>OGPH01001544.1_pt1 | contig 16741 bp, 14 predicted proteins | sample 1552891 | NCBI WGS metagenome assembly OGPH01 (sample SAMEA2580272, study PRJEB22360) | human gut metagenome | biome: human gut; feature: human-associated habitat; material: faeces | place: Denmark | collected 2008/2010 | reverse complement strand
CCAGTCCTTCCTGATACTGCTGCCTGCGCTCTTCCTCCGTGAGTTTCAGGGTGTACTCTGCTTTCAGCTTCATAAGCTGCGCCCTTTCCTCCTGCAGCTCTTCCTGTCTGCTGGAAAGCTCATCCTGAAGCTCCTTTTCCTTCCTCTCGGCGGTAAAAATTTTCCCGTTGTAATCCTCCGCCTTTTTCTCCCACTGGCGCTCCCGTTCTTCGGCCTCCTGCCGCTCCCTTCTAGCCGTCTCCAGCCTGGCATCCATATCCTTCAGCTTATCATCCAGCAGGCTGTCCCGTTCCGCGCGGGCCATCCGTTCCCTCTCCCTGCGCGCATTCAGCTTCTCTCCGTTTTCCCGCTGCTGCTCCCGGATCTCCTGCGCTGCGGCAAGCTGTTCCTCCAGCTGAGCCTGCGCCTTTTCCACATCCGCTTTTCTGGAAAGATAGGCCTGCGCTTTTTTGGCCAGCATGAACTGATTATAGCGCGTGTACTCTGTCCGTATGATCCGCACATCCCCAAAGGCCCTTTTCAGTCTGTCCAGGCTTTCCTGAATCTCATCCATCTTTTCCATGGCGTCCACCATGGGACGCAGATCCTCATCCGTCAGCATCTGCAGGGAATCGTTCAGAATCTCATACACCTTCGTGGGCTTGAACTCCTTGGAAAGCTTCGGCGCGCGCACCTTCACCAGAAGCCGGATAAACTGTTCATACTGTTCCAGCTTCCGAAAGCCGAAAATGTGCTGATTCACCAGCTTCTTGTATTCGCTCGGACTGTCCGTGAGTGGATTTTCCTCTCCGAGTACCTGCTTTAAATCCCGTCTGTCGTAGGGGATCTTCGCGCTGCCTGTCTGCTTATACAGCCACAGATCCTGTCCGATCCTGCGCCCGTCCAGAATGAGAAAGCCCCAGAAATCCATCGGCCTTCCCCGTCTGGCACGCTGTCCGATGCCGATCGTGCGGTACTGGACGCTTTTCCCTTCATCCGCTTCTTCCGTTTTCTGAAACTCCAGAAAAAGATAGCCAGTGGATTCGTCCTTTCCCTCCTCTCCCAGAAAATAGTATTCCATTCTCCGGTCGCTGGAGCCGAAGGGATCCAGCCGGCTCGGCGTCCGGTCGCCGTCCAGGATAAACGGAATGAAGCTCTGGGTTGTGATCGATTTGCCGGAGCCGTTCTGCCCGCGCAGGAGAAGCCTGCCATCCTCGAACTGAAAATCTTCCTCATCATAAAGCCAGAAATTAACGAACCCGATCCGGTTCATCTTCCATCGGTTGTTCATGCCTCTGTTCCTTTCTGAAAATCATCCGGATAATAGCCCTTCAGCTTTCCGACTGCCGGAAGAAGGATGCACAAATCCCCTTCTTCCCGAAGCAGCATCCAGTCCTTCATGTACCGCCTCACATTTTCCAGGAGCCTTCCGTCATCCATCTCCCGGTATTCCTTACTCCAGGCCGTCTTCCATCCGTCCCGCAGTTCGATCCAGAAGGCCTCAAAGGTGTCACGCTGCAGGATGACCGTCTCGTTCTCCTGCCTTTCCAGCCTTCCCGCCTCCAGAAGTTCCTGTATATAAGCGCAGAACAGAAGAACCGCTTCGGGAAGCATGGCGTCCCGCGGATGAACCGCTCCGAACGCATCCTCCTCCAGCATCCAGAAAGCCGCGTTTTTATGGATATCCAGCCTTCCGCCCAGATTTTCTCCCAGATATCTGGACACCCACTGTCTCTGGTTTTTCAGATAGAGCGCGTCCGCATCGTCATTTTCTTCCCAGTAAAAGGCCGGGCAGGCCACAAGCTGTCTGTAAACACGATGCACCCGTCCCTGCCCCCGCTCCTGGGAAAGCTCCTCAAAGTCCGCCTTCTCAAAGTCCTGCCAGGATTCGTATCCGGAAATATCGCGCGGAAAGCTTGTGGCAAAATATTTGGAATATCCCGTATTTTCATACAGGACCTCCCGTCCCGCTTCCTGGCCGAAAGCCTCGCTGCTGCCTTCATATACCCGCAGCACGTGCAGCTTTTCCAGATACTGAAGCACCCTTACCAGCGATTTTCTCTGGGTAAAGGACGTCCAGTCAATCTGCATGAAAGCCTTCAGCTGCGTCTCCACGTAATCGATCAGCTCCGACAGCAGAAACTGCTCCTCTTCCTCCCGGTCCTCCAGAAACATGAGGACCACGCACAGGATGCAGTAATCCCGGATCTCCGTAAATTCCTTAATCCCCATAAAGCCTTCCGCGTGGGCGGGAACCTTTTCCAGCTTAATCAGATTCTCCGTGTGGATCAGCTTCCAGCCCATCTGTTCTCTGACGAATTTCTGAAAATTCGGCACATCCCGTCTGACCCTGTAATATTCTTCCTTATCCGCATCCCTGCAGATCCAGAATTCTTCCAGCAATGTTCTCAGCTCATTCATCTTTATTGAAACTCCATAACATAGGCCGGCATGGTAAGGTTTCCGTCCTCACACTTTAAAACGCAGCTCCCCTCCTGCCGGATCAGTCTGTATTCCTGCCCGTATTCCGTTCTTCCTTTTCCTTCCGTGTTCATATTCGCAAGACTGATCCACTGCAGAAACATGTTCTTCGTCGCCTCGGAAACCGTTTCCTCAATCTCCGCAAAGGCAATGCGGTTATCCCTGATATAGCGGAAAACAACTTCCCTCTGCCGCTCGGCAAGCTGCAGGTACTGCTGTCTCTGCATCAGCTTTTCCAGAGATTTGTCCGCAAAACCATGCCGGTCCTTTTTCTCCCTGTATGCCCTGGTATGCGGCTTCAGCAGAAATTCTGCCGGCGCTTCCTCATAGACGCTTTTTCCCACCGCATCCGATTCCCGCGGTTCATTCGTCCGGAAATGTTCCATTTTCTGAATTCCAAACACATGAGCAGACAATCGGTGCGCTTCCTCCAGATCCTCACATTTCAGAAAAAGCTCCAGGAATTTCCGGTAATCCTCCTTCCTGCTGATTCCCCAGTTCTGCATCTGCACGATAAGAGCTGCATTCTGGATGATGCTCCGTATCACATCATTTGTGATCTGCAGCACTTTTCTGGCTTCGCACTCATGCTCCGGCGTATCCAGAAACCAGTTTTTCAGCGATTCCCATTTTCCGGTCACGTTCTCCCGGATGGACGGTTCCGCATTGCCGCGATATTCTGAAACCGCGTGCGGAATATCCAGCTCGCTCTGCACCACCCGCTCCAGAATCGTTCCTTCCATCCGCTCCATATGCTTCTCAAGCAGCTGGCTGATTCTTCTGGAATGCCGCTGCAGCTCCTGAATGAACTCATTCAGATATTTGATGAATTTATCCTTATGAAGCACAAATTCCACCGACTTCATCAGCCGGTCCGCCTTACCGGAATAAAAATCCCGCAGATAGTCCTGATAATTCTGATTCAGCCGCTTGAAATCTTCCTGCAGAAGATTCCACCACTCGTTCACCTCTTTCAGCGGAGCCTGTTCCATACCCTCCGCTTCTTCCAGGCTTCTTTCCAGCCGTATGAAGAAGTTGGTCGACAGGTTTCCGGATTCCAGAAACAGATTTTCCAGCCGCACCGTCATTCTCTCAATTTCCACCGCGTATTCTGACATGGTATAGCGATACTGCCTGTTCTTGTAATCCGCAATCGTATACACCCTCCCCGGATCCTGAATCGGCGTCAGATTCTTCCACTTTACCAGCGCATCCAGATCCTGCTCCAGCTGGGCCATGCCGTATGACTGGCCGGCAAATTCTTCTTCTCCCTTCACGAGCTCATAGACATCCTCCTTATAGAGCTGGAAGTGCATTTTCTCATATTCTCTGTAAAACACGCGCATGATTTTTCTGTAAATGGGAGCATTGGGAACGGAAAGATAGGACGTTTCATTGATGGCATCGAGTCGCTGCATGTTGAATTCCTTTTTGTCAATCTGGATATCCGATTTCCTGTTTCTTTTTCTTCACTGTTATCATGAAAAGCTTATAGATGTCATTATAAGACAGGTTGGAAGAATGTTCCATAGCTATTTTATTTTTGTATAAACAGAGTTGTTTACAGGCATCGCCGCATATATTATTCTGAATTTCTGTAACTAAACTTTCTGAACAGTTTCCTGTTCCCTTTTCTGTCACTTTTCTTATTTCATAAATTTAATTTCAAAGTTTCACTTCTGCTGACATCCCATCCAGATAATGCTATACTGAAAGGAGAAAACAAATGGAAAAAACCATCCACGAACTGAATCTGAGCGATGATTTTCTGTTCGCCAAAGTCATGGTTGACAGCGAAATCTGCCGCAGGGTACTGGAGAAAATACTGAAGATCCCCATTCGGAAGGTGGAAGCCCCCACAACGCAGCGAACGATTGATCTTCTCTTTGAGGGAAAGGGCGTCCGTCTGGACGTATATGTGAACGACGATGAGGGCACCGTTTATAACATAGAGATGCAGTGCAACAAAAAGCGCAACCTTCCAAAACGGACGAGGTATTATGCCGGAAGTATCGATCTGGATCTGATCGCGGCGGGTGAAGACTACATAAACCTGAAAAAGGCCTATGTAATCTTCATCTGCACCTTCGATCCCTTCCGCGACGGCAGACACATCTATACCTTTGAAAACCGATGTCGGGAAAATCTTTCCCTTTCTCTGGGAGATGAATGCATAAAAGTTTTTCTGAATACCAGGGGAAAGCTGGAGGATGTGGATGAGGAGATGAAGGAATTTCTCGCTTATGTGGAGGACACCACAGACCGCTTTGCTGCACAGGCAAAGAGTCCGCTGATCCGGCAGATTCACCGAAAAGTAACCGAAGTGAAACAGAACCCCAAAATGGAGGTGGAATATATGACGTTAATGCAGAGAGATAGAGAAAATATTGAGCTGGGGCGGGAAGAAGGCTTCAAAATGGCTCTTGATATCATCCGGCTTCATCTGGATGGAAAAACAGATCAGGAAATTGCAGCCATACTCTGTCTGAGAACGGATTATGTCCGGCAGTTCCTGGTGGATTATGAAAATTCACAGGGATGAGCCGCCACCCTGTTTTCCCGCCTGCCAGACTGCGCCGCTTTATTCTTCAAACGGGCATATGACAGGCATCCTCATCCCAGACGCAGAGGAGGCAGTCTGAAGACTGCCTCCTCCTTTTTTCTGCCTGCAATACAGCCATGAGGAAAGCTTATGGCCAACTGATTTACCGCCGGACCTGCTTCATGGATTTCGGCATGCTTCCATGCCTGCGGCAAAGGTTCGTCGTTTCTGTATCACCGTTTTTGATTACAACCATTTCTCATTCACAGGTAAGCGGTCACACAAAACTGAAAGCCAAAAACATCCGGTTCTGAAGGGAGGAATCGAACCCCCGACAATATGGTTATCAGCCATACGCTCTACCCGCTGAGCTACTTCCTTTTTAAACAACTTGCGGTTGTTTTCCATATTCGTAACGTAACCCTGTTACAGGGAAATCAGGTTAAAAGCTTTCGTATTGCAGGCAGCAGCTCTCAGATACGAATCGTGGTGGTCGCATTGGATACCTTGATCCTGGTGTCCAGCTCCCGCAGAAAAGAATCTCTTTTATCGGTAAATTCGGAAATCTTCTGCTTTACGCCGAGAGGGTCAACCAGCTCTGTGGTATTCTCCCTCACATATGCTTCAACTACCTCCAGCGGCTTCTCTTCCCTGCTCTTGTTTTCCCGTCCCAAAATGCTCAGCCGCATCTCCTCCGCGGTCGTCTGGAGCTGACGGTTCTTCTGATCCATAAACTGAATCCTGGACTGATATTCTTCTTCCATCTTCTTTGAAAGCCGTCTTTCAAAATCCGCCTCATCTCCATAGGTTCCCGCTCCGCGCAGACGGCTTCTCAGAGAGATCGCCGCAGCTACCGTGTAGTTCCCGTAAGTGGTCTCAATCCATGTCTTCGCGTTGGATTCTGTGATGGCGGCATCGATTCTCTGATATCTTGCGATCAGATCCGTTATCTGCTGATAGGCAGACTCCGCCTGTCCCACATAAACATCCTTCCCGGTCTGATTCGCATATACCTTGTCCTGATTATGCTTCATTGTATCCACGAAGCTTGCCTTTTGTATTTTGTCATTGATCTTCTTTACCAGCAGATCCCTTTCATCCAGGGCCTGGGTGACCAGCATCTCTTCCATATGCTTCCTCCTCGTACCATAAGCCTCTTCTGCCGTCGTCAGATTGCGCCGGATTTAGAAAAAGCTTCACTGTCCGCCTTTTTCCGTCTCCCGCACAGCACGATCTCCGGGCGAATGGGGCAGCCTCCCATACAGCTTTCCCTCAGGTCACAGTCCGGACAGCTCCATCGGAAATGTTCCCGGAAGGCTTCAAACTCCGCGCTTCTCCACGCTTCCTCCATGGAATATGTCCTCAGATCTACCGCCCAGCGCAGCTCCTGATTATCGAAGCTGCAGGGCATCATTTTCATATCCGGTGAAATATACGCTGACCATCTGGCTCCCTCACAGGTATCCAGACAGGATGGGGCTATCCCTGCACCGTCCCGCAGAAGAGCGGGTACACTGCAGGAATCAAATCCGATCTTCCAGTCAAAGCACTTCTCCCCTGCCAGCCGAACCAATTCCCGGAAAGGCCTGAAGTCTTCCGGTATGACCTTCTCAGCCGTTCCCAGGCCTACCGGTTTGTGGAGAAGAAAGACAACCGCATTGACTCCCTGGGGAAATCCGTGGTTCTGCAGTCGGTCGAGCGCTTCCTCTACAGAATCCCGGCTCAGCACATAATGGATATTCGTTTTCACTCCCGCTTCCATAAGAAGCTTCAGGGCTTTAAGCGTATATCCGCTGCGGTACCAGCTCACCGCCACAGCACCGCAGTAACGACGGCACAGCTCTGCCGTCTCCTTCGTCATCCCCAGGCCTGATGTGGTAAAATTCGGAACGATACCGGCCTCTCTGCTGATCCGCAGGATCTCCTCAAAATGCTCATGCTGATCCGGATCTCCACAGCCGCCAAGCGCAAACTGCCAGGTACGCTTCCTGCACTGCCTCACAATTTCCCGGAAATCATCGAGCGCCATATTATCCTTCCTGCTGTGAAGTCCGTCCTGATAGCACTCCACTCCCGCCTGCAGGCAAAGTCCGCTGCGTCCATGCCGACAGTGCCCCATAATCCCCACATCCAGAAGCTCCGGAAATTCCGCCATAAAGGGATCTCTTCCGGTGTCCTTCCCATTCTCCAGCACACCGCTTCTCATATAAAATCCGGTGTTTTCATCAAAAAGGGAGATAAAATTCCTGTCTCTTCTGATCTTCATAGGCTTCAATAGCTGAGATCTCCGTCGATGATCTCAAAATCTTCCTTTCCGGTTTCCGACAGCCGCTCCCACAGGTTCTCCATCATTTCCGCATAATCATTTTCACAACATTCAAACTCCACCCAGTCAGAATAGACCGTTTTTCCCGCCTTCAGAGCCTGCCGGATCCTGTCCTGCATCTCTTCTTCGATGTAATTTTCCTCAAATACCGCGCTGATCTCCTCTTCCGTGCTTTCCGGAGTGAGCATTCTCACTCCCAGCATCCTTTTCTCTACGAAATCAACTATGGCCTCTTTCTGCTTTTCCGTCAGCTCCTCTCGTCTGGCCAGAATAAAACTGCTGCTGCTGGAATTCGTGACAAAATCTCTTCTTACCTTCATGGCTTCCTCCTTCCTCCCGTTTTCGGGTTGATTTGAGCATAGCATAAAGGTTGCAGTTTGTCATTGAACGCAAAATTCAATCATCACATCCCTCCACCAGGCATCCGGGCCGCTCATCCTCATGCAGCGCCGCAAAGCGCACATTTTCCAGAACCAGGCCTTCCACGTTGCGGATATCCATGTGTACGGTTCTGCTCCAGTCCGGATAATAGTTCTCTGAGGTCTCGCTTCCGGGGAATTTTTTCTGATCGGTCACCTGCGGGTATTCCTGTGGAATCTGAGCGCTTTTCACTCCGCCGTACGCGGTATAGCGTATATTGGTAAAGGTCAGGTCTTTGATTTTATGCTCTTTTTCCGTATCCACACGGATGCCGGAGAACCAGGGTGCGCCCATAATGTCATTCTCAAAGCGTCTGTGTACCTTACCCATCTCCTCCGTGTCCACCGCTATGATGTTGGAAAAAATCAGGCGCTCCATTCTGCCGATTTCCGGAATTTCCGTAAGCTCCAGAGAGCTCCCCAGTCCGTCCGGGAGAAAACGGTTGTTTAAGAGCAGGAAAATGGGCCTGGAAACATTTTTCATGGTCAGGTTGTTCACCGTAATGTCCGTAATGCTGCCCCCTTCGCTGCATTCCACCTTGATTCCCTCCCTCCACACGTTTTTCATGGTACAGCTGCTGATGACCACATCGCTGATGTCGCCGATGGATTTCAGACCGATGCGGATGGCGGCGCACAGGGAGGAAAAGGAGCAGCCTGTGATATGAACATCCTCCACCGGATATTCCCGGCTTCCCGCCTGCAGGCAAAGGTTATCGTCCGTTCCCCTGATGCTGCAGTTTGATACAAAAACATGGGAGCAGCCGTCAAAATCCAGCCCGTCCCCGTTATAGCGCTTTTCATTTCTGATGTCCACGCCGTCCACCCAGATCCAGGAGGAATCCAGAAAGGCTGTGGTCCAGGCGGCCGCATCGTACAGCCTCAGGTGGGACAGGCGGATATTCCGGCAGCGCAGAAAACGCATCATCATGGGACGGTATATGCTTCCCTCATTGGGGAAGGCCTCCGCATTTCCCAGGATCATGCCGCCGCCCGTGAGCGTAATATTTTCCTGATCCTGGGCATAAAGAAAGCATCGGTCCATATCCGGCTCATTCCGATATCGATTGTAATGAGTGTCTGTTCCATATTTTTCAATTTCTTCGCTGGCGAGCAGCACCGCAGACTCGGTGATATGCAACCTGACATTGCTTTTCAGATACAGCGTGCCGCTGACGTAGATGCCGTCCGTGAGGATTACGCTGCCTCCGCCGTTTTGGAAGCAGGCATCGATTCCTTTCTGAATGGCGGCTGTGTCATCTGTTTTCCCATCTCCTGCCGCTCCCTGTTTTTTCACATCATAAATCATATTTCCTGTGGTCCCCTTTCATTATGACAGAGCTGCATAAGCCTCTCCCCTTTCCGCCCGGTCAGGCTCAGACCGGGCCGATCGGGATTTATTATAGAAAAAAGGACAGCCGCGCGCCATGGGCTGTCCTGTCTGAAACTGATCTTTTCTGTCATCCCTTCTGCCTCCTGCTCTCCTCCCGGTAGCCGCTGGGCGTCAGGCCGGTATATTTTTTGAACTGACGCATGAAATGCAGCTCGCTCTCATAGCCGCAGAATACGGCGAGGGCCTGAATGCTCATTTCCGTGGTGGTCAGATAATACTGGGCATAAGCGACCCGCGCGTCGATCACATCCCGGATGCAGGAGGTTCCGAAAAATTCCCGGTACAGATGCTGAAAATGGGAAATGCTCAGATGCATCCTCTCCGCCAGCTCCTCCACGCTCCATTTTTTATAGGGGGCGTTCTGAATCTCCATGCGCAGCTCGTTCATGGGCTGATAATATTTATTCCCGCTGTGCGCATCCGGAAGAACCACAAGCTGGGATGCCAGAGAATAAAGCAGCGCCCGCATCAGGCTGTCCAGGGTCTGCTGCCGGTAAGGATGTCCGGACAGCTTCTCCGTCACCACCAGTCGGCAGAGCTCAGACAGCCGTCCGAGATAGGGCAGCGCAAAAGGAGTATCCAGGGGAAGGGACAACCTGGAAAGAAGCTGCTCATCCTCCCCATGCAGTTCAAAATGGATCCAGTCATCGTTGTAGTCCGGCCTGCGGCAGCCATAATGTACATAGGAATGCCTGCCGTACAGAAGCCCGGTATTTGGGGGAAGCTCTGTATATTTCCCATCCTTTTCAAAAAAGCTTTCCGTTTTGATCAGAAGAAGGGTATAATCCTCATTCCCCCTCGGATTCAGGCTGTCCAGCACAGCCGTATGTCTGGAATCATAGCCGCATCTGTTTACCGTAATCATAGAAGCCGCCTTTCTCAGAAGCGCTCTGCGCCCGGCAATCTCCCGGTTTTTGGCAGACCGGAGAACGTTTTGTTGAAAACAGATTTCATAGAATGTGTCAGTTTCCCACATTTTAGGAAATTGGAGAGGGTATGTCAATCCGATATATTTAAAAAAAGTCCATGAATTTAAGGAGGCTCCCATGAAAGAAATACAGAACCCGATTCTCCGTGGATTCCATCCGGATCCATCCATTGTGCGCGTGGGGCGGGATTATTACATCGCCACCTCCACCTTTGAGTGGTGGCCGGGCGTGCGCATCCATCATTCCCGAGATCTGATCCACTGGAGGCTGATCGGCTATCCACTGACCAGAACCTCTCAGCTTGATCTGCGGGGCGTCGGCCCATCCCAGGGAATCTGGGCTCCCTGCCTGACCTGGAATGATGGAATCTTTTACCTGGTCTATACAGTGGTGAAGGCTTTCTACTGCAATATGTACGATACCGAAAATTATCTGGTGACGGCGCGGGATATCCGCGGTCCCTGGTCAGACCCGATTGCCCTGAACAACTTTGGTTTTGATCCGTCCCTGTTCCACGACGATGATGGAAGAAAATATATGGTCAGCATGGTAACGGATCACCGGGTTCCGAAAAAATATGCGGGCAGGCTGGTGCTTCAGGAATATGATCCGAAGGCGCAGCGTATGGTTGGCCCGGTGAGAGACATTTACCGGGCGGACCGGATTTTTCTGGAGGGGCCCCATATTTTCAAAAAGGACGGCTGGTACTACCTGTTCAGCGCGGATACCGGAACCGGAGAGGGGCATGGTCAGACCATCCAGCGCTCCCGAAACGTATGGGGGCCTTACGAGATGTACCGCCCCGCGGACCCGCTCCGGCAGGATGGAGAAGCTTATTCCATTCTCACCTCCCGGCACCATGAGGACATTCTTCTCCAGAAAGCCGGCCACTGTGACCTGGTGGAAACGCCGGAGGGGGAATGGTATGCCGTTCATCTGTGCGGCCGTGCCAGCGAGCGCAGAAATCCTCCGGATGCCCCACGTTTTGCCGGATGCCGCCGTTACATGCTCGGCCGGGAAACCGCCATCCAGAAAATGCGCTGGACGCAGGACGGCTGGCTGGAGCTGGATGCGGACTGCGTGCCGGAAGGCCGGACAGCGTCCTTCAGCAATACTCCGCTGGAACGGGTGCCTGCACCGGCGTGTGCCGCAGATGACACACCGGAAGCGTGCGGCGGTCCGGACAGCGCCGGGTCTGCCGGAGAGGCTCCTTTTTACCGGGATGATTTTGACTCTCCTGCTCTGGCTCTGGATTATCAGTCCCTGCGCATTCCCATGGACAGCCATTATCTCTCCCTCACCGAGCGTCCCGGCTGGCTTCGCATGTATGGGCGAAGCGGACTGTCCTCTTATTTTTCCCAGACGCTCATCGCCAGACGGATGACGGAATATCACATGACAGCGGAGGCCTGCGTCTCCTTTGAGCCCGATGTATTCAAGCAGATGGCAGGGCTGATTCTGATGTATGATACGGATAATTATCTCTACCTTCATCTGTCCCGGGACGAGGATGTGGGAAAATGCATCACCCTGCTGAAGGCGGAAAACCGCAGCTACGAATACCTGACCGATTATATTCCTCTGGAGGAAGGACGAGACGTGATCCTGCGCCTGTCCATCAACGGTACATCCGTACAGTTCTTTTACGGATACAGAGATGCCTGCCGGGACGCCTCACCGGCGGGCGCTCTGATTCCGGCAGGCGGCCCGGTGGACGCCAGCTTCCTCTCCGATGAAGCCTGTCGGGAAGGATGGTTCACCGGAACCATGATCGGCATCTGCTGCCAGGATCTGACCGGCTTCGGAAAGCATGCGGATTTTGACTGGTTTGAGGTACGGCCAGAAGGAGCCTGAATCGCCTGCTGAATCATCTTGACTCCTGACCACGCAGCAATGCGTGGTCAGGGTGTGAAGGTCACTTCGTGACCAGTAACGATTCACAGCATCCGGTCCACAAAGGAATAGCATTCCCCATACCATCTGTGGATTCCATCCGGCGTCCGGTGCTCTGCTGCGTCCGATGCCTCAAACAGAGCGTATGCCCGCCTGACCCTTTCCATCTGAGAAACCGGTCCGGTAATACCGCATGGGCCATTTTCCACGTCTTCGGTTCCGTGTTCCGCAAACAGCGGACGGGGAGCGATCAGCGCACAGATGTCGCTGATATCGCCAAGAAGCCACAGAGAAGGCGCATAATTACAGGGACACAGATGACATTCCAGAATGCTGTCATAATATCCATGAATATAGCCGCTGATCACAGCCAGCCTGATTCTCTCGTCCATCGCGGCCAGCCACATGCTGTCCGCCCCGCCTCCGGAAAATCCGGCGCAGCCTATTCTGGGATGACCCGCTTCATCCTTCGCCACCTCAGGGCGGGCGCATGCAAAATCAAGCAGGCACCGCATCTCCCACAGCTTCAGAGCAGTCAGGCTCAATCCCAGCGCCTCCGCAGTCTGCGCCAGGTCCTTACAGGAGCTGGCCAGACTGCTTTTTTTCTGATCCGGAAGAAAGGAGCTGTCTTCGGACGGCATGGGTTCCGCCCTCTCCCCATATCCCGGCGGATCGGGGCAGAACACCATATAACCCCTGCGCGCGAATTCTCTGCCATAGCATTCATCCGGCGTGGATTTGATTTTTTCCGCTTCCTCCGGCGTTTCCGCCACGCCGCAGACCGTATTTTTATTGGCGCCGTGCGCAGGAAACGTCAGCATGGCCCTCGCCGGATTTGCGGCATTGACGCCGTCCGGTATCAGAACATAAAACGGCATTTCCACAAAGGGAAGCGTCCGCATGACAATTTTTTGTCTGAGATATCCTTCCTCCTGCCTGGAGTCTTCCAGATGAATGGCAGAAGCGGGAAAACCGTCCGCCAGCCTGGAAAGACGGTTCAGTCCCAGCTGCTCTGACAGTTCGGAACGGAATTTTCTCTGCCATTCTTCCATTTCTTCCTTTCCCTTTTCCGGGCGGACAAATTTTTGTCCTTCTTTCCTGTAAACGTACTGAAAGAACTGTTTGAATGAATAGCTGTCCTTCATAATTCTTTTCCATCCGCCATACATTGTGTCATGCTTACCTTCTCTGTCTGTTCCAGTCTGACGGCCTTTCGTGAATCCTCTCCCTCCAGCCTGATATGGACGTTTTGGAGAGACAGTTCCTTCACCCGTCTGCAGAAAAGCCCATAGGACGGCAGCCATCGGCCGAACATGACCGCTTCCGGATACTCAGCCGGAAGATCCGAGATTTCCTCCGGCGTCGGAACCGCATTTCCTCCTCCCGCAAAGCCCATCTGAATATTGGACAGGCTGACTCTTTCAATAGAAGCCTCCTCGATTCCGGAAATAATACAGGGCAGGATAGCCCCGAATGCCTGAACGCTGCTGATGGCAACATCCCGCAGAGTCCCCGCCTTCGGTACAGCCTGTCCTCTTCCCCGATTGCCCAGGCGGATAAAGATAGGGGACCGTGCATTGCGAATCAAAATTCCGGACACCAGGACACCGGAAAGATTTGCTCCATCCACCATCTCAATGGAAATCCCTGATATGGCCCGGTCATAACAGTCCCGGCTGCTGTCACTATAGACCACAGAATTGCTGAAAACTACATTTTCAATATCCGCCTGAGTCTCGGTTCCAATCTTAAAAGCGTTACAGGGCGTGGTTAAGATACAGTTTGTTACTGTAACGTTTCGTACCGGTTTTTTCCATCCATCAATACCGGTATTCTTGATGACAATGGCATCGTCCCCGGTGATGATGCGGCAGTCGGAAACTGAAACATTCTGAGAACCATCAATATCGATTCCGTCCGTATTGGGGCCTCCCAAAGGATTCGTGATCCTGATTCCATGTACTGCCACGTCCTCACAGGCAAGCAGATGCAGGGTCCAGCTTGGAGAGTTCCGCAGCTCCACATTCTCCACCCTTACTTTTTTACATCCGGAAAAACGGATCAGCCTCTCCGGGCACGGCAGAGTTTTACTGTAATAATGAGTAACCTCTCCCCATCCCTTCCTCCAGATGTTTTCAGGCCTCAACTCATGGCCCGGCTCCCAGAATGCCGTTCCCTGCCCATCGATGCATCCGGCTCCTGTCACTGTGATATTTTCCTCATTCTCCGCGTACAGAAGATGCCTCAGAGGATAATCCTCCAGCCGACTGCTTCCCAGCAGTACTGATCCCGCATCCAGATAAAGAGTCACGTTGCTCTTTAACCTGATGCTTCCTGTCAGATAAGTACCTGCCGGGAAGTAAACGGTCCCCGCTCCTTCTTTCCCGCATGCATCCACTGCCCGTTGGATGGCTTCCGTATTCATCGTCTTTCCATCTCCCATAGCTCCGTATTCACGAACATTCCACATGATTTTAAATCCTTTCTTTTTATTAAGTCAGAATGATTTTCTTTACGCCCATACTAATCAATTAATAACCCTGATACAATACCTCTCAATGCTGAAAACTGACTCATCCTGCTATTATTTAGAAGCTGCCGTTCGCTGCGGGCTGCCAGTCCGGCCGCTCATACGATTATTACCTGTATGGACAATTAAACCGGTATAAATTGTAATGCTTTTACAAGTGCTTTAGTTTCTGGATTTTTTCCATCATTTTCATTGGATAAAATGTAGCCATCAACCGATGTTCCTGACATCAGGAGCCATTATTATGAAAAAGAAAAGAGGGAAAGGATTATGAACGCTGTAAAAAAGCAAAAAAAGAAATCAGGCGGGCTGATTTCAGGGATTGCGTACGATATCCGTCACAATCCCTACCTGTGTCTGCTGTGCATTCCGGCGATTCTGTGGTTCTGTATCTTCGCATACAGTCCGCTCGTCTATCTGCTCACCGCCTTCCAGCGGTACCGTCCCACGGAAGGGCTGTGGGGAAGCGAGTTCATCGGCCTCATGAATTTTAAGGCCTTCTTCGGCTCCGACGCATTCTTCCAGGTGACGTTCAACACCATTTTTCTGAACGCTCTGTTCATCATCACCTCCATGATTGTGTCCATTCTCATCGCCATCGCTCTTTCGGAAATCAACGGACGGCTGTTTAAGAAGGTGACACAGTCCATCGTCATACTGCCACATTTCATTTCCTGGACAGTTATCGCCCTTCTGTGCGAGGCTCTTCTGAAAACACAGAACGGCTTCATCAACAATATTCTGGTAAGCCTTGGCCTGGAAAAAATCAATTTCTACCAGAACGCGGACGTATGGCCGGCCCTGCTGGTATTCCTGCGCATCTGGCAGGGCGCGGGCTATGGCTCCATCGTCTATCTCGCGACGATAGCCGGTCTGGATCAGGAGATGTTCGAAGCCGCGCGGGTGGACGGCGCCACCAGAGGACAGTGTATCCGGTATCTGACCCTCCCGCTGCTGAAGAGCACGGCGGTCATGCTGTTCATCATGAATGTAGGTAAAATCTTCAACGGCGATTTCGGCATGATCTATAACCTGGTGGGTAATAATTCCCTGCTGTACCGCACCACGGACGTCATCGATACATACGTCTACCGGATGCTGGTGGAATCCACCAATATCGGTCAGTCAGCGGCGGTCAGCTTTTATCAGTCCGTGATGGGCTTTATCATCGTTATGGCGACCAACGCGCTCACCAAGAAGCTGGATCCGGATTCCGCATTATTCTGAGAAAAAGGAGGTTCCTATGGCAAAGCAAATATCTGAAGCCGCTCATTCGGCAAAAAATAAAATCAAAATGACTCCGGGGGACCGGGTCCTGAACCTGTTCTTCTATGTTTTCATCACCCTCTTCGCGGTGATCTGCCTGATTCCCTTCATCCTGGTGGTCTCTTCCTCACTTACACAGGAGCAGGCGCTGACGGCAAACGGCTATCGGCTGTGGCCCTCTGAATTTTCCCTTGACGCCTATCGGCTGGTCATGGTGAGCGCGGACATTCCCCAGGCCTATATCGTAACCATTTTCATCACCATTGTGGGAACCTTTCTGTCCATGCTGTTCACCTGCGCGGTATCCTACGCCATGAGCGTGAAAAACTTCAAAAGCCGCTCGGTGCTGGCGCTGTTCATCTATTTCACCATGCTGTTCAACGGCGGCCTGGTGGCCAGCTACCTGCTGATTACAAAGACGCTGATGCTCCAGAACACCATATGGGTGCTGCTTTTCCCGTCTCTGTGCAATGCCTGGAACATCCTGCTGATGAGAAACTTTTTTAACGGGATTCCCGACTCTCTTGCAGAGTCCGCCAAGATCGACGGCGCTAACGATATCATCATCCTGTTCCGGATCATCATTCCGATCTCTCTGCCGGGAATCGCCACCATCGGCCTGTTTTATGCGCTGAGCTACTGGAACGAATGGTACAAATGCCTTCTATACATCGACTCCAACCACAGCCAGTATTACACGCTGCAGTATCTGATCCAGAGGATTCTGAGGCAGGTCAACTACGCCGCGAACCAGCCCGCCGAGGCGGTGGGACTCAACAGCATAACGCTTCCCACATACGCCTACCGCATGGCTACTGTCGTGGTATCCACCGGACCGATTATCCTGCTGTATCCCTTCCTGCAGAAATATTTTGTACAGGGCATGCTGACGTCGGGAATAAAATAAATGCAAAAGTAAAGATCAACAAAACGCGAAAATGAGGAGAAAAATGATGAAAAAGAAACTTGTGTATGCTGCAGCA
>OGPH01001542.1_pt1 | contig 16749 bp, 10 predicted proteins | sample 1552891 | NCBI WGS metagenome assembly OGPH01 (sample SAMEA2580272, study PRJEB22360) | human gut metagenome | biome: human gut; feature: human-associated habitat; material: faeces | place: Denmark | collected 2008/2010 | reverse complement strand
TGAAATGGATGAAAACCCGGTAATTCCCCGTACTACTTTCGAAGTTGTTTCAGAAGCCGGTTTGAAGGTAGTGGAGGTCTATTTGGTATCTGCGACCGGACAGGAATCGAAAGGAAGCGTGGAACTGAATGGGAAGAAGGATTTCTCGTATGATGAGATGATTAATTACAAAGAAGGCGATAAAGGTTTCAAAGTAAAAGCAGTGGATATATATGATAATGTGACCATTTCAACTTTACCAGTGGAATATAGAACAGTGCCAATACCTGTATTGACCTTGCCTGAATTGCCTATTTTTGCTACAACGGATGCTAAACAAGGAGTGCCGGTAAAGGTGGAATCTGTACGTGGAGTTCACGAAGTGATTATTTACCGTATTGAAAACGGACAGGAAATCGAAGTCTTACGGGAACAGAAGAATGGTGAGAAACAATTGGATTACACTCCGGAAATTGATTTTACTGAAACTACGTCTCAAATTAAAGTGGTGGTTTCTGATGGGAGAGTAGGAAAAGAAGCTGTCGGAACTGTGAAAGCATATGTAAATATGGACGTTGCTACTGTGAATATATCCAGTAAGACTTTTGCTAATAGTGCGCACGAAAAATATCCGGATGCTTATGGATTGCTGTCTTTCAAAGATTTGAAAACTTATTCTATTGATTATGCATTAACCAGCGCAGATAATGCGAAGAATGTTGATTTGAAATTCTATTGTATGGGAAAAGGCTCAAATGTGGATTCAGAACCTCGTCTGTATTCAATAAATGCGGCAAAATCTGATGAGTATAAAGGTTCTAATGGTGCAGGTCTGAACACTGCGGCAGTAAAGAATAGGACTATGTTAGCCAAACTCTCCGACTTTGATTATGATAATGCAACAGTTACTTCTATTGCTTCTGAAATATCAGCTAGCTTGATTGTGAAAGAAGACTTGATTCCTATAACGGAGGGAGATATTATTGCCTTTAAAACTGCATCGACTTCTGCAGCAGGTGGAAATAGGATCGGAGTAATGAGAATTATCAGTATGACACCGTCTACCGGGGAAGGTGTGTTGAAGCCCGGAGATACAACAGCTCGTGTATTAACGGTTGAAATCAAATTCCCTAAGAAGAAGTAAACAGGGTAGTATTACCTAGCGTCTGAAGTCTTAATAGAAAACTTCTTTTCTATTAAGACTAAACTTCCCTTTCATTGGGAATAAAGTTGTTCTCTGTCCGATACAAACTATAAACGAAGCTTCCGTTTTTATAAATGCAAGTTGCGTTTATAAAAACAAAGCTTTCAATTATGAAAACAAAGCTTGCGTTTATAGTTTATAATAGGGATAAAAGAAGTTTGCAACAAGGGGGAAGGAAGTTCTCTCCTTGTAGAGAATAACTTTTCTATTAATAGCCAACGCGAGAGTTAGTAACAGCTATCCGGTGAACCGTAGATAGAGTATACGAAAGATGCGACTGATAACAAATACGATGGTTAAGTAATAATGTGCAGTAGCTGAAAGTAATATGAGAAAACATATAATATATAGGTATTTCCTCTTTTTATCTTTGGTCGGACTGATGCAGTTGACGTTTAGCTGTTCCTCCTCTTCCAACGAAATAGAACCTTTGAAACCGGAAGGAGAAGATACTCCTTTGGAAAAAGATGAATATACTTTTATGAATGTAGAATACCGGAAGTGGCAGAACGGAACTTTCCAGGCATGGACAACGGCAGATTCAAGGGAAACACGTACCATTGATAATATGAATTGGTATACTCCCTCTTCGGGTTATAGCCGGACTGCATGGGGAGGACGAATCGGTTTACAACCTTCATCTGTGGTTGGAAAAGAAGGCTTTTTCCGAGTGGCTAATTGTGGAGGCCGTTCTTATTTGCTCGATCCGGATAATGGAGCTGTTATCATTCATGGAATTCAGCATGTTCGTCCGGGAGAATCTACTGCTCATAAGAAGGCTTTCGGTACTCGATACGGTAGTGAGGCGCAATGGAGTGAAGAGACTGGCAAACTGTTAGCAGACAATCATATAAACTATATTTCGTATGGTTCGAACCGTATTGAAGTATTTCCTGCTGCAGTACGTGCTAACTTGTTGACACCTAAGACGCAAAAGATTGCTTATGCAGAGAATCTGTATCTGCTCCGTACCTTTATGTGGGATATGAGCAAGAATTTGGGCTACGCGTTTGATGATGACAAGTATAATCGTCTCGTTCTTCTTTTCGAACCGACATTTGCTACGTACATAGATCATCTCGTACAAGAGAAGTCAGCTTTATTTGCCGGTGACCGGCATTTTATAGGTTTCTATCTTGACAATGAATTGCCGTTTGCCAGTTATCAGAATACTGACCCTTTGCGAGGAATTGATCTGAAACATTTTTTGTCCTTGCCCGAACGCTATAAAGCAGCTCGTGAGTATGCAGAAAAGTTCATGCGGGATAACGGTATAGCTTCTGCCGGAGCGATCACCAAGAAAAATCAGGAAGACTTTCGGGGGATGGTTGCTGATTATTATTATCAGTTGACTACCGCTACCGTCAGACGATATGATAAAGAGCATTTGATATTGGGAACACGGCTGCATGACTGGAGCAAATACAATCAGAAAGTGGTGGAAGCTTGTGTTCGTTATTGTGATCTTGTTTCTATCAATTATTATGCCCGTTGGCAACCGGAAGCAGATTTCTTGGCAAACCTGAAAGTTTGGTGTGGAACGAAACCTTTTTTAGTTTCGGAATTCTATACGAAAGCAGAAGATGCCAGTTATCAGGGAACTGGATATGCTAATACTGAAGGAGGTGGCTGGTTGGTGCATACACAAAAAAATAGAGGTGAGTTTTATCAGAACTTCTGCCTGCGTTTGCTGGAAACCCGAAATTGTGTGGGTTGGGTACACTTTGAATATAATGACGGCTACGATTCTAACGGAAAAGCTTCTAATAAAGGAATAGTCTCCATCGAATACGAACCTTATGAATCTTTTCTGTCGCAGATGCGGCAGTTGAATCTTTCAGTTCATTCATTGATCGATTATTACGATACAAAATCGGTTCAATAGATTGACGGAAACTTTAAATAGACAAATTGAATATTTAGAATTAAAATAGTTATGACCATGAAGAAGTTTAGTTTATTTGCAATCCTTTTAGGATTTAATATAGCTTTGGGAGCATGTTCCGATGATGATGCCGCTCCTGTAGTAAAAAATGAAATCTTTCAACTTCCGGAAAAGGCTTATGTACTGGCGGAACAATCCAGACGGGCTATTGTCATCAGAGATGCGGAGACGCACCGCAATATTTGGAGTTGGGATCCTTATACTGCCTGTGTTCCTGCTGCACAGCAGGGTTGGTTTGTCAATCCGAGTGAAGTAAAACCGGTTTTCAATAGACGCTATATCTTGATGACTGCCTCCGGCGGAGCTGTGGCTTTAATCCGTTTGTCCGATCATAAATTAATGTTCTATGCAAACTGCGGACAGAATCCCCACTCTGCGGAGGTATTGCCCGATGGAAATATCGTGACGGCAGAATCTAAATCCGGTGAAATCAATACCTTTGTGGTTGACACGGTTAAGGTATTGGGAGCAAAAGCTAATACGGTGAAGTTGGGTAATGCGCATAATGTTGTTTGGGATAAGAAAAGATCGTATCTTTATGCTACAGCTACCAAAAAAGAGGGAGTGACTGCATTATTCCGTTTTAAGTACGATGGCAACCGGAGTAATCCCAAGTTAATAAATCAGACTACCCTTTATACATTCAGCAATGAATCGGGTGGGCATGATTTGTTCCCGGTATATGGTGAAGAAGATAAATTATGGCTTACTGCTGCTTCGGCTGTCTATAAGTTTGATTTGACTGGAGTTACCGACGCTACGACTAATGACTCTACCGAACCTACTTGCGAGAAAGTTTACAGCATAGCCGATATAAAAAGCATCTGCAACGGACCGGACGGAATCCTGATGCTGAAACCGACTGAAGAATGGTGGGCAGAAGGACTTGTAAATGAGAAGGGAGAAGAACTTTTCAAAATGGACGGAGCCAAGATTTATAAAGGCCGTTGGATGATAGACAATACCTTCAGTTATCCGGAAAAGCATGATTTCGTGTTGGGTGAGGATTGATTAAGTATCACGGAAGATTGATAGAGTATATAAGTTGAATAATTAAGTTTGGAACAATGAGGAAGCTTCTTCTATTTTTATTGGTATCTATCGCATTGCCGGCTTTGGCGCAGAATGGAAAGAAAGTGTATGCCGACTTTCACGGTGTACGCTATACCCGGCAGCATGACGGAAAGTTGGGCCGTTGGGAGATGTATGCCAATACGGAGAAATCAAGTACCGGAAGAAAGTCGCTGTGTTATAATGCCGACCTGATAGACAGTGAAGGGCGGCATGAAATAGCGGCAGTGGCTTATCCGCAAGTCGGAATGCAGTCCAATCTCGATCCCGATTATATCGAATATCAGATTTTGTCTGCGAAAGCAGCCAAGATAGATGGATTCTTTATTGAATGGGGATTCAAGCCTCACGAAAATGACATCTTGTTGCGTGAGATGCAGAAAGTGGCGGCGAAGTATGACTTTGAGATCGGGGTAAACTGGTGTGACGGTTGGTTGTATTATGACTGGATTACTAAACTTTATCCGGAAATCAATACCCGTGAGGCAAAGACTGAATACATGGCTAAATGTTACCAATATTTGGTAGATAGCGTCTTTACTGGTCCTACAGCTCCTATGGTGAAGGGAATGCCTGTTTTTTATCATTTCGGTCCCGGAGCGAAAGTCGATGAATACAAGAAAGTGTTATCACAAGTGAAGTTTCCGCAAGGAATGAGGCAGCTCGTTGCCTTACGCCGTTGGGCGGATTGGGGAAAACTGGAAAACGATAAATATATCCCCGTCACTCGTAGCGATGAAATGGATGCTTGGAAAGAAGTGGGAGAAATTCCGACTGCATGGCTTCCTGCCCGTGTCCGTACAAGAGATCAGGCACATGCCGAATGGGATAATTACGCCACTCAGGATGATGTTATTGAGTTTATGAAACCTTTCCGTGATTCAATTTGGCATAGTAACAATCCTGCTTATACCATTAAGTCGGGATTTGCCATGCCGGGGATGGATAACCGGGGGTGTGCAGGCTGGGGACGCGGACACTTCTATTATATTCCTCGCAACAATGGAGAAACCTACCAAAGTATGTGGAAGTTCTGTATGGCGGAGAAAGACAGCTTAGATATGATGTTTATTGCTTCGTGGAGCGACTATACCGAAGGACACGAAATAGAGCCAACCATTGAAAACGGCGACCGCGAATTGCGTACTACTTTAAAATATGCGGCAGAGTTCAAAGGTGAACAGGCGGATGAACGTGGATTAACCTTGCCTTTGATGCTTTTCCGTTTGCGAAAAGAAGCCCGTTTCCTGGAAAAGACAAAGATGGACGTATCCGGTTGTCATCGTTCCCTCGATAAAGCAGCATTGTTAATCAGCCAGGGACGTTATCCGGTGGCGATAGGTTTGTTGTCGCAAATAGAAAATGATGTCAAGACGGCAAAGTCGGCTTTAACGGTTGAGATGATGCGTTTGCGTGAGTCGGACATGAAGATTCAGGGAAAGCGGAAATCCGGTGGCTACAGTGCCGAAGAGACTCTCTCTATCTCTTTGCCTAAAGAGTTGGTTTCCAAACTACAAATGAATAACTATGTAGGATATCTCTATTTTGAGTATCTGGACAAAGGAAATGAATCTCTTTTTATACGTTCGTCTACGCTGCGTGAACCGAAAGAGCCGTTTAAAATTGTATCCCGGATACGTACCGACAATACGGGCGAGTGGAAAAGCGCAAAAGTAGAATTGTATAAGGATAATATCGTGAATGGATTCAATATGCCTACTTTCTATTTAAAAGGAAATGTCGTAGTCCGTAATTTGTCATTGGGTTATACGATCTACACAGTCAAATAAATGCATGGATGAAGAGCTTAAATAATTGGTTATTAGTTTTATTGGTACTATCCTGCTTCGGCTGTTCCTCTCCGGTTCATGAGGATGGTAGAGGATGTGCTTTCGTATCTGACAGTATTCAATATCGGGTCGAGTTTATGTCGGCGGGGTGCGTGCGGATTCTGTCTTTTCCCGAAGGTGATACGCTGGTAACAAAAAGATTGGTGGGTGATTCGGAAAAGCCGGCTTTCAAAGACTATAAATGGGAAGATACGGGACAGAAGCTGTTCTTTCGCACCCGTGAACTTTCCGTAGCTTTTGATAAGGCAGATGCGGCTTTCACTTTTCAGGAAGTATCGACCGGTAAGTTATTACTAAAAGAGAAAGGGGATAGAAAGGCACGGAACTTCAAACGTTCGGTTGCCGGAGGTGAACAATGTCTCGAAGTCACTCAACGCTTTGTTCCTACCGATGATGAGGCTATTTACGGACTGGGACAGTATCAGAACGGAATCATGAACTACCGGGGGAAATCCGTACTTCTGTTGCAGGCCAATATGGATATTGTCAATCCGTTCCTTATTTCGACCAACGGATACGGTGTCTTATGGGATAATTATTCTTCTACGAAGTTTGAAGATACGAAGGAGGGCTACTCGTTTACTTCCGAAGTAGGTGATGCTTCCGACTATTATTTTGTCTATGGCAAGGATATGGACGAAGTCGTTGCCGGTTATCGGGAATTGACGGGGGACGTGCCGATGTTTGGAAAATGGGTATATGGCTTCTGGCAGTCCAAAGAGCGTTATAAGTCGTTCGATGAATTGAAGGCAGTCGTTAAAGAATACCGTAAACGGGGAATTCCGTTGGATAACATTGTGCAGGACTGGGAATATTGGGGAGACAAACCTCATTGGAACAGCCTGACTTTCCATCCGGCAAACTTTAATCATCCCCGTCAGGTTATTGATGAACTGCATCAACAGGACCATGTTCATTTTATGCTTTCCGTATGGCCAGGATTCGGACCGGAAACGGCTGTCTATCAGTCTTTGGATTCTATCGGTGCATTGTTTAGCGAACCTACATGGGCAGGCTATAAGGTTTTTGATGCCTATAATCCTGTTGCACGGGATATCTTCTGGCAATACCTCAAGAAAGGACTCTATGATATGGGCGTGGATGCTTGGTGGATGGATGCAACGGAACCTTCTTTCCGGGACGGATTCACACAGTTGAAACAGGAAGAAAAGACCAAATCGGCAGGTAATACTTATCTGGGTAGCTTCCACCGTTATCTGAACACCTATTCTTTAGAGATGCTGAAAGATTTCTATCAACGCCTGCGAGCCGAAAGCGATCAGAAACGAATATTTATCCTGACTCGTTCCGCCTTTGCCTCGCAACAACATTATGGTACGGCTGTCTGGTCGGGTGACGTTTCGGCTTCATGGGAGAATATGCACAAACAACTGGTTGCCGGCTTAAACTTGTCTATGTCCGGTATTCCGTATTGGACTTCCGATACGGGAGGATTCTTCGTCACAGAACGGGATGCGAAATATCCCGACGGACTGAAAAGTAATGATTATAAAGAGTTGTATTCCCGTTGGTTCCAGTTTAGCGCATTTACTCCTATCTTCCGTGCTCACGGTACGAACGTGCCGCGTGAAATTTGGCAATTCGGTGAAGAGGGGACATTATCTTATGATAATCAAGTGAAGTATATCCATCTGCGCTACCGTCTGTTGCCATACATTTACTCAATGTCCCATCAGGTAACCGCCAATAATTATACCATGTTGAGAGGTTTGGCAATGGATTTCACAACAGATACCCGGACTTTTGATATTGATAATGCCTATATGTTCGGTACTTCCTTATTGGTGCGTCCGGTATTTCGTCCGCAATCGGAAGAAAAGAACGTCAGCATTTATCTGCCGGAACACAGCGGTAAATATTGGTATGACTTCTGGACCGGAGAAGCTTTTGAAGGAGGAAGAGAACAAATGCAGACAAGTATCCTCGATATACTTCCGCTCTATGTGAAGGCAGGTTCTATCTTGCCTTTGGCAGAAGTAAAACAATATGCGATGGAATATCCCGACCGTGAATTGGAACTGCGTATCTATGGAGGAGCGGACGCTTCTTTTTTATGGTATGAGGATGAAGGTGATTCCTACCGCTATGAAGAGGGTGTATGTTCGAAAGTGCCGGTGCAATGGAAAGATTCGGAACGGACATTGACTATTGGCCTGCGTGAGGGAACTTATCCCGGTATGCCGGAACAAATAAAAGTGCATATGAAATTATATCTGCCTGAAGGTGCTGCTTTTGAGAGTAAAGAGTGTGTCTACACAGGTAGAGAGGTAAAAATAAAGTTTTAATTAGATGCATATATCGATTATGAAGAAGTTTTTCTATATCTTTATTCTATTGCTTATTGTGGGATGGGCGCAGGCGCAACAACGCGTGGTATACACAATCAACGACGGATGGAAATTTACAAAAGGATCTCCGTTTGAAGCGCAGCTGGCCGGCTGTGACGACTCTTCTTGGGAGACGGTCAATATTCCTCATACATGGAATGATAAAGATGCCGACGACGAAACTCCGGGATTTTATCGGGGGCCGGCTTGGTATCGGAAACAATTATTTGTAGACAAAAGCCAGGAAGGACGTCAGGCAGTAATCTATTTTGAAGGAGCCAATCAGGAAGTGCAATGCTATCTGAACGGTCAGTTCGTGGGAGAGCACAAAGGAGGGTATACCCGTTTCTGTTTTGACATTACTTCCCATTTGCGTTATGGACAGGAAAACCTGTTTGCCATTTATGTGAACAATGTCTATAACCCTAATATTCCTCCCTTATCTGCCGATTTTACTTTCTTTGGCGGTATCTACCGGGATGTCTATCTGCAGTTTATGAATCCGGTGCACATTGCAACGAATGATTATGCTTCGTCAGGAGTTTATATCCGTACACCCGAAGTGAACAACTCCGCAGCCTCGGTAGAAATCACTACATTACTGACGAATAATACACTCCAACCTGCTGAAATCAGAGTGGAAAATGTAATCTGCGATGCGGATGGCAGGGAAGTGAAAAAGACTCATGCGGAAGTAAAGCTGGCATCCGGCGAAACAAAGACGGACATCTCTAAAAAGATAAAAATAGATTCTCCCCGTTTGTGGGATATAGACGATCCCTATCGGTATATGGTATATACGCGTATTCTTGATAAGAAAAAGGGCGCTTTACTGGATGAAGTGGTGAATCCGTTAGGTTTGCGCTGGTTCAAGTTTGATTCGGAAAAAGGCTTTTTCCTGAATGGCAAAGGACGTAAACTAATCGGAACTGCCCGGCATCAGGATTATTTTCAGAAAGGAAATGCCTTGCGCGACGAGTTGCATGTACAGGATGTATTGCTGTTGAAAGAGATGGGAGGGAACTTCCTGCGTGTGTCACATTATCCCCAAGATCCTGTAATCATGGAAATGTGCGATAAACTGGGTATTGTGACTTCGGTTGAAATCCCCGTTGTCAATGCTGTTACGGAAACCGAAGAGTTTCTGCAGAACTCCGTTGAGATGGCTAAAGAAATGGTACGTCAGGATTTCAACCGTCCTTCTGTTATGATTTGGGGGTATATGAATGAGATTTTTCTGCGTCGCCCTTATACCGAAGGCAAGCAATTGGAAAATTATTACCGCTTTACTGAAAAAGTAGCCCGTGCCTTGGAGGCGACCATCCGAGAAGAAGATCCTTCCAGATATACCATGATGGCTTATCATAATATGCCTCAATATTACGAAGACGCCCATCTGACCGAGATACCGATGATTCAGGGATGGAACCTGTATCAAGGCTGGTATGAGCCGGATATCAATGAGTTTCAACGTTTGCTCGACCGTGCCCATAAGGTATACAGGGGAAAAGTGTTGATGGTTACGGAATATGGACCGGGAGTAGATCCGGGACTTCATTCCTACCAGCCGGAACGTTTCGACTTCTCACAGGAATATGGTTTGGTGTATCATAAACATTATCTCCGTGAAATGATGAAACGTCCGTTTATTGCCGGTTCCAGTCTGTGGAATCTGAATGATTTTTATTCCGAATCCCGTGTCGATGCTGTTCCTCATGTAAACAATAAAGGAGTTGTCGGATTAGACAGGGAGAAGAAAGATGTCTATTGGTTCTATAAGACAGCTTTGTCACGTCGTCCGATACTTGTTATAGGTAATCGGGAGTGGAAAAGCCGTGGGGGAGTGGTGAATACTGCACAGAAAGAGTGTATTCAGTCTGTCCCTGTATTCTCTAATGCGGAAGAAGTTGAGCTGTTTGTGAACAACAAGAGTCTGGGAAAGAAAAAGGTAGAAGATAATTATGCTTTGTTCGACGTGCCGTTCGTTGGTGGAGAGAATCTGCTGGAAGCTGTTGCTGTGGCTAGTGGTCATAAATTGCGTGATATGCTCCGGATTCAGTTCCAGTTGGTAGGTTCACAATTGAAAGATGAAGCTGTGCCATTCACGGAAATCAATGTAATGTTAGGTTCTCCAAGATATTTTGAAGACCGTTCGGCAAATGTAGCATGGATTCCCGAACAGGAGTATAAGCCCGGTAGCTGGGGATTTGTCGGCGGAACTTCTTATCGCCGCAAAACAGGGTTCGGCAGTATGCTTGGCTCGGATATTGATATTCACGGAACAGACATGAATCCGGTTTTCCAGACCCAACGTGTCGGAATAAAATCTTTTAAAGCTGATGTACCGGATGGAGAATATTCCGTATATTTGTACTGGGCAGAACTGGAGTCGGACAAAGAGCGGGAAGCATTGGTTTATAACTTGGGAGCTGACTCGGAACAGACATTTGCCGGAAACCGCAGCTTCGGAATTTCAATCAATGGAACAACCGTTTCTGATGATTTTAACGTAGCCCGCGATTACGGATATGCCCGTGCTGTTATCAAGAAGTTTGTGATAACAGTGAAGGATGGAAAAGGATTGAGTGTCGATTTCCATAAAAAGGAGGGAGAACCAATTCTGAATGCTATCCGTATTTATAGAAACTATTAATTATAAATGCTATCAATATGCTTAGGTCTATTTATTTACTGTCTTTTCTCCTCCTGCAATCCTTGTTTGCTTTTGCCGGGAATGTAAAGGAGAGTGTTCCGTCCTCTTTTGATTTGTATGTATGCATCGGACAATCCAACATGGCGGGGCGTGCAACATTAACTCCGGAAGTCATGGATACCCTCCAAAATGTGTATCTATTGAATGATAAGGGGAATTTTGAACCGGCAGTAAATCCCCTCAATCGTTATTCAACAGTCCGGAAAGATTTGTCTATGCAACGCTTGGGACCAGCTTATGGTTTTGCCAAAGAATTGACGCGGAAAACGAAACGCCCTATCGGACTGGTAGTAAATGCACGTGGTGGTTCTTCTATCAACTCTTGGTTAAAAGGAAGTAAAGACGGATATTATGAAGAAGCACTCTCCCGGATTCGGATTGCGATGAAACAGGGAGGTGCTTTAAAAGCAATCCTTTGGCATCAGGGAGAAGCCGACTGCTCCAATCCGGAAGCGTATAAACAAAAACTGATTTCTTTGGTGAAAGACCTGCGGGAAGATTTGAATCTGCCGGAACTGCCGATTGTTGTAGGACAGATTTCTCAATGGAACTGGACGAAAAGAGAAGCAGGTACAGTCCCCTTTAATCAGATGATTAAAAAAGTTTCTTCTTTTATTCCCCATTCCGATTGGGTATCATCGAAAGGATTGGGATGGTATAAAGATGAGAAGGACCCTCATTTTAATACGGAAGCACAACTGTTATTAGGAAAACGTTATGCGAAAAAGGTACTGAAGTTCTATAAACATCAATAGAATACCCTTTTTCGAGGAACATAAAAGCCGGCTGATCCCTCATGAATCAGCCGGCTTTTGTATGGTGAATAACTAAATACTGCCTTGTTGATAGAAAATGACTATATGTAGTTAATTATCTTGTTATAAACAAATTAACCTGTTAATAACTTTGTTAATATCCTTGTTGATAACTGAAATGAGGTTGTGAATAAAGTCTGTACAGAAGAGTCGTCATAAAAAAGAAGAACCGCATTTTGCGATTCTTCTTTTCTTTAGTTGCGGAGATCCGACTCGAACGAATGACCTTTGGGTTATGAGCCCAACGAGCTACCAACTGCTCCACTCCGCGATGTTTAACGGGTGCAAAGGTACGGCTTTTTTTGAAACAAACAAATATATTGCTGAATATTTTTCGAATAAATCTTCACTTTTTTCTTATTAGGTTGAGAATGAGCGAAATAATGATGAAACTTTTTCTTAGCACCTATTAATATACAAATGTTAATATTCTCTCTATTTTCTTGTATGGTCTAAAGAAAAGAATTACTTTTGCTCAAAAGTATTGTGCTTCAATGATTTATAACTTTGGTTCTTAAACGTTGTTCTTAAATAGCCTTGTTTGAACGACACAAAGATAGGATTAATTATGTATAAGGCATAATTTTGAGATTAGAATTTTAGTCCGCATTTAGATGTGACAATTCATATTTAGATAAAAAAAGCCAGCTATCAATTTCGATAACTGGCTTTTAATTTTACTCATCAGTAGAAGCACTTTGAGATTGTGTGAACTGCTCGTAGAAATTGTTGAGAAGGCGATTTATAATGGTCTCTTTGGTATCTCCACCTCGCTGTCCTTTGGCTTTCTCTATCTGTTCTGCTTTCTCTTTGTTCAAACTTGAAAAGAACTTGAACAGATTGTCAATCGTAGCACCTTTTTGGTCATCGTCTGCTTCATCGTACTGATAGATAATCCAATCAATGAGAATTCTACTTTTGAGAATCTCTTTAGAGAGGTGTTCTGCTACTGCTTTTAATAATCTTCTCCCCCTTTCCAATCCATTAGTTTTCCGTAATTTGTCACTTATCTTACCCGCCATTGCATCTGCCATTATCTCTTTAGTAATACCCGCTTTAAACGTTCCCCATTTGGAAGCAGTGGGTAATGGATAACCTTGTTCAGTAAGCTCCACGATAAAATCAAGTAGCGGAAGTTCCTCTTTGCACGCCATTTTAGCTCCCTTAGGAAAGTCGCCGCCCTTCCAAGGATTTGTACAAATGTTAATCTCCGAAAACATTCTCGAGACTGCAATTTCTTCATTCAAAGCATAGATAAGATAGAACTCACCTTTGTACTTCTCTTCATCTTTTAAGTCCTTGTTAGCTTCCAGAAGATTTAGATGACCTTTGTAACGGTGGTTTGCATCCACTAACACAACATACCGGGCTGCATCAGCTCCGCTAATGATTTCTCCCGTTTCAAAATCTACAATCTCCAATCCGGCTTCTATAACTTTCTTTGCATCCACTATGATAGCGGGAACTAACATTCCATTTGCCTTCATGGACTTCATTTTGGCTTTAACCACCTTTTCGTCAAAGTTACGATTACCTGATAGCCTAGCTATCTTGATTCCCTTACTTGCTAGCACTGCCAACGTTAAAACTTGGAGTGCTAATTCATTTTTTTTGTTCATCATTAAAAATGAGACTGCCCAGTAGAAACATTATCTACTTTCGTTCCTTTCTGGTGGCAAAATTACAATGGAAATTATGAATAAAGGCAATGTTTTGAGAGGTGGTAAGAGGGGTAAAAACAGCCCAATAATTTACCCCTTTAATAAATCATTTATAAAATTTGTTAGCTCTAAGAATTTCATAATCTTTGTAAGATTTTATCTGGTCTTTTATGAAGTTAGGACACAGCTTGCCTTTTTTCTCATCAACTCCAGTATATCGTTTGTCTGTGGATAGCCTAGTCAAATAAACTAGTCTTGAGATTAATAATGTCTTATTCAAAGAAACTGTACTGTATGCTTTTGCAGGCTTATTTGTATTTGTTTTGGGCAATAGCTTAAAGAAACTATCCAATAAGCTATAGAACATTGCCACTAGAACAGTATCAGGTTCTGTATCTTTACCTTTTCTATCTATTTCTTGTGTATCCAATATTGTTGGAAAGTCAACACTAAAATATTCATTTACTACTTTATACATAAGATGAATGTAGTCTAATGATATTGGGTCATCAATTTTCATAGAGTGATGTTCTCCTTCTAGTTTTAATGTTAGTGTCATAGGTTTTATAAAAGAAGCTTTTGAATTTTTATTGTTGATATTCTTCTCAATCTGTTGCATGAATTTCTCCACTAATACCCTTGGAGTTTCTTTAACCTTAATTCCTTCCAAGCAACTTCCATAAATGTAATCAGAGACGAACAATAATAGATACCAGAATTTTTCTCTATCTATATCCAATGCTTCCAAAGTATTTTGTATATCCTCATACTGTATATATTTCTCAAATGTATAGTGAGCATTAAGCACTTTTGCATTGTACCGTTTCTTAAATTCTTGTGTTACAGTTGTACCCATGAAGACATATTTTGTTTCTTCTTCTTCTGCTGCTGCTTCTTCTTCTGCTGCTTGTTGTTCTGTTGCTACTTCTGTCTCATTTGTCTCTGCTTTATCCTCTATCTCCTTTTTAACCCTTATGAAATCATAGTCAGGGTGGCATTTACAACCCAACATTTCTACATATTTTAGCAAATCATCTTCTTCTTTTACATATTTGTCTAATGTAAACTTATCTATTGGCTTTATATCTTCCATATCTCTAATCTTAAATTATGCCTTAAAGATAGAAAGAATTAGATAAAAAAATAAGGCAGTAAATGAATTTTCACTTACCACCTTATCAATGTATTATATCCTACGTTTCTTATAGTTATATCTACAAACTTTACACAAGTGTAATAATAATTTAACCGTATATGGTCTCAATATTTTAATCTATTGTTCATTGTTGACTATACTTTACATAAAAGGGAAAATATTTTTATCGAAAATAACATGAGGCACTTATTATTTATTTACACCTTAACTAATTCTTCTAAAGCTTGAGTTTTGACATTAAGTTGATGCTCAATAATCATATCATAATCACATTTCTTATCACCTAACTTACTTGTTACAACAAATAATTCTAGTGATATTAGAAAAGCAAATATAATAATGTAAAAAATGAGAGCTTCAATTCTTGTAGAGAGGATTTCTATCATAGCTCGTAATTCAGACAAAAAACCTGTGTTAGATGATAATTCTGTTCTTAAATCCTTTTCTACGTTCATTTTTTTCTGGGTATATTCATCTTGTTGCTTACGTAATCCTTCGAGAGTCATATTATTAGCTTCAACTTGTTTTACACGAGGATTTGCCATAGGTGTCGTAGAAACTGTAGTTTGAGGAATATCTTTATAGCTTCCATCATCTTGGCGCTCTTTGGTGTATGTGGTAGTGGTTGAAACTGTTTTAATTACAGGTTCTCGTACGATTTCATCATTCAATATAATATTTGCTTTATCCAAAGAGTCTATATTAGTTTGTAATTCTGATAATTTTACATCAATAACTTTCAAACGTAAGGGCAACTGTTCAACAACTTGTCGGTCCGTAATTTCTACCATTTTACGATTAATATCTGCTCCAAATATAATCTGGTCTATAATAGAAGAACCTAAAAAAGCCATAATCACAGCAATAAAAAAACGAAAGAATGTATTCCACTTATGAGTTCCTACAGTTAGGATTATTTGTCGTTCAATTTGAATAACAATAACAACAAAAATAATAGATGAGATAATACATCCCCACCATGGAGCTTCTACATACCTTTCTGCAAAACAATATCCAGTAAATCCCCATAGTATAATTAATATTAATAAGGCTGCAGTATATTTCTTTAAATGTTTAAAACTAGCTTCACTACATTGAGATAATATTGAACTATTCCAGCCTGTAAGAAAACAGCCAAATTTAATCCACCACTTCATAATATTATTTATTTTTTAAAGTATCCAAAGATAGGGCAGCCAATCCGCGAAGGAAACCACGTTCGTATGATAGAAGAACTCCCATCATATATGGAACTTCGTTGCGAAAATCAGCTTCCATTTCATGTAATTTGTCCACATGTCTCTGTAGTGTTTCTCTTTTTGTTTTTAACTGCTTTACAACATCTATTAATCCCGCTTGAGAACGTGATTCTATATGAAAATCTATGTCGTGTAAGTCATCGTTATACTTTAAAATAACTTGTTCAAATTTTATTTCTATGTTGTGTCGAATAATGGACTGGTTCATCTCTTTATAAGACATATCAGGATTACAGATAGCATCTTCATAACCTTTTTGTTCGTAATCTTCTTTTAAGTCATTATAAATCAAGTCTATTGGCATACCTGTGCCGTAATTTATTACAATAGTGTTACCTTTATCCAATGGATTGGATTCATCTACAAAATCTTCTTTTTTAATTTCTGGAAGATTCTGCATAATTTTGTCATCTTCTGTTGAGACAAGAATTTGTTTCTTCTTAAAAAAATCAAGAAATCCCATAACTTTATAAATTAAATATACATAATAGGTATCTCATATAATCTATGACCTCTATCATGACACGATTTACATAAGGTAATCAAATATATGTCTTGGTAATTCCAAGGTTCACAGAATATATTCAGTTTCTTTATGAAATGGTATTGTTTGTGATGAACAATAAGACTATCTGTTTTTCCACAGATTACACATTGATGGTTATCGCGATTCAGGATAATCTCACGCTTCATTTGCCATCTTTTATCAAACAATTTAGCTTGATAAGAACCATGTTGATGAGGGGTG
>OGPH01001539.1_pt1 | contig 16758 bp, 11 predicted proteins | sample 1552891 | NCBI WGS metagenome assembly OGPH01 (sample SAMEA2580272, study PRJEB22360) | human gut metagenome | biome: human gut; feature: human-associated habitat; material: faeces | place: Denmark | collected 2008/2010 | reverse complement strand
GCCTTCCCCAGAAGACGCGGAAGCGGCCGTTTCTTCCTCATTTTCCCCGCATCCGGTAATCAGGCTTATGGCGAGCATCGTACCCATTAAAAGCGCAAGTATCTTTTTCATGCGAAACCCTCCTCTCATCTTATTGTTTGCTTTTTTTCCGGCCGGTTTTTTTATATTTTTATTATAGCTGGTCTGAATCAGAGAAAAAATCCATATCTCTTAGCTGTTATTTCAATATTCTGAGATGCCCCTCCCCTTCATAGTTTCGCCGGGCTCTGCCTTTCGGCAGGCCCGGAGAAACCTGTCAGCCCATATCCTTCCGTTAGTACAAGCAGTAATATTCCTGAAGTTTCCGAGATACCTCGTAAGCGAATCTTCTGATCTGTGTCCGGTCTCTCTCTTCCTCCGGCGTCCGCAAAAATGCAAGCAGCTTGACGGACGGCGGTTCATCCATCGGTACGATCTCGCAGCATTCCAAAATATTCACGCAGGCCTCGGCTGCTTTCAGGATCTCGTCCGTAGACGCCTCATATTTGGTGAACAGGCTCTGTTTGTCTACCGCCAGCGCCTTCTTCACCCGCTCCACCGCGGCCGTAGCATATTCCTCCCTGTTTCCCTGCGGAAGCACCCTGGTATCTGTCCTGTTCCGGTAGAATCCAAACATCGCAGCGACAATGGAAGGATCCCGGATGGTTCCGTCTGGATAAACGATTCCGTGCAAAGGAGCCCAGAACCCCTCGATGACCAGATTAAACAGATAATAACCATAATGGAACTCCTCACAGAACTGCAGTTCCAATTCATAGGGATTTGCCCTTCCAATACAGCCTGTCTCATTGTTTATTACAGGTTTCCCGCCCTGCGCCTTCGCACATTCTCCCGCGTACTCATAGACCTTCCGAATATCCTCTCTGGTCGTCAGATAATCATGGAAGGCGATGACGTCCACCAGATCCGCCGTAGAATCCAGATGCTCCTTCAGCTCATGCCCCACCGTAATCGGTGTATCGTCATCCAATTCCCTCACCAGCTGACACTGAAGGCGCAGATCATGTCTGATTTTCCGGTACCGCTCCTCATATTCCCCAGCAGGACAGTTTCTCAGGTAGTCATTGCAAAACGGTTCATTATAAACATCCCACATCAGCAGGTTCGGTTCGTTTTTCAGCGTACGGATCATCGCGGAAAGATAAGCGCGCCTTTCCTCCCATTCCCGCTCTGTCAAGCATTCATAGCTGCGGATCTGATTGCCGCTGGAAAAAACAGGCATCACGCTGATCCCGTGCGAAGCGCACAGACGAGTATACTCCAAAACCCGTTTTTCCGTTGCCTCCGGATCCCGGCGCCAATCCTCTTCCCCGATCCAGGTGCGTACTGAATTGACATACAGTCGTTTTGCATAGCCCAGCTCCCGATCCAGCTGTTCCATAGAAGCGCCCTTTCTCGGTCCGTGATGGACGCCCCGAATTTCACTGTAATCCGATTTTACCCTGTCTTTCCAACTTTTCATAAATCCCCTTCCTTTCTCTCTTTCCTCTTCTTCCGTCATACAGGTTACTCCAGCACCTGCAGCAGCTTCCTCCTGTAATCCGAAGTGAGTCTGCACTCCCGATCGATGCGAAGGATCTTCTGAGCGTTCGCCGTATACTGCGGCCATTCCATTCCAGGTATGGAAGGATTGCCTGTACGGACAAACGCCGCCCAAGCGTTCGCCTGAATCCTGGACGCATTTTCGCAGAACGGATACCTTACGATCCGAAACTGCAGGGCCAGATCAGACACATGCCAGGCGTAGGACTTCTCCTTTTCCACAGTATCCGGAACATCCAGCGCATTGTAATAAGCATATACGGGAGCGCCGCCCACGACGGCCCTCTCCAAAGCATGATAATAGGCTCCCCCTCCAAGGTTTCCCCTCAGAGAAAGGATATTCCAGTAGAGCTGAACCGGATCCGTCTGTCCGGTTACGGTTCGGAAAACTTCGATCATCTTTTCCGCCTCATTCAAGGTATAACGGCGTCTCAGAGAAATCCCCGTTCTGTCTTCCGACAATGCCGTAAGCAGACGTTCCGCCAGGGTATCCTTTGTAATGGGAAGCCGGTCCGTCTCCGTCATAAAAGAAGCCAGCTCATCTTCTGATGATCCGACCAGAATGGGTTTTAATTTGCCGCATTCTTCATATGCAAACATAGGAACCTTCTGTATCCTGAGATACCGATTGTCCGGAACAGGGCGGAAAGCGCGAATCAACGGTTCCGCAGCCTTCAGGATTTCTTCTGACGTAAAATCCTTCAGCCGATCCAAATGATTTTCCCCGATTCCCAGATTTCTCAAAAACCGCTCCGCCGTGTGCGCCGCTTCTTCCCGATTATCAAAGCCTACTTTGCCGGAGCCGCTTTCTATAATCGCATAACGGAACAAATCCTTCGCCGCAGGCATATTGAGAAGATGACAGATTTTCATGGCCCCGCCGGATTCCCCAAGAATCGTAACCTTCGCCGGATCTCCGCCGAAAGCTGCAATATTATCCCGTACCCATTCCAGGCCCAAAACAAGATCCAACAGCCCCGCCATGCCGGAAGACTCATATTTTGGATCAAAAGCGCCCAGATACAGATACCCGAATACATTCAATCGATGATGGAGATATACCACAACAATATCCTGCTCTTTTACAAACGTATCGGCCCCGTTCATCAAAATGCCCGCCCCCGTTGCAAAGCCGCCTCCGTGAATGTAGACAAGTACCGGCCTGTCTGCCCGTTCCAATCCCGGAGTCATCACGCCGGCTACCAGACAGTTTTCCTTCCTCACACAGGGCAGGTCCGATTTTGTTTCACCGGATCTGTCATTTCCATCTCGTACGCCGAACTTTTCCGGTTCTCCTGCCGTAAAATAATCCGGCAGCTCCCCTCCTGCCGTACCAAACTGCATAGCCGTCGGTCCGTTTGCCGTACAGTCCAGGATCCCGTCCCAGGGCTCCGCCCTGCCTGCCGGCAGAAAACGTCTTTCCCCATCTACCGCCCCTCCATAAGGGATTCCGCGAAACAATGCCACCCCATCCCTGCCGATTCCTCTCACCTTCCCACAGGCGGTTTCCACAACCGGATAAGGTTCTCTAACCGTTCCGAATATTGGTTTTCCATACTCCATTCTTTTCCCTCCTTTCACCGTTTGCCGGTTCTTATGAAACCATGCCGGCTATTTTTTCATTATAGGAATCTCCCTTCAGAAAAACTATGCACACTTCTTTGACAATCTTTCAATATTCTTATGCGTTTCTGTTTGTTCCTTGCTTTTCCCATTTCATACGTTTACTATAAAGATAGCATCTATTTTTCATGCTGTACCAAAAAGAACGGCCGCGCATCGCTGCAAAGGAGGAGACCATGATTGCTCGCAGGCGGGAATATTCCCTTTTTACCCAATCCATTGAAATCGTCCTGCTGATTTACTGCCTGTTTATTTTCTCCTTCTTCGCCGTCTTTGTCTTTTTGAACCACAATATGCAGTCCAATCTGTACGGCGGCTATTCCAAGGCCATCGATTACTGCCTGGCCGAAATAGAAAATGATCTGACTATCGTAGAACGTTCCATCCTTTCAACGCTCTATAATAATTCGGATCTATCGTCCCTTTCCTATTCAGAGGATGTTCTCTCCATCTCCGTCTCTGAAACCCGCCTTCAAAGAACACTGAACTCCTACCTGTCATGCTATTCCACCGTAGACGGCCTCTTTTTTTACAGCATCCAAAACGATCGCTTCGTCTCTGCAGTCCGCGATCCCAATTCCTCCTCTCCTGCCTACTTTAAAGATTTCATGCGTTCTCCGGATGAACCGGATCGTTATGATGAGCTGCGCGCACAGCTGATTTCCGGCGGCGGCAGTTATATTTTCTATCAGATCGGCGATAAGTACTGTCTGGCCCGCATGTTCGCCTACAACAATATGATCGGAGGCATATGGGTTGATCTGGACACCATTATGGAGAAGTTGGAACAAAGCACCTCCAAAGATACCCTCTGCGTATTTTTCAATCTTTCGGAACTGGAGGAACCCGTCGGCAACTATCCTGTAGACCCAAGCCTTCTGCAGCGCGTTTGGACAAAAGACGTACAGGTCGTCCCTTATGCGGGCGCCCGTTTTCTGACGTTCCAGGTACAGCCCTCTTTCTGCACCGGCAGTCTTCTTCTTCTCATGCCTTATTCCCAGCTCAGGCAAGCGCTGGAGCTGCACTATATCCTTCAGGGAGTGTTCATCCTGGGCCTTGCGTTTTGTTTCGCCGCCACCTTCCTTCTCTTCAAAAGCAGGCTGCGTCTTCCGATACGGGAACTTTACCGAATCTCTGCCGCCGTAAGGGAAAGCAGGCAGCCGGAGGTCATCCGCCTGCAGCCTCCCAGTCGCTGCAGAGAGGTACGGGAAATCAACGAAGAAGTCCTCCATCTTTTGGAATATATCGCTTCCTTGGAAAACCAGGTGCTGAAAGAACAGCTTTTGAAAAAAGAATATGAGCTGCTGAGCCTGCGCAACCAGGTTTCTCCTCATTTTCTGATCAACTGCCTGAGCATCATCTCCTCTATGGCCGGCACCTCCGTCAGCCGAAGTATCCTGAGATCCATGATATCCACGTTAGCAAAGCATCTTCGTTATACTTTATCTTCCAAGTCATATGTCAGCCTGGCAGAAGAAATCAGTTTTGTCAAAAACTATTACGAATTAAATAACTATCGTTATCCAGATAGTCTGAGCTACAAAATCGATATTCGAGGTCTGTGCGACAACGCCACCGTCTTCCCTTGCCTGATTTTAATGCTGAGCGAAAATTCCATTAAATATAATTTAAGTACGGATGAAAAGCTGGAACTTCACATCACAGTCTGGGAAGAGGAAGCGGAAAGCGGAAAAACTTTTGTCCATCTTTGCCATCAGGACAGCGGAAACGGTTTCCCGGAACAAATACTGGAAGATCTGAACCGTCCCGATCCATCTCTGGAAGAAATCTCCGACGGTTCCAGAATCGGACTGTATCATATCAAGAAAAGAATCCTTCTCGCATACGGCGGTGGCAAAGAAAAGAACCCTCCCCGCATCCGGCGGCTGCCACGGCAGCGTCCGTTTTTCCAATCATCCCCAAACCGGAGGCGCACAGGTGGACATCGTCTTCCCTTATATCTCTTATCAGGATTCCTAACATCAACAGGAGGTGCATGCATGAAAATACTGATTATTGACGACGATTTTTATATTGTAGAAGATATCCGCATGAATACGGATTGGAATAAGCTGGGGATTACGCAGCAATATACCGCCCACAGCGCACAGGAAGCCAAACATATCGTAGAACAGAATCCGGACATCGATATTGTCCTTACCGATATTGAGATGCCTAAGGAAAACGGCTTTGATTTCGTCCGCTGGCTCTACGCCAGGAAACTGAATCCGGTAATCCTTCTTCTCACCGGCCACGAACGCTTTGATTACGCGCACTGTGCGATTGAACTACATCTGCTGGATTATATTACAAAGCCCGTAGACATTTTCTATTTGGAAAAAGCCCTCTCAAAAGCCGCGAAAGAAAGCAAACGGCGTAAAATATACCCGGAATTGTTCTGCGCCAATCAGGAAGATCCGGCCGGAGAGCCAACGATAGAGATTATCCAGGACTGCATCCGAAAAAACCTCTCCTCCCCGGATTTAAACCGCCAGCTCATCTCAGAGTTTGTTCATATGAATCCGGATTATATCTCCGCCATCTTCAGCAAGAAAACAGGAGAATCCCTGACCAGCTTTATTTTGAGGGAACGGCTGAAGGCGGCCAAGGTCATGCTGGCCACAACGGACTATTCCCTGCAGGAAATCAGCTACAGGACCGGCTTTTCCACCCCTTCTTATTTTCAGCGGCAGTTCAAGAAAAGCGTCGGAATCACTCCAAAAAAATACCGCCTGGAGGAACGAAAAAGATAGCCTCATGCCTCCACCGTCCCCATCTGCATCCGATACATTGCCGCATACTTTCCGTTCAAACGCATCAGTTCTTCATGGTTGCCCTGTTCCGCAATCCTGCCGTCCTCAACCAAAAGGATCCGATCCGAATCCCTGATGGTAGAGAGGCGGTGGGCAATCAGAAAAGAGGTCCTTCCCCGCGCAGCCGTCTCCATGGCCTGCCGGATATGCCGTTCCGTTACCGTATCCACAGAACTGGTGGCTTCGTCCAGGATCAGAATAGGCGCATTGGCCAAAAGCGCTCTGGCAATGGTCAGAAGCTGTCTTTCTCCCTGGCTTAATTCCGCGCCGCCCTGAAGCAGACAGGTATCGTACCCCTGCGGAAGACGGCGGATAAAGGCGTCTGCTCCGGCCTGTATGGCCGCCTCCCGTATCTCTTCCATAGAAGCGTCCTTTTTCCCATAGCTGATATTCTCGCGGATGCTCATTCCGAATAAAGCGGTATCCTGCAGCACCACGCTGAAAGCCGCCCGCAGATCTGCCAGCCGATATTCCCTCAGATCATGGCCGTCCAGCCAGATCGCCCCTTCCCATACATCATAAAAACGGGTCAGAAGATTGATCAACGTGGTCTTTCCCGCTCCTGTAGGGCCTACCACAGCCACCCTGGTCCCCGCTGCGATATCCAGCGATACATCCTTTAAGACCGGTTCTTTTTCCTCATATCCAAACGTCACATGATCCAGCCTGATCTCTCCTTTGGGGCAGATCAAAGGCAGGGCATCCGGCGCGTCAGCCGGCTCCTCCTGTTCGTCCAGGATTTCCAAAATCCGTTCCGCTCCAGCCACCGCAGTCTGAAAATTATTATAAATATTGGCAATATCTACAAAGGGACGGGTGAACTGCCTGGAATAGAGAAGAAAGCTGGAAATTGTCCCCACCATAATTTTTCCCTCCACGGCCAGGAATCCGCTGACAATGGCGATCAGCACATAATTCAGATTATTGATCACATTGGTGACCGGCATCAGATAGCCGGACCATATCTGTGCGCGCGTGGCAATCTGGCAGAACTGTTCATTCTTCTCCGCAAAAGAATGCAGCATTTCTTCTTCCCGGCAGAATGCTTTGACCATTTTCAGGCCGGAAATGCTCTCTTCCACCTGACCGTTCAACTGTCCGAGCAGTACCTGCTGCTGCCGGAACAGTATCCGTGTCCGTTTGGTGACGGTCTTGGTCAGCAGAAAAATCAGCGCCACAGCCAAAAGGGAAAGCGCGGTCAGAACCGGACTGATGCGGACCATCACGCAGAAAATCCCCACGATTGTAAAGGCATACATCATCAGCTGCGTCAGCGAATCAGAAATCGTCACGCTGATATTGTCCACGTCATTGGTCAAGCGGCTCATCAGCTCTCCATACTGTCTGGTGTCAAAAAATGCCAAAGGAAGCTTTTTCATTTTGGAAAAAAGGCTGACCCGGATGTGAAAAATCATCCTCTGCCCCACTTTCGCCATCAGAAATTGCTGCAGGAAACGCACCAGCCAGTCGCAAAGGTACAGGCCCGCGAGCAGGGCAAGCAGCAGTATAAACGGATGGCCGGCATCAATCCGGTTAATCACTTCCCCAATCAGATAAGGCGACAGGATTGCCGAGCCGGCAGCCAGGCCGGAACACAGAAATACCCATGCAAGCCCCTGTCTGTGGCCTTTAGTCAGCTTCCACAGCCTCCGCAGCGTCCCTTTCATATTTTTCGGCTTTACCCCCGGCATTCCCCGCTGAAGCCTTCCTGGGATCGGTCCCTGCGCGCTTTTTCCCTTTTCCATATCGCTGTTTCCCATCCTTTCCATCCCGTTCCTGTTTCCGGCGTCTATCCCTGCGCTTTTCCAATCTGCGATTCGTAGATCGCACGGTAAGCGGCGCAGCCGCGCAGGAGCTCTTCATGGCTGCCATACCCCTTTATCTCCCCGTCTTCCAAGCACAAGATCCGATCCGTGCGCATTACCGTGGCGATTCGCTGGCTTACCAAAAGCACCGTCATGGAAGCCGCTTCCTTCCGGATCCCTGCCAGCACCTTGGATTCTGTCATTGCATCCAGCGCGCTGGTACAATCGTCCAGGATCAAAATGCGCGGTTTGCGAATCAAAGCCCTGGCCAGGGAAAGCCTCTGCTTCTGGCCTCCTGAAAGGTTTACGCCGCCCTGCCCCAGCATGGTCTCATATCCTTCCGGAAAGGAAGAGACAAATTCATCTGCACAGGCCAGCCCGGCCGCCCGCCTCACCTCCTGCGGATCCGCATTCTTATCTCCCCAAAGCAGATTTTCCATAATTGTTCCGGAAAAAAGCAAAGCTTTCTGAGGTACCATGGCGATCTGTCCGCGAAGCTTTTTTTCGTCGATCTGCGTCACATCTTTCCCATCGATCAGGATCCTCCCCTTTTTGGCATCATAAAAACGGGGAACCAGATCCATCAGCGTGGATTTGCCGGAGCCTGTGGGGCCGATGATACCGATGGTTTCTCCCGGACGCACCCGGAAGCTTATATCCGTCAAGGAAGGGCGGGAAGCGCCCTCATAGGAAAAGGTCACATGGTCAAAGACGATTTCGCTCCCGGCTTCTTCTTTCGTTTTCTCTTCTTTTGCTTCCTCCGTCTCTGAGGCCGCCTCCTGAGCCGGAACCTCCTGCAGCACTTCTTCCACACGGCCCGCGGAAGCGGCGGCTCTGACCGCCATGTTCAGGATCATCGTCACCATTCCAAGGGAAAAAAGTACCTGCGTCATATAGTTCACAGAAGCCATCAGCCTTCCGATTCCATCCGCAGGCCTACTCCCGGATACCCACAGAAGAACGACTATCCCCGTATTCACAGTCAGATTGATCAGGGGCCCAAACACTGCCATGATGCGCATGGCGGATACTCCAGCCTGCGCCAGATCGCCGGAAGCTTCGCAAAAGCGCGCCTCTTCCTGTTCTTCCGCCCGAAACGCCTTCACCACCCGGATGGAAGAAAGGAACTGTCTGCTGATCTCATTGAGCCGATCCAGCTTGCGCTGCAGGATGCGGAAGCGAGGATAGCTCAGTTTCATATTTCCCGCAATCAGCAGGGCCGAAATCACGAGGATCACTCCCATCATGGGAAGCTGCTCCGGGGTCTGAAGAATGATCAGCACAATGGCTCCCACACAGGTAATGGGCGCTTTCATCATAATCCTCATGCTGCCGTTGATAAAATTCTGTATCTGCGTCACATCATTGGTGATGCGAGTGATGACGGAGGAAGGCTGCAGGCGGTCAATGTTCTCATAAGAAAGGGTCTGCACCTTTTTATACAGATCCATACGCATCTCCATGCCGATTCTCTGGGAAGTATGGGTGGCAAAAATGTTGCGCATCACCGCGCCGAGAGCCCCGAAGGCAGCTACCGCCAGCATCAGGATCCCGAAATGAAGGATCGCCGATACATCCTGATCCTTCACGCCGCGATCCACAATAAAAGACATCAATGTCGGCTGCAGCAGATCGGCGATCGTTTCTATGGACAAAAAAAACAGCGCCGTAAGGAACATGCCGAGATGTCTGCGTATATATCCAAGCATCAGTTTCATGATTCATCCGCCCCCTTCTGCCATTCATCCAGCAGCTTTTGAAGAAGCCCTTCCAGCTGCTCCTTCTCCTGCCCGTCCAGTACACCGAACAAAGCGTCCGCCGTCTTTTGACGCTCCCTTCTCGCCTCTCCTGCTGCCTCATATCCCTCCGGCGTCAAAAGGATATCCAGGTTGCGCCGGTCGGCCGCACTGGTCTTTCGAAGGATAAAACCGTTCTTTTCCATTCCGTCCAACTGTTCGCTTAACGTCGCAGGACGCCGTTTCAGGATTTCCGACAACTCTTTTAGGCTCATCTTTCCCCTCTCTTCCAGCAGGATCAGGATCCGGGACTGTCCTCGAAACCGCTGCTGTCTATGAAATTGAAGGTGTGCGCACTGCCTGAACAGGGCAAGCAACGTCAGATTTATGTTTTCCATCGAATCCCCCATTCGTTAGGTTCCTTATTATTTCATAATCAACTATATAACTGTCAACATTCTTTTGTCAAGGCTTCTAACGGAAAATAAATTTGTCAAAAGAAAGGAAAATGCTTGTTCTCCAGAGAATTTCAGAAAAGAGAATATATAATTAAGATATGGTTACACGGATACAACTATTATAAAGAGGCCGTTTCTGGTAAATCCGAAACGGCCTCATTATAATTTGTCAGCAAATCGCAGTATTTGTCACGAATGCTCGCACTTGATGACTACCCCACATTTTATCTCGCAGATACTGCCTACCGGCTGGGTCTTTAAAAAGTGAATCCGATTTTATAATCCCCATATTTTCCGGTTGCACATCGAAACGCTTCTTCCCACTCCTCCAGAGGGAATGTCCTGGATACGATCCCATCCGTCTTCAGTTCCCCTGCGCTGATCTTTTGGATCACATCTTCAAAGCACCAAGGGCTTAAATGTACCCCCAGAATATCCAGCTCCTTTTCATCTCCGATGATGGACCAATCCACCGTGGACGGCCCTGAAAAAACGCTGAACTCCACGAACCTTCCCTGCTTGATAATCATCCGCAGCCCCTGTTCCACGCTCGCCGGATTCCCGCTGGCTTCTATGTATACATCACAGCCGTATCCTTCCGTCAGTTCCAGCACCTTGCTCACCACATCTTCTTTTCCGGGATTCAGCGTCAGATCCGCTCCGAACTGCCTCGCCTTCTCCAGACGGTTTTCCGCCAGGTCAAGCACAATCAGCTTCTTCGGGTTCTTCGTGCGCATATACGTCACCATTCCAAGCCCAAGGGTGCCCGCTCCGGACAGCACCACCACGTCATCCGGCGTGATCTTCGCCCGATCCACCGCATGCTTGGAACAGGAATACGGCTCGATCAGCAGCGCGTCCGTCAATGGCATCTCTTCCGGCACGCGGTGCAGCACCGCCGTCTTTGGATATCTCACATACTCCGCCATCCCGCCGTTCAGCTTTCCTTTAAAGCCAAACACATTGTGCGGCTGGCAGAGGGAGTAACGGCCATCCTTACAGAAACGGCATTCCCCGCAGGGCACGATCTGATCCGCGATCAGGCGATCCCCAAGCTTGTATCCCGTCACATTTTCGCCCAGCCAGGCCACTCTTCCCACGAACTCATGTCCCGGGATGAACGGCGGCTCCACATACGCCTTCTGCGTACCGTCCCCCCAGAACCGTGCAGCCCCCTGCTGGCACTTCAAATCCCCCGCGCAGATCCCGCAGCCTTCGGTCTTGATAAGAATATCGTCCGGCCCGCATACAGGGGTCGGAAAATCGGTTTCGAGGCGGTAGTCTCCTATACCATACGCAACCAGCGCCTTCATGCTTTTTGGAATCTCAGTCATCTTTTTTCCCCTTTCTTTTGTCCCTGATTCCCCTTTCGTTTTCCATAAGAATTATATCACACGAAGCCGCGGCGCGACAACGTTCTTCTCCTTCACTGTTTTGCCGGCAACGATTCCCGCTTCTTCTTTTTCCCGGATAGTTTGCTCTGGAGCCGTTCGTTGAACTTAGTCAGATATCTGAAAACGGGCTCTGAGGCAACGATAAACAGGATCAGCAGCATGATCCCCGGAGTGGACATGGCAGAAAGTCCGAACAGCCATGGAAGAACCAGGACGCTTCCTACCAACCCAATAACACATCCCCACCAGATCAGGCGCCGTATCAGATTCATGGGCTTGCAGACCTGGTAAAGGATCATGAAGCCAACCACAGCCAACAGCAGCGTTGCCGCCGTAGAGATATCCTCTGTGCGCACCTGAAACACTTCCCCGAACGCCGCCAGGAAGGCCACCATGACTGCGTCTGTAATCCCTGCCGGGAGCGCTTTGGGCAGGACATTCGCAAGGAATTTTCCCTGTATCCGTTCAAAATTCGGCTGCAGTGACAGAAAAAATCCGGGAACGCCGATCGTGAACAGGCTGATCAGGGATATCTGTGAAGGCTCCAGCGGATATTGAAATACAAAACATAAGGAGGCCAGAGAAAGCAGGAATGAGAAAATATTCTTGACCAAAAAAAGGCTGGCAGACTGCTGAATATTGTTCACAACGCGCCTTCCTTCTCCCACCACATCCGGCATTCTGGAAAAATCGGATTCCAGCAGCACCACCTGCGATGCCTGAATGGCCGCCTCGCTTCCGGAAGCCATGGCGATGCTGCAGTCCGCATCCTTAAGTGCCAGCACATCATTGACGCCGTCACCCGTCATCGCAACCGTCTTTCCATTCTTTTTCATCGCTCTGATCAGCATCCTCTTTTGTTCCGGCATCACCCTTCCGAATACCGTATACTGCATGACGGCTCTTTCCAATTCTTCCTCTGTCAGCAGCGTCCTTGCGTCCACATATTTATCCGCATTTTTGATCCCAGCTTCCTTTGCCGTCTCAGATACGGTCAGCGGATGATCCCCGGAGATCACCTTAATCTCTACGCCCTGCTCCTCAAAGTAAGAAAAGGTCTGGGGCGCCTCTGGCCGGATCCGGTTCTGCAGGGCAATGGCAGCCAGAGGGCGGATGCCTTCCTGCAGAGGTTTTCCATCCGGCCGGCTCTTTCCGATTCCGAACACGAGCACGCGGTATCCCCGTCCCGAATACGTTTCCAGCTTCCCTTTATATTCTCCGTACCTATCCAGCAGCACAAATTCCGGGGCGCCCAGTATGTAAGATGTTCCTCCCAACACAGCGCCGCTGTATTTTGCCGAGGAAGAAAACGGCATCACCGCTTCCGCCCTTCTTCCGCTCTTATCCGCAAACGCCTTCTGCAATGCCCGCATGGTTCCGTTTTCCGGTTCCATCGACCATACAAAGCATTCCAACAGACTTTGAATTTCTTCTTTTTTGCGGCCCTCCTCCAGCGAAAACAGTTCCTTTACTTCCATCTCGTCTTCTGTTATTGTGCCCGTCTTATCCACGCACAGAACGTCAACTCTGGCGAGCGTTTCCATGCTCTTCATATCATGAAGCAGCACTTTTTTGGTAGCGAGCCGTATGGTGCCCACTGTCAGCGCCATCGTGGTGAGCAGATACAATCCTTCCGGTATCATGCCGATGACCGCCGCCACCATGGAGGTGATGCTGTCCCGAAACGATTCCTGATTCCAAAAATAGCTCTGCGCAAACAGCGCAAGGCCGATTGGGATGATTGCCACGCCCGCCGCCCTCACCAGGCGATCCAGGGAGCGGATCATCTCCGACTGTTCTCCCTCCCGCATGGCCTTCGCCTGCAGGGTCAGCTGGGAAATATAGGAATCCCTTCCCACCTTGCAAAGCCTGGCCCGGCATTTCCCGGAAGTGATGAAGCTCCCGGACAGAAGCGTCTCCCCCTCTCCCTTCTCGATCTCTTCCGCTTCTCCGGTTAACAGCGCTTCATTGACCATTACCGTTCCCTGGCATACAAGCGCATCCGCACAGATCTGGCTGCCCGCCTGGAATTCCACGATATCATCAATCACGAGTTCCCCGGAAGGGACCTGCTTCATCTTCCCATCCCGGATCACCTGGGCGTGCGGCGCATGGAGCATGTTCATTTTCTCCAGAATTTTTTTTGCCCGGATTTCCTGTACAATGCCCACCGCCGCATTCATAATGACCACAGGCAAAAAAGACAGATCCCGAAAGGAACCCGTCATACAGACAAGAACGGCAAGCACAGCAAAAATGAGGTTGAAATAGGTGCAGATATTCTTCTTGACGATATCCCCAACCGTCATGCTGGACGCATCCACTTCTTCGTTTGCCCACCCCGCCTCTGCTCTTTTTTGTACCTCTTCTTCGGTCAGACCGATCCGCCAATCCGGACTTGTCCGCACGATTTTGCCCCGTTCGGTCTCCTGCTTTCCCCCATTCCCTTTTGGCATCTCCTGCTCTTTCTTTATTCCCATCTTTTTCCTCCGAAAAGCTTCCATCTGCTGCTTAAATCCCGTCATATCGATTTCAGCAGATAAACTTTCTTGATGCCAGGGCGGCAGGACGCGGCACCAAGAAAGTTTATCTGCGCCCGCCGCTTTCCTTATGACTTGTAAAAATCCCGATCTTGTGATATTCTCAAATATATTTTTAAAAAGCGAGTTGATAATTTGAACCGGACAAAAGACATCATTGTAACTGCTTTCTGGCAGCTGTTGGATGAAAAGCCTTTTAATCAGATCACTGTTAAGGACATTGTCACCCGCTGCCAGGTAAACCGAAATACCTTTTATTATCATTTTCATGACATCCCGGAACTCGTCGAGTATTCCATCAAGGAGGATGTCGATTCCATTATAAGCAACAGCAGCCAGTTTGAATCCCTTTCTGACTGTATTCTGCCCTTCATTCGGTATTCTCACGAAAAGAAGCGGGCGATCCTGCATATCTACCGTTCCGTGGAGCGGGAGATATTCCTCCAGCTCCTGGAACAGTTGGCCATGTATATCGTGAAGATCTATGTGGATACCGTCGGTGCGGAAGTATCGCTGTCAGACGAAGACAAAGACCTGCTGATCCACTTCTATAAAAGCCTGCTCATCGGACTGACCATGGACTGGTTCGACCACTCCATGGACTATGATTTGGGAGAAACCATCTCCAGGATCAAACAGCTCTTTCTCAGCTTCGGGCTGCACGGTTTTTTCTAGTGTTTTCCCACAACGCATCTGCCACCGGCTGCCAATTTTGTGCATAGGCATCACATTTGGCACACAGGTGCTCCACCGATTCCGGAGACTGCAGATCCGTGGAATGCGCGCCTGATTCCGTCACCATTTTGCGCAGTTTGTCAGGATTCTCAAGCATCGGGCAGGGCCGCAGCATGTTTTCATGAAATGGCTGTCCATCATGATACGCCATCATCATCGGGGACATCAGCCCTTCCAGCAGGGTCTTTTCCCGGATGTTGGAATCAGAATAATGAATGAATACGCAGGGATCCATGTCTCCGTTTGCATTGATGTGAAGATAACGGCGGCCTCCTGCGATGCATCCGCCCACATACTCCGCGTCGTTTTGGAAGTCCATGGCGAACAGCGTCATGCTTCTCGCACAGCCGAATCAGATCGGCCTTGCGCACGAGCGGCTCTCCGCTTTCCGTCCTCCATCCCCTTTTCATAGAAACGCCGCATCGCCTCCGGATCGCACGTCAACGTATCCATACCGCAGGTATCATCCGGCGCTACGATCAGCGGCTTTCCCTGTTTTTCATATTCCTTCGCCCTGTCAACACCCTCGTTGTATCTCTCCGCCCGCCTTTCCAGCTGTATGGCTGCAAGCGGATATTTTTTCCTGATTCATGCCCCAAGGATCCTGTCCCTTTGGGGTGTGCGGCGAAGCTCCTTTGGCTTGGTGAGGATTAAAACCACCTTCTCGCATCTCAGTTCATACGCTTTTTCAATCGGAATCGGGTCGCTGAGCGCCCCGTCATAATAAGGAACGCCATCGATCACATAAGGATGGCATACGAATGGGATCGAACAGAACGCCTTCAGAATGTCATACTGTTCCGGCCGCATATCACTTTTATCAAAGTACTTAGCCCGCCCTGTCTCTGCTTCTGTGGCTAATACAATAAAAGTGATGGGGCTTTTTTCGATCGCCGCCTAATCGAGCGGGGTTTCGCCTCCGCTGTTGCTGAGTTCTCCATATAAATAATCCATGTCGATATAACTCTTCTTCACCAGGAAATTGCGCAGGCTCATATATTCCTTGCGCGCGGAATATTCTGCATAGAATTTATAATTTCTTCCCTTCTGGCCAGCTATATAAGAAGAGACATTGGCGCTGCCTGCGGAAACCCCGATCCCCACATCTACAACAGCTGTCCTCATATGTTTTCTTATCTCCTCTCTTTGCCCGAAAATGGTTCCCGTTCCATCCCAGCAATTCCGCCCTGTAAATGAATGAATGCCCCTCTGAAACGGTATTTCAATTCTCTTTACTTTAATTCCTCCCCTTCCGGCCCACAATGGACATTTACAGCTGGAGTGCCTAAAATTTAGGCATTTGATGACAAACTGCCTAGTTTTTTGCCTTCTGTATTACTTTTTGTGCGAGTGAGCGGGCGGCTCGTTTTGTGGGGTATCTTATGTATACTATAGAACATATCACTACAAATGGCTCCGGAACACCCCACAACGTGTTCCGAAGCCATTCTGATTCATAATTTCGTCAAGAAAACAAACGATTGGCTTTGCGCAGCGCCCCGTATGTGGACTCTGATTAAGCCTTTTCTTTTCTGCTTCCATTTCCCTCTATGGCGTGAACGATCAGGCACACCAGGATCACCACCGCCATATCCGGCAGGGTATTTCCAACCGGAATGTCCACTGTCATCAGGAATCGGTAAAGCAGGAAACCGATCAGCCAGATGACCAGGTTCTTTACGTTAAAGTCCCCCTTCTCCTCTTTCTTCAAGAGGAAGGTATCCGCGATCTGAACAGCGATCATCGGTGCGAAAACCGAACCGATCAGATAAAGGAAATCCGTAATATCATCCATAGGGAACACGATTGCTGCCAGCGTTCCGATCACCGTAACGGCAATTCCCACATATTTGCCCTTCCACTTCGGAATAATCGATTCGCAGGAAACGCCTGCGGAATAAGCGTCCAGGAAGGTGGTGGTCACCGTGGAAAAGATGATAATCAGCAGTCCCGCAATGCCCAGCCCTGCTTTTACCATGATCGCTGCGATATCCGTCTCTTCGGTAAAGAGCGCAGCGCCCATTCCGATCACATACATCTGCTCTTCACGCAGCCTCATCGCCAGCTTCGTAA
>OGPH01001535.1_pt1 | contig 16808 bp, 19 predicted proteins | sample 1552891 | NCBI WGS metagenome assembly OGPH01 (sample SAMEA2580272, study PRJEB22360) | human gut metagenome | biome: human gut; feature: human-associated habitat; material: faeces | place: Denmark | collected 2008/2010 | reverse complement strand
AAGCGTATTTCGCGGACGCGATTGCGCCGGAGGAATATGAAGAATACGGGCCTGTGGCGCTGTTTCGGGAAAGTTTCGAGGATGCTTGGAGGAATGCGCTGTCTTTGATTGCCGACATGCGTGGTGCCACCCGGTAAGGCCAGCACTTTTACACACAAACCCATCATGACGCATTGAAAGGAAAGGTAGCCACTATGGAATATACGAGCACACGCCGAATGCCTGTCGACATTCTTCTGTCGGGGAGTTATGCCGGTGATGACCCTTTCGCCGCAAGCCTGTACGGCGAGTTTGCGCAGGCGGAAGGCGAGACCCTGCGTATCCCGGGGTTCTACAAAGGTGATGGGCAATGGGCCGTGCGTTTTTCTGCCGCCGATGACAGCGAATGGAGCTATCGCGTTATCTCCGATGAAATCACTTTTACTTCCAAGGCCTCAGGCACCGTGCAGGTTCGGGGCGAAACAGAGGGCGCCACCCACGCGCTGGCGGTCAAGGGCACCCGCTTTGTCAACGATGCCGGGCAGCCGGTGCTCTACCTTGGCCATGAGTGCAACTTCCTGTTTTCCATGGTTGGCAGCCCCAATGGCCGCGAGAAGCTGGAAACATTCGTTTGCAACCTGAAGAAGGGCGGCTTTAACCTGGTGCAGGTAAACAGCTTCGCGGTTGACACCTCCTGGAACAAGGGACGAACCACCGAGAACGATTACGGGCCACCCTATATCGAGCTTTGGGACGCGAATAAGCAGGGGCATAAACTCAACGCATCGTTTTTCGATGACTACGACTGGATGGTGGACTACCTCCATAAAAATGGGATATACATCAGCATCTATCTGCGAGTGTACAACAAATACGTGGACTGGCCCGCAAAGCTCTCGCCGGACGAGGACACATACCTGCTTCATTTCGCTGCCCGTTATCAGGCTTATCCCAACGTTATATGGTGTATATCGAAAGAAGCCTACTACGAAACGGACCGCAACTATCTGTACCGGATTATGAGCAAGGTGCGGGATAACGACGCCTATCATCGCCTGTGCACCATACAGGACGGGCTCCAGTACGCGCTGGACGAGCAATACGCGCACACGGTCGACTTCCTGGTTAACCAGCAGCATGGGGAGTGGGCACACGCCACCATGTATTACACGCTGCGCACGCAAAAGCCGGTCATTATGGGTGAGGGCGGCCCGGAATGCGGCCCGTTCGGAATTCTGGACAGCACGGGTTTCCCCTGCTGGACCGCCGAACAGTGCGTTGCGAACGCCTATGAGGCAGTGATGGGCGGCGGGTATTATCAGTACTACCACATATATATGTCCTGGGACATCATCGATTACGACCTGCTACCCGCCGGTTACCGGTATTTCCGGCAAATGCAGGATTTCTTCTCCCAGTTCAGGATGGATCAAATGGCCGTCGTGCCGGAGTTGTGCCCCTTCGGCAGCAGCGCAAAGTGCATGGATGATGGCGAGTGCACCCTGCTGGTGTATTTGGAGCCCAAGGGAACCGAACCCTATCTGGACTATCATTTCGACCACCTTCTGATGCATCCCAATGACAGCGGGAGGCGTTTCCTTTCGTACCGGCGCTTTGGCATCTACACGAACAAAACGACCGATTACACGCCAACCCTGATTGAGAGCGGACATTGCTGCAACTATTTCGATGACGAGAACTCCGCCCATGTTGAAACGATGAAGTCCTCCGTTATCCTGCGGGCAGACCCCAAAGAGCCGGTGATTTACATTATCAACTATGAAAAGACGCCGTGCCCCGGCATGCCAAATGCCGCGAAAGGAAACTGATCCGTGCTGTACGTAACACTTGGCCATACCGACATCACCATATCGCGCCTCGCCCTCGGCTGCTGGAGTTTTGCCGGAGGCCGCTATTGGGGTGAGCAGGACCGGAAAGCATCAATCGATACCGTGCATGCCGCACTGGACCGCGGAATCAATTTCTTCGACACTGCGGAGGGCTACGGTGGCGGCCGTTCCGAAGAGGTTCTGGGAGATTCGCTGGCAGGCAGGCGAAGCAGCGCTGTGATTGCGACAAAAATTGTCGATCAAAGCCTTGACCAAAACCGGGTGGCGGCTGCATGCGAAGAGAGCCTGCGCCGCCTGAAAACAGACTACATCGACCTGTACTACATCCACTGGCCCAATCCAGCGTACCCGCTGGCCGGCACGCTGGAAGCGATGGCCCGCTTGAAAGAGCAGGGAAAGGTGCGGAGCATCGGTATCTGCAATTTCGGCATGCACTACCTGGAAGAACTTCGTGCATCCGGCCTTGCCCATCTGGTGGAAGTGCACCAGCTGCCGTACAACCTGCTGTGGCGCAGCATCGAGTTCGGCATCATGCAAAAGAGCGGTGCACTCGGGATTCCTGCCGTCTGCTACAGCCCGCTTGCCCAGGGGCTGCTGTCCGGCCGGTACCGGCAACCGGGCGATGTTCCGGCGCACATGCGGCACACCCGCTTTTACGCCGACGAGTCCGGCGCGGATCACGGCGAGCCCGGCTGCGAAGCCGAGGTTTTCTCCGCGCTCACGCAGATTGCCGCCGTGTGCGATGGGTTGGGGCACGGCATGGCAGAAGTCGCCATCGCATGGCTCCTGTGTCGGCGGAACGTCTCCAACGTCCTGGTGGGTGCGCGGACACCGGAGGAGTTGGACGCCAACCTGCGGGGGGCGGAAACCACACTCCCCGCCGCCGCGGTGGCGGAACTGGATCGGATCACGGATAATCTCAAAGCCCGAATCGGCCCCAATGCTGATATGTGGAACAACGAGAGCGCTTCACGCTTTCGGTAGCGGGAACAGTGGCCCATACCCGCACCTGCCCACCCTTTCCCACACAGTATCCGCCGATTAAAAATCTGTACTGTAAAAAGCCACCGGTCAAGTGAACTGTTCCAGAAGAAAAAGACAGAAATAAAACCACCATTGATAGGATAGAGATTGATAGGATAGAGAAGGATTAGACAAACAGGCGACGTTTTTCGATAGGAGAGAGCTTGGAGTTAAGCTGAATGCGTTCATGGTTGTAAAAAGCGATATAACTATCAATGAGCGTTTGTACTTCGCGGATGGTCTCCGTCTTGAAAAGACGAATGCATTCGGATTTGAGAATGGAAAAGAAATTTTCTGCCATAGCATTGTCGTATGGGTTCGCCCGTCTTGACATAGACGGAGTAATGCCGTATTGTGTAGTTAGGGCAAAATAGCTTTGAGAAGCATATTGAAAGCCTTGGTCACTGTGGAGTAGCAGCTCTGCAGTGACCTCTTCTTTTTCTATTGCCGTGCGGATCGTATCCAGCACCAGTTTGATACTTTGGCGGGTGCTGGTTTTGTAGGCAACAATGCTTAAGTCAAACAAATCGCAGATGACGGAAAGGTAAAGAGTTCCCTGCTTGGTTGGAATATAGCTGATATCGGTTACCCATTTTTGATTAGGTCTGTCAGCGTGAAAATTACGATTCAACAGATTCGCATAGGTTCGTGTTTCCTCGCCGCAATGAATGAATCTTTTGCGGCGAATCTTCGACAACAGACCATATTTATGCATGACACGCCAAATGGTCTTGTAGTTATAATGCTTACCGTACTGACGCTCAATCCAAAGCTGAACCCGACGACAGCCGTACGTACACATATACTTTCCACTGCCACGACATGCTTGAATCTGTTCCACCAAAAGAGATTCCCGATTCAACTGTTTGCTTCGCTTTCGGAAGCTGTAATATCCGCTGCGTGATACATCAAAGAAATGGCACATAGAAGCGACCGGATACTTGGATGCATATCTTTGTATGACTATATATTTGACTTGGGCTCTCACTTCCTTTCGGTTGCTTTGAGAAAATCCCGCAGCAGTTCGTTCTCCATTCGAAGCTGTTTCACTTCTTTTTCTAACGATGACAGTGTAGTTGGTATTTGCTTTGCTGGCCTCCCACGTCGTTTTGGAACACGTTCCTGCTCTTCTTGAGCTTTGCGCCTTGGCCTTCGCAGACATTCTTTGACCTGTTCTTTTGTAAATCCAAATTTTTCTCCGATTTCCCGGCAACTGTGTCCTTCCTGATGCATCTGTTCCATTTCTTCATAGTACTGTTTGATATGGGTATAACTTCTTGACATTTACATTTTCACCTCCGTTGTTCTTCTATCCTACTTCGGGGGTGGTTTCTTTGCAATGTCCTTTTTTTGTGGAATAGTTCACATGTAGTTACCAATAATGAGCACACCGGCAGATTTACCACCAACTACAACGGCTATATCCACCCCTGCCAGATTAAAGGTGCCTGGCAGCGCTATCAGCAGAAATCGCTGAACAGAGAAGTGCTGTGTTCCTATGGCTACGGCGACGGCGGCGGCGGCCCCACGAAGCAGATGCTGGAAACCCAGCGCCGTCTGGCCTACGGAATCCCCGGCTGTCCCGCCACCAAGCAATCCACGGCCCTGTCCTTCTTTGAGAAGCTGGAGCAGGATCTGCAGGGAAAGCCCGTACCCATCTGGTCGGGGGAGCTGTATCTGGAATACCACCGGGGCACCTATACCTCGATGGCTCGGAACAAGCGGGACAACCGCCGGGGAGAGTTCGCCCTAGCCAACGCTGAGACGCAGAGCGTGCTGGCAAACCACCTCTGGGGCGAAGTTTACCCAAAGGCGCAGCTGCAGGAGCTTTGGGAGGTGTTACTTCGCAACCAGTTCCATGACATTCTGCCCGGCTCCTCCATTTGGGAAGTCTATGAGGATTCCGCAGCGGAGTACGCCACTCTGCTGGGGACGACCCGGATCTTGGAAAACCGTTTGTTGCAGACTCTGGCCGACAAGGTGGGAGGGCGCATTGTCTGGAATCCCAACGGCCAGACCATGGACGGCTTTGTGACCTTGGACAACGCTGACGGACTGACTCAGGTGCAGAAAACGGCAGATGGGCATTATCTGGCTTGGGCAGAGGCTGTCCCGGCCAAGGGATATGGCCTGCTACCCGATTGTGCGCCCAAGTGCGGAACGGTGCAGATCTCGCCGGAGCGGGTGGAGACACCCTTTGCGGAAATCTGCCTGAACAACCGGGGGCAGATCACCTCCTGGTATGACAAAATGGCACAGCGCCAGTTGCTACAGGCGGGACAATGCGCCAACGTCTTGATGACCTACGAGGACAAGCCCCACAAATATGACAACTGGAACCTGTTTGACTACTACAAAGAAAAATCTTGGCCGGTGGAGCAGCTTCTGTCCGCACAGGTGACGGAGCAAGGCCCCTACCGCTATGCCATGGAGTTGTGCTGGCAGTATCAGGACACGGAGATTGCCGAGACGCTGTACTTCTACGGCAGCACCCCACGGGTGGATATCCGTTTCACCACCGACTGGAAAGAAGATCAGTTGTTGCTGAAAGCGCTGTTCCCCCTGGATCTCAACACCACGGAGGCCACCTTTGATATCCAATATGGCAACGTGAAGCGCTCCACCGCCGTGAACACCTCCTGGGATGCCGCCCGTTTTGAGGTCTGCTGCCACAAGTGGATGGATGTTTCGGAGGGCGGCTATGGTGTCAGCATCCTGAACGATAGCAAGTATGGTGTCAGTGTGGAGGAGAACGTGGTGGGCCTGTCCCTGCTCAAGTGCGGACGCTACCCCAATCCCCTGGCTGACAGGGAGCATCATGAGGCGGTCTACAGTGTATTCCCCCACCAGGGAGACTGGAAAGCTGCAGGGACCGTGCGGGAGGCCTATTTGCTGAACAACCCCATGCGGGTGTTCGACGGACGCAAAGGGCAACGGGAACTGCCCGAAACCTACAACCCTGTCACCCACGAACACCGGAACATCATGATCGAGGCGGTGAAGCAGGCGGAGGATGGCCCGGAGCTGATCGTCCGGCTGTATGAGTTTGAAAACTGCCGGACACAGGCATCGCTGAAGCTGGGGCAGCCTGCAAAGAACATCTGGCTCTGTAACCTGATGGAGGAGCCGGAGCGCCTGCTGGCGCAGAACATCGATACCGTCACGGTGGCGGTGGAGGCATTTGGCATCGTTACTCTGCGTATTGAAATAGCATGATTAATCTGATTAATTCCACATAATCACAAAGGCTTCGGATATGATATCATATTACCATCAAAAAAATGGTGGTGGCAGCGATGAAGCAGGAAACATTTACAGACATCGAATACAGCTTCCGCAAAAAAACAAGCGTGGAGAATTTCTGAAAATCATGGACGAAATTATTCCTTGGGACGAATGGGTGAGGATTATTGAGCCCTACTATCCTAAGGGCAGGCGCGGTCGTCCGCTCATGGGAATAGGGAATATGCTGTGGATGTATCTGTTTCAAATTGGGTTCAATCTGTCTGACCCGGCAACAGAAGATGCCATTTATGATAGCTATGCTATGCGGGATTTTACCGAATTGACTTCTTGGCAGTGACCGTTTCCGATGAAACGACTCTATGCAAGTTCCGCCATCTGCTGGAAGCAAATGGGCTGAACAAGCTGTTTTTGACGCAATCCACTAGTAGTTTGTCAAGTTAGTAAATAGAAGTAGCGTAAAGAAGAAAGAAATGGTAAACTATCGTCGGGTGATGAGAAGTGAACCACAAATATATCGTAACATTAACAGAAGAAGAGCGGCAGGAACTGCGAGCACTGGTCCAAAAAGGGCAGACCCAGGGATATCGGATCAAACACGCGCAAATACTGTTGAAACTGGATGAAATACCGGAGAACCAGGGGTGGACATACGAGAAAATAAAGGCAGCGTATCATGCCACCCCCCACACCATCAGCCAGATTGCGAAACGATTTGTAACAGGCGGAGTGGAAGCGGCGCTGGGGCGGAAAGAGCAGGCCAACCGACATAAAAAGATCGATGGGCGGGTGGAGGCTCACATCATAGCCATTGCCTGTTCACAAGCGCCAGAGGGACGGGAGCGGTGGACCTTGCAGCTGATAGCGGATGAACTGGTACGGCTTGGCGTTGTGGGCAGCATTTCAGACACAGCGGTAATGGAAACACTGAAAAAAACGAACTTAAGCCCTGGCAAAAGAAGGAATGGTGCATTCCAAAGCCCGGGGCGGAGTTTGTAGCGCGGATGGAGGACGTTCTGGATGTATATCAACGTCCTTATGATCCTCTGCGCCCGGTGGTCTGCCTGGATGAGACGAACCGGCAACTTATTGAGAAGCGAAGCATTCCGCCAAAGCCCGGAAATCCAGAGCGGGAGGATTATGAATATCGCCGCTGCGGCGTGGTCGACCTGTTCGTTGCATTTGAACCGTTGGCCTGCAAGAGAGTGGTAAAACTGACCGATACCAGAACTGCCGTGGATTTTGCCCATTTCCTGCGCGAGTTGACAGAGGTTCATTACAGCCACTGCGAAAAAATAGTACTGGTCATGGATAATTTGAATATCCACTCCATCGCTTCGCTGTATAAGGTCTTTGATCCAGCCACAGCCAGACACATCGCACGGCGTTTGGAGATCCACTATACACCCATTCACGCTTCATGGCTGAATATGGCTGAAATCGAAATCGGCATTCTTTCCAGACAGTGCCTGTCCCAATCCCTGTCCTCTTTTGAACTTATGACTCGTCAGGTCAACGCATGGACTTTACACAGAAATGCCGCTTGTTCTACTGTCCATTGGAGATTTTCCTCCTGTGATGCCAGATGTAAACTCAGAAAGCTTTATCCCATTATTTTGTAATTTCTAACTTGGCAGAGTACTAGATTATGGTCAAACCGGACATATGATGAAGGGCGGTATCATTGTTGGTGCTACCATTATCAACGCCCCAAGCTCTACCAAAAATGTCGAAAAGAAGCGGGACCCTAAGATGCACCAGACGAAAAAGGGGAACGAATGGCGTTTTGGCATGAAATGCCATATCGGTGTAAATGCCAGAAGTGGACTTGTTCACACAATAAATGTCACGGCAGCAAATGAACACGATATCACCCAGGCAGCAGATTTGAACCGTGAAGATGGTGAAGTTGTTTACGGCGATTCCGGCTATCTTGGCATCCAGAAGTGACCAGGAGTTACCCAAAATGAGCACTTGTCCAACATTGAATATCGCATCAACCGCCGCCTTGGCAGACTGGCCAAAGTGTTCGACAACGCAATTGATTGGTATTGGTATATTGAAAGCCGCAAACCCTCCGTGCAGTGCAAAGTGGAATACACAGTTCAGATTATCAAATGCCAGTTTGGCTACAGGAAAACAGTGTACCGTGGTTTGAAGAAAAACGAGAACCGGCTGTACGCCATGTTCGTCTGCGCGAATCTCTATGCTTTTGTGACCGCAGGCCGAAAACTTTCCACAATCTGCTGAGATAGGGGCAGTCTATACTTTTTCAAGGATTGAGTAAGAATATGAGGTGATAATCGCATGAATGCTGCACTTTTTGACCTTATATTCTTCAAAAAAGTAATATTCTCTTAAACAGAGTCACTGAATGGCGAATTATTCAGTGCTTCCTTAGTTTATCGGTTACAATTTGCTGTGCCTATCCGCTTTCACGTAAAGACTTTAAGTTGAGAAAATTGATTATGGTATTGTGCAGGATTACGAGATGCTTTTCCGGAGGTTCGATTTCTACTTTTTGATTATAAATAAGCAGGGTCTGTATAATACAATATGGGCTATGGTTTTGCCGGGTTCTTTGTCAATCAATAATATGATTGTAATGAGAACTTATTTTACATCGCAGATTCCGGGCGAGCTATGGGAATCGGTTCAGCTGGACGGATGTGGGAACATTTGATACTTATTCAGTATGTTGTTAGCAGTAGAAACTACGAATTTTCGTGATTTTTACTGCTATTCCAAATTTGTGGAAAATAAATTAGTGAAGTAAACCCGTTTTTTGATTGGAATCAAAAAACGGGTTTATTTGTTGATAAGATAAAATGTAAATAGTTTTTAAATATGCAAAAAACCTGCAAGTTTAACTTTTACAATACGCAAAGAGCAAAGGAGGGGGGAAGGTGCATTGGGGGCAAGCGAACGCCGACGAGCTATTTTGGAAGTTCTTTGTCAACGAAGACAAGATACAAGAGAAAATTTAGCACACGAATTCGGTGTATCGCTCCGCACAATCAGCAATGACATTGATGAATTATCACGTAAATACCCCATTATAACGACACGAGGAAAATATGGCGGAGGCATAAAAGTACTGGATGGCTATCGGCTTGATAGAAAATATCTGAATCCGGCACAGCAATATTTACTTAAGAGATTGGCCAAAACACTTTCCGGCCAAGACCGCGATATTATGGAAAGTATCCTTCGCGACTTTGCTCTGAAAAACGAGGACGGGATGTAAGTCCTGTCAAGCACCAAGAGGCTTGGTGTTCCTTGAAAACAGAATATCCATCCTATACTGAACATTCTCTTCCAGCCGTAACCAGGGGTAACCCCAGGCCGGCAAGCGCGAATGGGATGCGCGAAGACAACCACGGTGGCCGTTGATAACCACTGAAACCGCAGAATATGGTATCGAGCGAATAAAGTCCGCTGAAAGCACCCTGTGGCGGGGTGCAGCGCAATGACATGGAAAGAGGATACTGATACTTCCGTCCAGCCTTAGCCGCAAGCAAAGGGGGCGGCCGGCAGAGATCCTGCCGGGGGTGAGATTCCCATGATGGTACCAGCCAGTACCTACAGTATAGGATGCCCGGACAGTCAGGGGAGTAGTGTCGAATGTGGCTGTAAAATAAAAGCCATCTTCAGAAGCAAATCTGTTCTGCTTCTGGAGATGGACTCATTGAAGAGGGAGGGGTGAATATGTGGAGAGCAGTAATTGTTGTTGGAATTGTTTTTGCACTGCTGGCATACGCATGCATCGTTGTGGGCGCACGCAGTGAAGATAACCGGGCGGGCGGCAATTAATTCGCCCGCCCAGTTAAATGTCAATGATGGATGATGATGCCATGAGCTGTGCATAGCTTTTCCATTTCTTCTGCTGGGAAAGGATACGTGTATTTGTCAGTGCCAGTGTAAAAAATGAGATTCCAGGAGCCGCCATCCGAAAGCAAAAACTTCATAGTGTTAAATGCCGGGAGTTGTGCAAGAAGCTGCGCGGACAGCTTTACATAAAAATAGCTGTTGATCGAGCCGTGCTTACCCATAGATTCGATGGCGGCGGAAACCTCGCCATTTTCGCTTGCTTCGTTCATACGGTATGGCCGAATCCGCTCAAAGCTGGTGGCCTGGATCTCAATATTCTCTTTCACGGGACAGAATACTCCTATATATAATAATGTAAGAACCATGACATCATCCATTATACCATGACGCCGTTGCAGGTGGCTACAACAAAACCGCATTCGCTGCGGTTTTGCGAGGTTCAATGTTCTCAAAGTCCGGTGCGTTAGCACAGAAGCGTATGCAGCACATACACGTAGCTGGAGTAGCGGCGGACTTGAGGCTATTATACCATGGGCACCGTACAACAAAATTTCATCCACTAAATCCTTGCATAGCTAAGAAATACAATTGAATTCTTTCCTGTCAAAGGATATAATATTAAATAACGAAAAGGGGGCGTTGAATTATGGCACTGACGAAAGAGGATTTGCAGGCAATTGCAGATTTGATGGACTCTAAGATTCAGGCATCGGAAACTCGCATGCTCAATCGGATGGACCAAGTTGTGCGAGAATCGGAAATTCGTGTAATAAATCATGTAAATGCAGTTGTGGAGAATACTGTTCAACCCAGTGTTAAACAAATTGCCGATGGACATAAAATGCTGTACGAAAAGATGGAGAGAGAATTCGGTGAAGTGCATGAAGAACTGGACGCGCTGAACAGCACACAAGCGGCTCAGGAGTTTGTGCTCACCCGGCGTCTAAAGCAAGTTTGATTTTAGGGGCTATAGAGCGTATGGCAACAGAATAAAGTCATAATAAAACAGCTACACGGATTGGGTTCCCGTGCAGCTGTTTTGTTTTCTGACAGAAATGGAGAAACAATATGGAACAACGGGAAAATACATTTGCAATGAGCCAATGTATGCTTACGAAGCAGTATGGCAAGTACAAAGCGGTCATCCAGTTTTCAGCGGTGGACCGGCCGGAAACCGAGGAAAAAGTTCTGTCGCTGATTATGGGCGCTTATGCGGAACGCCGATGCGCATCAGTGAACTGATGCTGTTGCACTGGTTTGATAGAAAAACTGGACGATCTTTCTCCGTTTTGGTGATAGGGTTTTCCCTATATATATAGTAATATAAGGTTGCCAAAGCGGCCGAACGCTTCGGACACTGGTGACCAACCGCCAGAGGCCGGACCTTGACAATTAAAGATTGGCCAATGTGTATCGTACAAACGATATGCGAGGAGTTAGAAGAAAATGAATTTGACAAAAGCAAAAGAAACGAAAACGCGCGTCTGCTGCCTGTACCGGGTTTCCACAAAAGGGCAGGTGGATAAGGCTGAGAATGATATCCCAATGCAGAAAAAAGCATGTCATGAGTTCGCTGAGTCAAAAGGCTGGACAATCATAAAGGAACATGCGGAATTGGGTGTCTCAGGCTTTAAGGTCGCCGCGGCAGATCGAGACGAACTGCAGGAAATCAAGCGGGAAGCGGAAAAACAGGAGTTTGATATCCTGCTGGTCTTCATGTTCGACCGTTTGGGCCGAAAGGATAACGAAACGCCGTTTGTACTGAAATGGTTTGTAGAACAGGGGATATCTGTGTGGAGCACGGTGGAGGGTGAGCAGCGGTTTGACAGTAATGTGGACGATCTGCTCAACTACATCCGATTCTGGCAGGCGTCCAGTGAATCGCAGAAAACTTCCGTCCGCATCAAAACTAGGATGAAACAAATTGTAGAGGATGGACACTACATGGGCGGTACGGTCCCGTTCGGCTACCGTGCGGTCTATAAGGGCAGAATGAACAAAAAAGGCCGCCCGGTAAAGGATCTGGAGATAGACCCGCGCGAGGGCGAAATTGTCCGGGAAATATTTTTTAAGGTAGCACGGGAAGGATACAGCGCACATGGGATCGCCAGGATGCTGAATGAACGCAATATCGTAACGCACGGCGGCGCACGGTTTCAGACCAATCATGTCCTGCGGATGCTGCGCCACCGGGGATATACAGGCTATATGATTGCAAAGGAAAACACATCAGGATTTATCCCCGAGCTGCAAATCGTAGAGGAGTCCATATACGAAGACGCGATGGCAATCGTGGAGCAGCGCAAAAAAAAAAATGAGCAGCGCCGAAGTGTCGCACAAAGCTCATACAATAAGACGCTTTTGGCGGGAAATCTATACTGCGCACATTGCGGTACACGGCTGTCCGGCTTCTGGCACAAAGACAGGTACAGGCTGGCGGATGGAACGGTAAAAGAAGTGATGGCGCCCAAATACAATTGCTATGCAAAGGGCTTGAAAGTACGCCCCTGTGACGGCCAGCAGCTCTACAAGGCTGAAATCGTAGATGAGATCGTGGAGGGAATCGCCAAAGACATTTTTGCCATGATATCCCGCATGCCGAAAGACCCTACGATAGAGGCACAGCTGAAGAAAAATATCCAGAACAAAGAAAATCTGCTGCGTGAACTGGACGCAAAACTGCAGTCAGCCAAAAAGGAGCTGGAATTGTATGAAGCGCAGATCATAAAGTGCATTGAGGGCAAGAGCAAACTGTCAGAGGCCACACTCGCACGCATGATCAGCCGGGCGGAGGACTCTGTAGCAGTATATGAAAAAGAAATCGAAAAAGCACGTATGGACAAGCAGAACCAAAAAGATACCGCGGCACAGATCGAGGATTTTTACAAGGAATTCAAAGGCTGGGCGGATGAGTACGAATCAGCGGCGCTGGAACGCCGAAGAGTCATACTGAGCCAGTTGTTCAGCCGCATTGAGATCGGAAGAGGATATGAAGTCAAGGTGGAGATCGCCATGAGCTACAAGCAATTTTTGAATCTCTCAGAGAATCCGCGGGATGGCAATAGAACAGTAGCATAGAAAGACGATATTAAGTGATAAACGATACACAGGCACGCGAAAGCGCATGGACCACATGCGCTTTTGCGTGTTCTGTGTGCAGAGTGATTTGAAATTGAGACGATATGACATTCTGGTTGCCAAAAAAATATGGCTGGCGTATAATTACCTTATTAAACACTACTTTCTAACTTTGGTATGCAGTAGGAAATTCGGTATGAGCGATGTCGTTTTTTGAGCCGAAGGATTAAGCGACAAGGAGGAGGTACAGCAAAATGGATAAACTTGTTGTTCGTGGCACGGAAATCAATGTCCAGTGGAACCTTAAGCGGGATGATTTCCTCAGCTTAACTGATATTGCAAAAATTAAAGATAACGACAATCCGAGGTATATCATTCAGAACTGGATGCGAAATAGAAACACTATTGAATTTCTGGGCGTATGGGAAACACTTTACAATCCTGATTTTAACCGTGTCGAATTCGATGCGTTTAGAACACAGGCCGGTTTGAACAGTTTTGTGATGACTCCTCAAAAATGGGTAGAGACTACTAACGCCATCGGTATTATTTCAAAGGCGGGGCGATATGGAGGGACCTATGCCCATAAAGAAATTGCATTTGAATTTGCGTCTTGGATTTCAGTAGAATTTAAGCTTTATTTGGTCAAGGAATTCGAACGTCTTAAAACCGAAGAGATGAAACAGCTTGGCTGGGATATTAAGCGCAACCTTGCCAAAATCAATTATCGAATTCATACCGATGCAATCAAAGAAAATCTGATTCCGCAAGAGCTTTCTGTGCGCCAGATGTCAATAATTTACGCTAATGAAGCAGATGTTTTAAATATGGCTCTATTTGGCATGACCGCCAAACAATGGAGGGATGCTCATCCAGATCTCAAGGGGAATATTCGTGACTATGCTAATGTTTCACAACTTGTATGTCTTTCAAATTTGGAGAATTTGAATGCCGTGTTTATCAACGAGGGAATGACTCAGATGAAACGGCTGGAGAAACTTAATGCTATCGCTATCAGTCAAATGAAGATACTGACGGAAGATCATCGGATTCTGCAGCTCGAAGCAGCAAAAGATAGTTAAGAAGATTAGGATATAATAAGGAATGCTTCCTATTTTAATTCCTTCGAATGCGTGAGAATTAAGATAAGTGAGATCAAATAAGTTCATGGTATATGATACCTCTTTCGAAATAGAGTATCGGTATTGATGTATCGAGGATTGAGTTCTTAATTCATTAGCTACGCTTTGAATATAATTAGCAAAGAGGAGACATAAGATGAACGAGCAAATTCAAGAATAATGTAATGTTGAACAAACATACTTGACAATTAGGGAATACCTACTTCACATATCTTCCAACAGAAGACGAATTGAGCCGAGAATTGCGTCTTGATGAATTTAGAAAATTGGAAGAAGACACGATCAATTGCCCAAATTAGTGAAACAGAGCCGAATAGCGTGATTTAGCAATTCGTTTTTGGAATTTCTGCATTGGAGAAAAGAAAATGGATTTTCAAATTTCAAATTGTAACAACATTGATTTTGGATTAATTCATATAGAAGAAAATTGTTTGAATATTAAGTATGCTGCGAATGGAACAGGAAAAACAACTATAGCCAATGCACTTGATGCGATAGATAAAAAAGAAGAGTTAAAAGAGTTGGTTCCATATAAATATAGAGACAATATTCCAATTGAATCCGAACATCTCCCTGCAGTAACTTGCAATTGTGGTACTCCGAGCATTGCGATTTTTAATGAAAAATATGTAGATGAATTTCTATTTGTTGGAGATGAGCTGATTAAGGGGAGCTTTGACATTTTCATTAAAACGCCGGATTATGATTTGCATATGACAGAGATTCAGAAATTAATGAATGACATTCAGATTGCATTTGCGAATGATCCGGAAATTGAAAAGCTTTTTTCTGAATTGACGGCTTTTGTTGAAGGTTGTGGAAAAGCGCAAAAGGGATACTCAAAAGCGAGCATATTGGGAAAGGGGCTAGGCAAAGGAAACAAAATACAAAATGTTCCAGAGGAATTAGCTGAATACAAGAGCTTTATTCAGGGTGAAAATAATATTAATTGGATTGCTTGGCAAGGTAAAGGACGAGATTTTATAGATGAAAATGATCGTTGTCCTTACTGTGCAACGGCTATTGATGAGAAACGAAAAGAATTGACAAAAAAAGTAGGCGAGGAGTATGATTCTAAAAGTGCGCAAAATTTATTAAGGCAGCACCGCACAATTCATGGCTGTCGCCTTAAGTGCCGCCCCGCTTGCATATTTTCCGGCAGTTGTCACAAAAAACCTCGTGAATACACAAAGTATTCGCTGCGTTTTTTGTTTAAATTGCCAAAAAATCTGCCGGCTCAATTCAGCACTTAGAATTGTGCGGTATTGCCTTAAAAATGGTAGACTTATTACGTTCTATGGAAGATTTCTTTTCGGATGCAACGAAGAGAATGCTGAGCATACTAATTAGTAACACCTCTGGCTTTACGAAGGAACAAGAGCTTTTTATTGGTGAAGTACGAAAAGAAGTTGAATCATTGCGTGATAGGCTAATAGAAATTCGTGCGATAAATTTTTCGAAATTGAAGGACGCAAAATGTGTGACAGATGTGTTGAATGATAAGAAAATCGATTTGTCATATTTAATTCACTTAGATACAGAGTACACTGCAGCACGAATCGCTACTATAAATGGAGCGATTGAAAAAGTTTTAGAGAAAGCGACTCTGCTCCAGGCCGAAATAGGGAAGCAACGGGCAACAATCAAGCGCACAATTGAAAAAAATCGCGAAGAAATCAATTCTTTTCTTGAAAATGCAGGATACAAATATCATGTTGAAATTGAGGAAAACATAGAAACATATCGTTTGGTTTTAAAGTCAAATGAAGGAGCACATATTAGTAATGTAAAGTCTCGACTTAGTTATGGAGAAAGAAATGCTTTTGCGTTAGTTCTATTTATGTACAGTCAACTAAAAGAAAATGCGGATTTAATAATTTTAGATGACCCTATCTCTTCCTTTGATAAAAATAAGAAGTATGCTATTATTGCGATGCTGTTTCGCGGTGAACACTCTTTCAGGGGCAGAACAGTAATGATGCTGACTCATGACTTTGACCCGATTGTGGATTTGATACATGAACCATCAATTCGAAAAAGATTTGCACCTCCTCCTAATGGGTATTTTCTTTGGAACAATAATGGAGAATTGCAGGAAAAGAAGATATTACCGGACGACGTGTGTTCTTTTTACCAGTTGGCAGAAAAGATTATTAGTGGAGAAACCGATGAGATAAACAAGCTTGTTTATTGGCGACGACAGTTGGAAGCGTGTGGTGAGAAGGGCGTTATATGGGATATTGTTTCTAGTCTTTTACATGGACGTGAATATCCAACACGACGGAAGGGAAATGAAGAGGTAAGGTTGACGGCAGAGGAATTTGAAGAAGGAGTATTGCAGATAAGGGCGAAATTTCCTGCGTTCGATTATCAAAGAATATATGAACGAATTAGTGATCCTGCAACATTAATTGAATTGTATCATAATACTACTTGTGGATATGAAAAAGTTCAGTTATATAGATTGATAGATTCGGAATTGAAAAAGAACCCGATTATAAAAAAATATGTTGATGAATCATATCACGTGGAAAATGATTGTTTGTTCCAATTAAACCCGGAGAAATATGAGATTGTCCCCAATTACATTGTCGAGTTCTGTAATAATGGGGTTGATTTAATAGCACAAGGGATATAGACCGATTTGTTGTACACATATCTG
>OGPH01001532.1_pt1 | contig 16832 bp, 23 predicted proteins | sample 1552891 | NCBI WGS metagenome assembly OGPH01 (sample SAMEA2580272, study PRJEB22360) | human gut metagenome | biome: human gut; feature: human-associated habitat; material: faeces | place: Denmark | collected 2008/2010 | reverse complement strand
AAAAGTTGCCCCGAAAGCAGGTGAAAAAGTGACCGTCAAAGATGCCGAGAACATATCTTTCTGCCCTTATTGCGGGTCAGATGCTGGATTCTACACCAAGGATTATGTCCGTGGGATGACTAGATACTTTTACCGATTTGATGGCAGCGAAGCGGACAATTCCAGTTTGTACGATATGCTATACCACACCAAAGGCGCCTACGCTTATTGCGCAAACTGCGACAAAAGGCTATTCAGAATGAATCAAAGGGAGGGATAGAGATGCCAGAAGTAAACATTTATCATCCATGCATTACGCGAATTTCCTACCGGCAGGAAAAGGGAGATTCTGATTATGGCCCCTGCCTATGGGCAGATTTTGAATTTGACACAATCAATTACCGCTTACAGATCACGTCTGACTGTGGAAATTATTCTTACCAGTGGGTTCCAACGCCGGGGAAAGAATCATTTTTTGGATTGTGCCGGAGATTTGATCCGGGGTACCTTTTATCGAAATTGTCCCGGGAATCAGAGATCAATATAAAAGCTACGGCAAAAAATATAGTGGAATATATCTACTGGAATATGGATTACAGCTCCTGCTTGGAAGATGGATGGGAAGAGCTATTGGAAATCGAACTATCGGATTGTGAAACGGATGCGGAAATTGAAGATTATATTAAGGAACTCGCAAAAAAACGTAATGTTGATATAGGCCATTATGAAGCCTGGGAATGTATCGAAAAGGATTATCCTGCCGGTGCAAAGCGGATTGTAAAAATTTTTGAAACCTACATAAAACCTAAAATTCCGAAGGGTGAACAACCATGATCAAGCTTGACCCCGGCAAGCTCGCCCTCCAAATAATTTGCACCAGTCATATTCACGCAAATATTCTGTGCAGATTGCGCTTCATCGCAGTCAAGTCGGTTGCAGGTGTCAAACATTGCCCGATCTCTCCCGGCTACTGCCCTACATGCAAATATCGCTGTTTGCAGCGAGCAGGCGTTTATGAGCGGGCGCGCGATGCATGGGAAAAATACGGAATATACATTCCAGCATCGCCAACAGAAATGGAGATGAAGTAATATGCCATTACTCAATTACACAACCAAAGTAGATATCTACACGACATTAGGACAGATACAAGGCCAACTGGTCAAGCACGGCGCCAAAAAGATATTGCAGGACTATGACGACGGCGGGAGGATCACGTCTATCTCCTTTATGATTGACACGCCTTTTGGGACGCGCGGAATCCGCCTCCCTGCAAATGTGGACGCAGTACATAAAGTTTTGATAAGGCAAAAGATTAAATGTGACCGGGAGCAGGCCGAGCGGGTGGCGTGGCGGATCGTCAAAGATTGGATCGAAGCTCAGATGGCGATCTTGGAATCCGAAATGGTACAGATGGAGGAAATTTTTTTGCCATACATGATAGGCGCATCAGGGCAAACCTTCTTTGAAACTTACCAAAACAATCAGTTACAAATTGAAAGGGAGTATAGCAAATGACAACATCCAAAGAATATTGCGATGTGATCTGCGACGCTATTGATACATATGGCCGAGAGGCGCAGACGGATATATGCATCGAGGAGTGCAGTGAACTAATCAAGGCCCTACTCAAATTCCGGCGCTTACCACTGGAGGAGCGGTTTGCTGTAAAGGGCATGAAGGTTCTGGAAAATATCCAAGAGGAGATCGCAGATGTGCAAATCATGCTTTGGCAAATGGAATTGCTTTATGGGCATGGGTGCACGGAACATGAAATTGAGCGGAAGATAGATCGGCTAAAAGAGAGAATAGAAGGAATTAGAAAACCACATCAGGAGGCGAGCGGGCGTGAATAAACAGCCAGGTCAAATCGACCCGATCAAAGAGATCAATATAAAACTACGTCTATCAAATAATCAGGGACTATTTCACGATAGCAGAGCCGATGCGCGTACTTGTATGGAGGCGCTGAATATCTGCATTGACAAAATTAATGAAATCGTGAAGGCTATAAACGAAATCAAAATCGCAGATGATGCAGGAAAATTGACAGCGGATGCACATGTAGGATCTTATGAGAAACAAAAGTAGATGGCGTTATAAAATTCAAGTCTAATTGCATGCAAATGCTGCAAATTCGGAATGATGAATATATTCTTATCCTCCGACATCCTGAAAGAAATTGTGATATGACCGATGAAACTCAAACATCGAGAACGCGAAAGAACCAGAAAGGGAGTGTGAGAGTGGACACAACGCGTGTTATCCAACTGCTAAAGTATTATGGGACCATAGACAAAGAAATCGAACTTCAAGCGCAGGAAATTAGAGATGCGGAAGAAATATGCTATTCCGTTTCTGGTGTAAATATGGATGGGATGCCGCGTGGAAAATATAGATTTCGCAGCCCAACCGAAGAGACTGCGATCCGGGCGGCACAAACCGACGCAGAAATAATTAGACAAATGAGGGAGCAGTTAGAACGGATGAAGCGATTGCGCTTTGAAATCCAGGGCGAATTAAAAGCGTTGCCAATAGACGAGCGTAAAATTATCATTAAAAAGCATAAAGACAACAAAGGGTGGAAAGAAATCGCGAAATATATCAATTACAGCGAAAAGACATGCAGCAGGCATTACAAAAGTGCTATTAATATTTTAGCCGCCAGATTTGAGCAAAACACATTTATTGCAGGTTATAGAATGCCTATTAAATAATGTCCGTTAATGTCCGTTAATGTCCAGACATGTCCGATTTTACCTGCTATAATAATAGTGTGGAGAGTGTGAGGGCTGGCGCTCTTCGTTCGCCTGTCCGGGGCGGTAGTACCGGGCCTTCATATATTCTATGTCGGCGCTGCCTGGAGACAGCGCCGACGACATTTTGCGGAGGAAATCAGATGGATGGCCAGCAGGTAGCAGCATGGGTTGTGGGACTCATCAACAGTAACAATGTGCATGCCTTTTACATCTCCAAGCGATGGCGACGGCTGCGAGCTGAAGTGCTAAAAGAACAGCATGGGGAATGCCAGGTTTGCAAGAGTAAAGGCAAATACACGCCTGCTGATACAGTGCATCATATAAAGCCGTTGCGAAAGTGTCCAGCGCTTGCACTCAAAAGAGATAACCTGATAGCCTTATGTGAATCATGTCATTACGAAATTCATCACTCAAAAGACCAAAAAAATAAATGGAACGATGAGCGATGGTGACCCCCCGGCCAAAAATTTTGAAAAGCGGTCAATATAGGGGATATCGGGAAATAGGGTAGACAATTCCGGGCACTCGCGCGCGCGAGGGATTTTTTTATGGGGAACGAGATCATAAAATTACCGAAAAAGCGGTACCAGTTTCATGTCATGAGAGAAAAAAGCAAAATTGAAAGTCTGTGCTATGATTTGCCAGACAGGGAGATCAGAAAGTATATCTCAGTCGGAGGATTTAGTGCGATTAGTTTTATCAAAGTGGTCGCGGATCAGGCTAAAATTTATCGTATGACGGTATCCACCCTGCGCGTCGGGAAAAAGCATCTGATGGTTTTAAATGAGTTACATCGACAGGGTAAACTTGAGAACGCAACATTTATTGTCGGAAGTTTAATGAAAAACGATAGCGAAATTGGAAAATCGTATGGATATTACACCGATTTGCAGACGACGTGTGAAAGAAATGGATGGAGGATTGCTGTCCTCAATAATCACTCAAAGGTTATTTTATTAGATACCTCAAAGGGCAAATTTGTAATCGAAACGTCCTCAAACTTAAACGAAAATCCAAGCATAGAGCAGTTTAGTTTTGAAAAAAGTGAACCGCTCTATAATTTTTATATGGGCGCATTTAAAGAGATCACGGGAGGCGAAATAAAGTGAGAATTAAAAAAGGCGATGTGCGCGAATCGCTTATTGAGCAGCTCAAGGAGAAAGGCGCGGATGTCGCTTGCTTTTCAGATCTGATTGAAGATTATATGAAACTTTGGAGCATCAAAAATAAACTCGTGACGGACATTAACAAGCGCGGAGTCGTATATGAAGATGTGTCGTCGGTCGGAATTCCCATGAAAAAAAACAACCCCTCCGTCAAAGAAATTGTTAACGTAAATCGGCAAATGCTTTCCATCCTCGAAAAATTGGGAATCAGCACGGAGAAGTGCGTTGCATCCGGGGATGATGACGGTGACTTATGAAGTCGAAAACTATATTGAATACGTCAGATCAGGGAAAGTACCGGTTTGCAAGGAGCAGTTCGCATTATGTGACCATGTCGAAAACTGTTTTGAAGAGGAGGATATCCATGTCGATGAACAGCAGTTAAAGCGATATCTAGGGTTGCAGCAGTATTTTCCGTTTCGCCTTCTTCCGTGGGAGACTTTTGTGTTTGCTTTGCATAATTGCACTTATCAGGATGACGGCGAACTTCGCTGGCCTATTTTATTTCTCTATGGCGGTCGTGGATTTGGAAAAAACGGTTATGAATCGTTTGAGTCTTTTGCGTGGTCTACCCCTATCAACGGTGTTCAGAATTACGATGTGGACATTTTCGCCACATCGGAAGATCAGGCCAAAACCAGCCCGGACGACATTCGTTCTGTGTTGGATGCAAACAAGAAAAAGCTTGAGAGGTATTTCAAATGGAACGTTGAATGCATCACGAATTTAAAGACCGGGTCGCGCATCCGATTTCGCACGTCGAGTTATAAGACCAAAGACGGAGGCAGACCGGGCGCGGTCGTGTTTGACGAATACCACGCTTACGAAAACTATAAGATGGTGGACGTTGCCACAACAGGGCTCGGCAAAAAGAAGCATCCGCGAAAGACCATCATCACAACAGACGGATACATCCGGGGAGGCCCACTGGACGATCTAAAGGAACAGGCGCGGGGAGTCTTGTTCCGAGGGCAGGATGACGGAGGCATGCTGCCTTTTATGTGCCACCTGGACAGCATCGAAGAGGTTGACAAACCGGATATGTGGGTAAAGGCAAATCCGTCCCTAGCGTACCCTGAATTTGGAACGCTGCTCCGGGAAATCAAGCAGGAATATGCTACTTACAAAAATAGCCCGAATCGTGCCGCATCATTTGTAGTAAAAAGAATGAATATGCCTGCCGAGCGGGAAGATGAAGATGTAACAACGTGGGAAAATGTGCTCGCTGCAAGTCGCCCGTTGCCAGACCTGACCGGATGCCCGTGCGTAGCCGCAATCGACTACGCCAAAACGCAGGATTTAATTGCGGCGGGTCTACTGTTTAAAAGAGACGATGTGTATTATTGGATCACGCACTCATGGATTTGCAAAAACTCGCTGGATTTGCCGCGCATAAAAGCCCCACTTGAAGAGTGGGAGGCGAAGGGCCTCTTAACGTTTGTGGACGCGCCTGAAGTGTCGCCGGAAATCCCTACGCAGTGGGTTGAAGAGCAGGCGAGAATTTATCAAACTACCGTAATGGGGATGGACAATTTTAGATACACATTGCTATCAGCGAGTTTAAAACAACATGGATTTGACACCGAAAAAGGCGGGCGCAACAACATACGCCTGACGAAGCGCGTCACGCAAATGCGATGGGCACCCGTCATTGCCAGTTCATTCGCAACGCAGCGGATTATATGGGGGGATAATCCACTTATGCGATGGTACACATGGAACACCTGCGTTGCGACCGACAAAGACGGGAACATGGTTTATCAAAAAAAAGAAGAGAAGTCACGAAAAACAGACGGCTTTATGGCTCTTGTGCACGCCTTTTGTGCCAGCGAGGATTTACCGGACTGCGGAAACTGCTCAGGGAGCTATGATGAAGTACAAATCTACAGCTATTAGGAGGGCAAGATGAAAAGAAAGCCAAAAATTGAAGTTGAGGTTGAGGTAAACGGGATTGATGAGGCGTTGAAAAAGGCGTACGAACTTAAGACGGTATGGCAGAATATTAACCGCCTTATCGATGAAGCAAAATCAAAAATATGAAAAGCAAGACCTGAAAATCTTAGTAGAAGGAAGGTGGATGGTTGCGGATTATCGAATGGATACGCGATATATTTGGCGAAAAGGACACGGTCACGCTTGCGGAGAAAATTGAGACGCAGCAGTATAAACTTGCAATCGAAGATTTTGCGATCCAAATGTCGATTAACCTGATAGCGGGTGCTGTCAGTAAGTGCGAGTTTAAAACTCTCGCGAAAGGAACTCCGGTCAAGAAAGGCGATCATTATGTCTGGAACATAGAACCGAACATCAATCAAAACTCATCTCAGTTTATCGGGGAAATCGTGCGGAAACTCCTGTACTATAACGAGTGCCTTGTCATCGAGCAAAACGGGCAGTTGATCGTAGCGGATGATTTTGTCCATACGGAGTATGCACTCTTTCCCGACACCTTCACCAGCGTCCGACGCGGGGAGCTCACCTTCCAAAAGACCTTTTATGCCGGGGATGTCATGTATTTTAGATACTCAGAAATCAGCATACGTGCATTACTGTCAAGTTTGATGAAAGGATATTCCGACCTCCTGTCGATGGCGGTTAACAAATACAAACGAGCAGGCGGAAGAAAGGGCATTGTAACAACCGAGACAACGCCGCAGCAAAACGACGCATGGCAAAAGGCTCTAAACGACCTTTATGGGAATCGTTTTAAATCCTATTTTAAGGAAGAAAACGCCCTTGTAGTCCTTCCGAGGGGAATTAAATATGACGAGATTTCAGGAGAAGGTAGCAAAAAATCCACCAGCGAGGTAAATGACATCGCAAATATCACGAAAGAGGCATTTATGCGTGTTGCACAAGCATTTAAAATTCCGCCCGCTCTCCTGCAAGGAGAGATTGCAGACGTAGAAAGCTTGGTAGACGAATTTTTAACATTTTGCGTCGATCCCTTGTGTGATCTCATCCAGACGGAGATCAACCGGAAGTATTATGGAAAAGAGGCATATATTAACGGTTATAAGCTCATGATCGACACAACATGCGTGAAGCACATTGACGTTTTCTCGATCGCAGATAAGGCTGATAAATTGATTTCTGCTGGCCTTTACAATATCGATGACCTGCGTGAAAAGTTGGGCGATGTACCGCTCAATACATGGTGGAGCCGTATGCACTGGATGACTAAAAACTATGCGGACATTACAAAATTACCTGCAGCGGGAGGGGGTGAAGTAAATGAAAATTGAAAAATCCGGAAAAGTGACTGGGCTTGAAGTTGATGACGCAGAACTTGAAAAGATTAATCAGCTTACCTTGTCGCCGCTAACAGCAGAAGAAGTCTTTGCTTTCCGAGTGATCGCGTGTGGAAACGACATTGACCGTGATGGTGAGGCGTTCACAAAATCGGCGCTGGAAAAACTATCTGAACTGTACGTCGGGAAAACCATGATTACAGATCATGATTGGTCCGCAAATGGCCAGATCGCTCGCGTATACCGAGCAGAAGTTACAACCACGGGAGCGAAATCCAAAACCGGCGAGCAGGGCGCACAGCTCATCGCCTATTGTTACATGGTCAGAACAGACAAGAATCAGGGTTTGATCGCGGAGATTAAAGCCGGTATTAAAAAAGAGGTATCCATTGGGTGCGCAATTGGCCGGGTGACCTGCTCGATTTGCGAAGTGGATAACACAAAAACGTATTGCGAGCACCGCGCAGGCGAGGAGTATGATGGGAAAACCTGCTATAAAGCCCTTGACGACCCGAAAGATGCATATGAAATCTCATTCGTCGCCGTCCCCGCTCAGCCGGAGGCTGGGGTGACGAAGGATTACGGAGGAAAAAAGGAAGAAGCTCCGCCGCAGACGCTCATGAAGAGATTACAAGCAATTTTTGCAGGCAAAGAATAAAAAATGGAGGTATCAGACATGCCGAAAAGCAGTGATTTTACGAGAGACGATTTTCGCAAGAAGTTTTCCGACGCGCTCAAAACGAGCGACGAGGAAAAGGTTGCAGAGGTGTTTTGCTCCTTTGCGGAGGAAATGCGTAAAGGAATCGAAAATGATTATTTGGAATATCAGAAGACGAAGGATAATGCGATCCTTGAGAAACGTGGCGTGCGCACACTGACGGCGGATGAAACCAAATTTTACAAAGCACTCATCAAGGCGGCCCGAGAGGACAGCATCGAAAAAGGATTTGAGGGTCTTGAAAACGCCTTCCCCGAAACGGTTATCGATCAGGTGCTTGATGATATCAAGACCACATTTCCGCTGCTTAACGCGATCAGCATCCAGAATACGGCGACGCTTACAAAGATGATCGTCAACAAAAAGGGTGTGCAGTTTGCAGTATGGGGGCCGCTAGGGAGCAAGATCACTCAAGAGCTGGAAGGCGCAATCGCAAAGGTGGAAGTCGGCACAAAGAAGCTTACGGCCTTTATGGTTATTTCAAAGGACATGATGGACGCCGGGCCGCAGTGGATCGACGCATACGTCCGTGCTGTACTCGCGGAAGCACTCGGCGCTGGTTTGTGCAAGGCAATCATTGCGGGCACCGGTAAAAACGAGCCAATTGGCATGATGAAAAATCCGGACGGAAGCGTCACTGAAGGCGTATATCCCGACAAAGAAGCGGTGAAAATTACCGATCTCTCACCGAAAACAATTGGAAGCATTGCAAAGACAATCTCTAAAGGGCCGAATAACCGTAAGCGCGCCGTCCCGAGGCTGATGATGGCGGTAAATCCGACCGATTATTTTGATAAGGTCATGCCTGCGACAACCTACTTAACACCCAATGGGACTTACGTCCAAAATGTCATGCCGTATCCTACGGACATTGTGCAGGATGTTAATGTCCCGGATGGAAAGGCAATTTTTGGCCTTGCGAGCCGATATTTTATGGGCGTTGGAAAAGGCGGTGCGGGCGGTAAAGTTGAATACTCGGACGAAGTGCGCTTTTTGGATGACGAGCGGGTTTACATCACTAAAATGTACGGCGATGGAATGCCGCTTGACGGAAACGCCTTTGTCGTGGCAGACATTTCCGGATTAGAGACAACCAATTATGAGGTGACGGTCAAGCAAAAAGAAACATCCACATCCTGACGGGTGGTGTGAAAAATGGAACTATTTGAAGCTGTGATGCAAGAGTTAGATATCACGTGGGATGACATATCAACGGAAAAACGCATTGACGGCTACATCGCGAGAGGAAAGGCGCGCCTGGAGCAAATCGCAGGCGCGCCGCTCAATTTTGACGAGGAAGGGGAGCCGCGTCGGCTCCTACTCGACTATTGCAGATATGCAAACTCGCGCGCACTAGAGGCGTTCGAGCGAAATTTTGCATCCGATCTGCTGAGTTTGCATTTGAATGCGCAGGTGAAAGCCAGTGAAACCGAAAACGCCGAATGAGTTTTTGACTTTTAATGATGGGTCAATCGAAATCATCCGGGAAGGTAGCAGAGAAAGGCTGAGGCTACACTATGGAAACCGCGTTGTTGGCATCAAACGCCATTATGCCGCCCGCACTGCGGGGACGGAGATTAGCAAACTCATCCATGTCCCGCGCGTACCGGGAGGCATATCGCCGCAGGACAATGCGATCATAGACGGAAAAAAGTACAAGATCGAACAGGTGCAGGCGCTTGACGATACCAACCCGCTGTGTTATGTCCTTACGCTCAAAAAATATGGGATTGTGAGGGGATAGCGTTGGGACAGATTGTCGGGATTTTGGATTTAGAGGACGCAATCGAAAAAGAACTGGAAGCTTATGAAGCCGGGGTATCTAAAGCTGTAAAAGACGGAGTGGCAAAAACAGCCAAACAGGTAAACCAGACGATTAAGGAGCACGTTACATTTGGAGGCACAGGGGAGTATGTTAAAGCTTTTCGGCTGTCAAGGACGATTGAAACGCCCTATCAAAGATCGTATACATGGTACGTTGCGGCACCGTATTACCGCTTAACGCATTTATTGGAAAACGGACACGCTATACCGTGGGGAGGCCGTTCCCGCGCCTTCCCACACATCAAATACGGAGAAGAACTCGCGGAATCGAATATGCTCGAAATTGCGAAGGAGGCGGCACAGAGTGAATATTAAATCTTGGCTCGAACAGACGGGAGAGCCGGTTGCGGAAACCGCCTTTACCAAGCAAATGCAAGCCCCGTTTATTGTTTATCTGGATGATACAAGCAGGAGGGGGCACGATTTTGGAAACCTCCTGACGGTGCATAACCTAACGATCGAGCACTACACAGAGGACGGGAATGACGAGTCAGTTGTCGATCTTATCGAAGCAGCGGGAATCCATTACGAAAAAGAACGGCAGTGGTTAAGCAAAGAAGAATGTTTTCTGACATTGTTTTATCTCGACGAAATTTTAGAAAAGGAGATCATCACATGAAAAGAAATCCCAACACTATTACACTTGGAAGCGGAAAGCTTTACATCAAAGAGTTTAAGGAGAGCATCGGAGATGTTGCCCAACTTATCAAGGACATGGCGACAGATGAGTTCCTTTTGGGGCGAATTCAGGGCGGCGCGAGTTTGGAATATAAGCCGAATTTTTACACGGCAAAGGATGATTTTGGGTATGTTACCAAAACAATTATCACGGAAGAAGAAGCGACGTTAAAAAGCGGGATTTGTACATGGAACGGCGCAGTGCTTGAAAAGCTTTGCGCAACTGGTCGGGTCACAGAGGATACCGCAAACGGGCTGCGTATCGTGAAAATTGGTGGGATCAGTAACGACAACGGAAAAATCTATGTCATCCTGTTTGAGCACAAGGACGCAGAATATGGGAATGTCTATCTCGCTATCGCTGGCCGCAATACCGCTGGATTCTCGCTCGCGTTCGCAAAAGACAAGGAGACTGTCATTGACGCTGAATTCTCGGCGCAGGCATGTGACGAGGAGGGGACAAAAATCATTTATGCGGAGGAAATCGACAAAGCCTCTGATATGGAGGAATAACACATGTTTGATGTTACCACACTGTCAAAGCGCTATTTTGGATTGCGTCTGACCGTTGAAGCGGATGACGGAAAGCGAGATATCGATCTGGAGATCGAGCCTCCGAAATTGAAAACGATGAAACGCCTCATGGCGCTCAGTAAATCCGGGGAGGATGAGAACCAGATTGATATGCTTACCGATGCGATGCAAAAGCTACTGTCTAAAAATAAGTCTGGATACAAGGTCCCGCGTGAATTGATCGAAGAACTCAATTTCGACGAACTGCAAGCGATTCTTGAAGCGTTTTTGTCGTGGGTTGCGGATGTGCAAAACCAAAAAAACTGAATGTCCCGTATTATCCCGACGAGGGTGATACGGGACATTTTGATATCCAAACATTGCTGGAAAAGCTCGTCAGCGAATACACGGGGTTTAATCTCCGCGAGGTTGACGAGCTTAATTATTTTGTTTTTTGCCTCTATTTGCGCGATGCGGCAATCTACCGCTATATGCAAACAGAAGAGGGGCAGGAATACCTTGAAAAATGCTGGACGATCCGGCAGACAGAACCGGACCGGGGTGCTTTGCGCGTTCAATTTGGAAATAAAGAGGCGAGTAGGGGGCGAGAAGATGAGCACAGGAAAAATTAAAGGCATCACGGTAGAAATCGGAGGAGACACAAGGCCGCTGAACGATGCCCTGAAAAAATCAGAAAAGCAGATCAAAACCACGCAAAGTGAACTGCGAGAAGTGAACCGGCAGTTAAAATTTGATCCCACAAATACAGAACTGCTCAGGCAAAAGCAAACCCTGCTTGCAAGTGCCGTCAGTGAAACCCGCCAGAAACTTGACACGCTGAAACAGGCCGAAAAGCAGGCACAGGAACAATTTAAGCGTGGAGATATATCCGCTGAGCAGTACCGTTCCCTGCAACGCGAAGTTGTCAAAACAGAAGGACAGTTAAAAAGCCTTGAAAAGCAGGCGGCACAGTCGAACGCAACGATCGAAAAGATTAAAGGCGTTGCCGACAGCGTATCGCAAGGGGCAAAAAAGGTCTCCGGAGCTATGGCTCCCGTGTCTGCTGCTATTGTGGGTGCGGGCGCGTATGCGGTTAAGGCAATGGATGAGGTTGACGTGGGGCTTGACACTTTGGCAACCAAAACCGGCGCAACCGGGGAGACTGCAAAAGACCTCCAAGAGGTATATAAACAGGTCGCAGAAGAAATTCCGGGCGATTTCGGGGATATCGGGGCTGCCGTGGGCGAACTCAACACGCGCCTTGATTTTACAGGAGAAAAGCTAAAGTCTGCGTCCGTGGATTTTTTGAAATTTGCGAAGGTAAACGGAACGGACGTAAACACGTCTGTACAGCTTGTTACCCGTGCAATGGGGGACGCGGGAATTTCGGCAGGCCAATACAAGCCATTGCTAGATGCTCTGACTGTGGCGGCTCAAAAAAGCGGAATCTCCATTGATACGCTGACGACCAACCTTGCGAAATATGGTGCGCCAATGCGTGCTCTAGGGATAGACACGGAAAACGCAATTGCACTCTTTGCTGGGTGGGAAAAGGCAGGCGTTAACACCGAAATTGCATTTTCAGGAATGAAAAAGGCGATCTCCACTTGGGGCGCTGCCAACAAAGACCCGCAAAAAGAGTTTGCAAAAACCATGCAGCAGATCAAAGACTGCCCAGACTTGGCGAGTGCGACGACACTCGCCATAGAAGCTTTTGGGCAAAAGGCAGGGCCGGACCTTGCCGACGCGATCAAGGGTGGCAGATTTGAGGTCGAATCTTACGCGAAAGCAATTCAAAACTCGGCAGGTACCGTAGAAAGCACATATAGCCAAGTTGTAGATGAAGTAGACGACGCACAGCTCGCAGCACAAAATCTGAAGCTAGGCCTGCATGACTTGGGGGAAACGGTAGCTAAAACGCTTGGGCCGATCTTTTTAAAGATTGCACAAAGCGTGAAGCAACTGCTGGATCGATTCAACGAGTTAAGCCCAGCAGGCAAGAAAACCGTTATGGTTATAGCTGGGATAGTCGCCGCGATTGCGCCTATGGCAGGCGTTGTCTCGGTAATCGCGAAAATGACATCGGGGATTATGAGCCTTTCCGAGACGTTTAAGACGCTCAAAAGCGCTACACAGGCACAAACGATAGCGCAAAAGGCGCTCAATCTCGTAATGAATCATAATATCATCTTTTTGGTTATCACGGCAATCACAGCACTTGTAGCGGGATTTATGTACCTCTGGAAAAACTGCGAAGGGTTCCGAAATTTTTGGATCGGACTATGGGACAAAATTAAGACGGTTACATCAAACGCAGTTGAAGCCTTGAAAACCTTTTTTACCGTCACGATTCCAAACGCCTTTAACGCGGTTATAGATTGGATCAAAGCTAATTGGCAAGGGCTGTTGCTCTTGATTGTTAATCCATTTGCAGGCGCGTTCAAGCTGTTGTATGACAACTGCGAAGGGTTTCGGAATTTCATCAATAATTTTTTGCAGAAAATCAAGGATTTTATTGTAAACACATGGAACTCTATAGTCACCTTTTTTACGGAATCGATTCCAAACGCTTTCGCGCAGCTCATCGCATGGTTTTCAGAACTGCCTGCAAAAATCGGCTATGAAATCGGCCGTATCCTTGCAAACATTGTAAATTTTGGCGTGAATGCGTGGAATTGGGTGACGACAGAACTCCCCAAAATAATACAAGGGATTGTTGATTGGTTTGCATCCCTTCCGGGCCGCATATGGACGTGGTTAGTCAATGCGGTTAATAACGTTATTGCATGGGGAACAGCTGTCAAAAATCACGCAACCGCGCTTATAAAGGCGGCCATAGATGCGGTTGTAAACTGGTTTGCTACCTTACCAAGTCGCATTTGGACGTGGTTGGTAAACGCTAAAAATCGAGTCACCGAATGGGGCGCATCCGTAAAAGAACGAGCGTCTGCCCTGACTAAGCAGACAATCGATGCGGTTGTTAACTGGTTCAAATCCCTTCCCGATCGTGTGAAAGAATGGCTGACTAAAACCAAAGACCGGGTGGTTTCTTGGGGAAAAGAAACAGCGCAAAAGGGCAAAGAGGGCGCACAAGACCTATTCAATAATATTGTCAACACCGTCAAAGAACTGCCCGGAAAGATGCTTGATATCGGCAAAAACATTGTTACGGGAATTTGGGACGGAATCAAAAATAAAGTGACCTGGATCAAAGACAAGATCAAGGATTTCGCAGGAGGAATCGTAAAAGGATTTAAAGATAACTTAGAAATCCACTCTCCCTCTCGCGTATTTGCGGATCAAATTGGCAAGTTTATCCCTGAAGGCATATGGCAGGGAATTTCCGGCGCGATGGGAAAGCTGCAAAGCAACATGAAGCAGAGCGTCGGCAGGCTTGTTGAGGCCACGCAGGGGAGCGTTAATGCCACAATGATGACCACGGCAGGCGGAAGCGCGGGTGGTAAAAGCATGTCATTTACGCAAAACAACACATTTAATGGTTACCAGAGCCGCGACGGCGCGCGCGCGGTCGAAGACCTGAACCGCAAACTTGGAATTGCGTACGGAGGTGCGTTTTAAGTGCGAAAAATTCAACTGAAAAACGCACATGGCCAGATATTTGACCTACTGCGCCGGGATGCGATCTTTAAGAATATGGATGGGATCGGCTTTCGAAAGGAAACCGATTTTTCCCGCGTTGGAGATGATTTTATCAAAGTGGAAAGCCTGTTGTCGCAAAAAGTGATAACAGGCACCATGCTTTTTGACAGCGAAGATGCGTACAACGAGTTTTTAAAATTTATCCGCTACGCCCCCCTACAATTTGGCTACAGCCAGCGGGACGAATGGCGCTACATTAAATGCATTGTATCCAACCTAAAAAAACGGGAGATCACGCCCTATAATGAGTTTTGTGAGGTCGATGTCGATTTTACCTCTATTTCACAATGGCAAAAGAATACACAAATTGTAACGGCGCAGCGCTCGGAAGGATCAGGTAAGACCTATGATTATGCCTACCCGTACTCCTATGTTGACGGAGCGATGGGGAGCGCAAAAATTATGAATACGGGGTGTGAAAACGCGCCTATGCGGTTCCACGTTTTCGGTCCCTGCCAACGTCCATTTTGGACGATGATGCAGTCAGGACGAGTGATCGGAACCGGGAAAGTGAACGCTGTTATCAACAGCGGAGAGCAATTGATAGTAGACAGCAGCCCTTTGACACTCGAAATGTCGCGCAGGGATCGAAACGAAGAACTGATCTGCGACGAATACCAAAACGGAGATTTTTCGACAGATCGATTTCTCCTAGCTCCGATCGGAGAAAGCGAATTGATTTTTTCGCACGAAGGTAGCGAAATTTTAAAGGTGATTATCGAGGTGAACGAGATTGCCGAAACAGTATAGGGCTGAAATATTCGCGCGGGATTTCGCGTTTCGCGGATGGTCGCAGGTCGAAAGCCCCAAAATCGTATATGACTATCTGACGCTTGAGGCAACGGAAATCAACCTGCCGAAGCATTTGGAATGCCAACGCGGTGATTATCTCTGCATGGAAGGATATGAAGGGATTGTAAAATCAATCGAATATGATAAAAACCGCACAAAATTGACCGTGAAGCCGCTTTTATCCCTACTAGACATACAGGTTTATTACGACCGGAACGCCATCTATATACAACCGCTGGAAACCTTTATTGCGGCGCTCGTCCAAAAAGAATTGATCGACACAGATGACGAAATACAGCGGGTGGAGGGCTTGCGGATTGAAACGCGCACGAATCAAATAGAAGGACGGCTGAATCTAAAAGACAATATCCATAAACTATTTGACGATATTATTTTAAAAGCCTTAACCAAATACGGAATCACGGTAAAAATGTCTCTCGACATTCACAAAAAAGAAATTAAATGCTCTATCGGCATGACGAAGGCAGCGCAGAAAACGATTGAGGCAGATTTGCCGGTCGTATTAGAGCAGTCAATTACTTTGCGCGACGATTACGGAGCCGCAAACAAATTCATTGCGGTCAACAAGCGGAATGAGAGCGAAACATTGACGTACTACGCAGAGGATTATGCGCCTCCTTGCGTACAGGTTGTGGAATATATCGACGATGACGATTTTTCGGGGAAGGCAAAGGAGAGGTCGGACGAGGCGCTTGCAAAAGCAGAGTTTGAGAATTGCATTGAAATTGTACTACAGGAAGAAAACACATTTTTAGGAGGAGCGGAGGTCGGGGACCGGGTGAATGTCATAAAGGACGGAATTGTATACCCCACTGTTTTGACCGGATATGAAATTGAACGCGGACGGATGCGGTATATTTTTGGAGCCATCCGGATTGAATTGACGAAAATATTAATTATGGAAAGAAGAAATGGAAAATGATCGAACTAAAAACGCTTGACAAATCGCGGGTAAATCCCGTAGATGACGGCGTGCTTTACAATGCCCTTGCGGGCGAAAGCGGTATTTTAACGGGTTGCGGGCTGACGGCAGTCGGAGGCGCGCAAGTGCAGATCAGAGATGGATACTTGATTTTATGCGGCAGGGTATGCAAAGTGTCCCAGGAGGTACTATACGCTAATTTGTCCGCGAATGGAACGCAGGAAGGGCAATTAGTTACAGTGATTGATCTGTCAAATGCAGAAAATCCGATAAAGTTTGAAACGCGTCTGCCGAAAGGCGAATTGATGCAAGGGGATATCAACGCAGGCGGAACGATTTACGAATTGGAAATTGCAACGTATACAGCAAATGAATTGTCCGTAAAAAGCATCACAACTACGGCAAATAAAATAGGACTAGCGAAAGAAAAAACACTCGGCCAACCCTCCGGCATCGCCACTCTCGACAGCAGCGGCAAGCTTGCGCAGATGCCTACGGCGGCGGATGTGGGGGCGGTGCCGTCAATGCTTACGGATATCATATATGTTG
>OGPH01001530.1_pt1 | contig 16842 bp, 14 predicted proteins | sample 1552891 | NCBI WGS metagenome assembly OGPH01 (sample SAMEA2580272, study PRJEB22360) | human gut metagenome | biome: human gut; feature: human-associated habitat; material: faeces | place: Denmark | collected 2008/2010 | reverse complement strand
CGTCAAAGGTCACGATATTCCCCCGGTTCTCATAGAGCTTCTTTAAGATCGCAAGCTCCTTCGCCGTCAGTGCACATCTCTCCTTCCCGTCCGTCACCGTCCCCGCGCTGAAATCCACGCTTTTTCTCCCCAGCTTCAGAACCTCCGAGGCCTCCTCCTGTCTCGCCTGAGAAAACCAGGTGCGCCGCAGGATGGCGGTGATGCGAAGCGCAAGCTCCTTCGGCAGAAAGGGCTTCGTCATATAATCGTCCGCGCCCAGCCCCAGGCCCAGCAGCCTGTCGTTGTCCTCGTCCCTTGCGGACAGAAACAGCACCGGCGTCTGGGAGCGCAGCCGGATTTTCTGCATCAGAGAAAAACCGTCCCCATCCGGCAGGTTGATGTCCAAAATCACCAGGTCCGGCATGGCCGCCTGACCGCCCGCCGCTTCAAAAAAGGAAAGCGCCTGCGCGCAGGTTCCCGCCGTGTATACCTGCCGGAATCCCTCCCGATGCAGCATGTCCGTAAGCATCCGACACAGCTCTTCATTATCATCCACCACCAGAAGCCTTCCATCATAAATACTGTTCATAGTCGTCTCCATTCCGGAGCGTGCGACAGGGCTCTGTCATCACCGTCTCCATTCCGCCTCCCGGCGGACGTACTTACATATTTTCTGAAATGCACCGCATTTATCATCCATCCACAGGCCGCTTTGGCGTCCCGTTCCACTGTCCATTATATCCATCTCCCACCCTCACCGCCATAGCCCGCCGGAAAATTTAAGGTAAAAGTAAGGCAGGCGTCACGGCAGTGTAAGGAAGGTCCTTTATTCTGTCCTTACAGACAACAAGACCGCCGGAGCTGAAAGCTCATCCAATGCTCCGGAGGGAAAAATAAAACAAATGGGAGGTAACCATGAAATATGCAGTACAGACACAGAATCTGACAAAGGAATACAACAGAACTCTCTGCGTGGATCACATCGATCTGAAGATCCCGGAAGGAAGTATCTACGGCTTTCTCGGCCCCAACGGCGCGGGAAAAAGCACCACGATGAAGATGCTGCTGGGACTGGTCAAGCCTACAGATGGAAAGGCTCAGATCCTGGGGCAGACCCTGAACGATAAAAACCGGCTGGAAATCCTGAAGAAAACGGGCTCCCTGATCGAATCCCCTTCCTATTACGCCCACCTGACGGGGCGGGAAAATCTGCAGATCGTCTGCCTCTTGAAGCAGGTGCCGGAAAAACGGATCGACGAGGTGCTCCACATCGTCCGCATGGAAAAGCAGCAGAATAAAAAGGCGGGCCATTACTCCCTCGGCATGAAGCAGCGGCTCGGCCTGGCCGCGGCCCTTCTGGGAGAGCCGAAGCTGCTTCTGCTGGATGAGCCCACAAACGGCCTGGATCCGGCAGGCATTCAGGAGATGCGGGAGCTGATCTGCTCCCTTCCAAAGCAGTACGGAATGACGGTGATGGTCTCCAGCCACCTGCTCGGCGAGATCGACCAGATGGCGACCCACACCGGGATCATCGACCGGGGCTGCCTGATCTGGCAGGATACCCTGGCACATCTGCATGAGCACAGCAGAAAGCAGATCCGCCTCCGGGTCATGAACAGCCGGGCGGCCTTCGGATATCTGACCTCCCGGAAGGTGGCCTGTAAGATGGACGGGGATTCCATCCTTTTCCGCGACATGCCGGATGAAGAGCTGGCCGCCCTCATGATGGGCCTGGCGGAAAACGGTGTCGGCCTTCTGCGCATCGAAGAGCTGCAGCAGAATCTGGAGGATATTTTCCTGGATCTGACCGGAAGGAAGGTGAGCTTATGAAGCGTGAAGCCGCGAATACAGGCTTTTTCAGCCGCGCTCTGAGAGCGGAGATCCGAAAAACCAGACGGCGCTTTTTGTGGGTCCTGCCCCTGGGCGTTGTGCTTCTTGAATTTCTGATCTTTGCGACAAACGAATATGCCTACAGGCCGGAGGTGGCCGCGGACGGATATTTTTACCTGATATGGGGAATCCCGATATACAATACCATTTTCCTCCCTCTGGCTCTCGCGGTCATGGCGAGCCGCATCTGCGACACGGAAAACCGAGGGAACACCTGGAAGCTTTTATGCACCATGCAGGAAAAAAGGCAGCTTTTTGACGTCAAGCTCCTGCTTGGCGGCCTGTACGCGCTGTTTCTGACCGCGCTGGAAGCTCTTCTCATTCCGGCTCTCGGACAGGTCATTCCCATCACGCAGGCGTTTCCCGTGAGGCATTACCTCATTTTTCTGGGCGTCCTGTTCGTGGTAAGCTGGGCCCTGTTCCTCATGCAGCAGGTGTTATCCCTGCTCATCGAAAGCCAGCTCATCCCTCTTTTCATCGGGCTTCTGGGAAGCTTTGTGGGCGTGTTCTCCGCCTTTTTCCCCATGGATAAGGTGACCGGCTTCCTGCCCTGGGGCTACTATATCGTGGGAATGACGTTTTCCTCCTGGTACGATGAGGAAAACCGCATCAGCCATTTTTACGAAGTCCCGTTCCGCTGGCCCTGGTTCCTGGCTTTTCTCATCGTTTTCCTCATCCTCTATTTCGTGGGAAAACGGCTTTTCTTAAAGAAGGAGGTCTAGTGCGAGAAATAAGCCTGATGGCTTATTTCTCACACGGCAATTTGTGCCGGAGCGTCACAAATTGCTTTGATCGCATTCGCGATTTCTCTTCGCCCCGTCGCACGCTCCGGAAAGGAGATTTCTATGGTAGCAATGCTGTTTCGCTGTATGCGCGCCGAACTGATCAAGCTGAAGCGTTCCTTTATCTGGATCGTATTTCTGGTCCTTCCCATCCTGAGCACGCTCATGGGCTGCTTTAACTATCTGCAGAACATTGATATCCTGACGGACGGCTGGTACGCCCTCTGGACCCAGGCGACGCTGTTTTATTCCAATTTTTTCTTCCCGCCCCTCATCGCCCTGTACTGTGCCTACCTGTGGCGGCTGGAAAATTTCAACCATAACCGGAATGCCCTGATGACCTCGCCCATTCCCATATCCGTGCTGTATTCCGCCCAGTTTCTTGCCGTCACCGTGGTCGTGCTTCTGACCCAGCTTTACGTGGGCGTGCTGTATGTGATCGGCGGCCTGGCCGTCGGAATGAAAGGCCTTCCCCCGGCTGAAATCTTTTACTGGCTTCTGCGCGGCAGCCTCGGCGGGCTGTCCATCGCCGCCCTGATCACCGCTTCGGTGGTGGTCGTGGTGGGCAGCATCTCCTATATCGGGCTGATTGTGCCCAACATTGTGGCTATGTTCAAGGGGGATAAAATCCGGGGCACCTTGGTGGACACCGCCCTATTCGGCGTCATCTTCGTGCTGGTGTGCGATATGGTGGCCCGGGTGGTCATCACCCCTTACGAGCTGCCCATCGAGTTGATTGTAGGCATCATCGGCAGCGTTCTATTTATCGGACTGCTGCTCTACCGCTTAAAGCACGGGCGCAAGGCCATCCGCCTGGGGGCCGCTCACAGCGGCGCCTGCGCCTCTGCCGTCTCCCAGGAGGAAGGGGGGAGAGGCCAATGAGAAGCGCCGCCTACCGCGCCAACCTGCTGAAGCTGGGTGTGATGGCTCTCCTGGTCCTTGCCGCCTGCGCCGCCTATCTGTTGGTGGACATCAACCCCAAGTATTTCGACTACGCCATGGGCCTGCGAGTGCCCAAGCTCATCGTCATGCTCATTGCGGCTTTTGCCATTGGCGGGGCGTCGTTGGTGTTCCAGTCGGTGATCAACAACACCATCGTCACCCCCTGCCTGCTGGGGATGAACTCCCTGTACACCCTCATTCACACGGCGGTGGTGTTCGTGGCGGGCTCGGGGAGCATCCTGGCGGTCAACGCCAACGCCGCCTTTGCCGTGGACCTGGTGATTATGGGCCTTTCCGCCACGGTCATCTACGGCTATCTCTTTAAAAAAACAAATTACAACGTGCTGTATGTGCTGCTCATCGGCACGGTGCTCACCTCTTTTTTCGGCAGCATCCAGTCTACCCTCACCCGGGTGATGGACCCCAATGAATACGACAGCCTGCTTACCACCCTTGTGGCCAGTTTCAGCAATGTGAATTCAGAAATTATCCTGCTTTCTCTTCTGCTGCTTGGGGCCGTCGTCTTTTTCCTGCGAAAGGAACTGGCGCTCCTGGACGTGCTCACGCTGGGCAAAGACCAGGCCATCAATCTGGGGGTGGATTATGACAGGTGCGTCCGGCGGCTGCTGCTGGGCGTGACGCTGTGCATCGCCATCGCCACAGCCATGGTGGGCCCCATCTCGTTTCTGGGCCTCATCATCGCTAACCTCTCCAGGCAGCTGTTGAAGACCTACCGGCATTCCCAGCTGATCCTCTCATCCGCCCTGTTCGGTATGGCGGTGCTCATTGGCGGACAGCTGATCGTGGAGCATGTATTTTCCTATGTGATTCCGATCAGCGTATTCATCACAGTGGGAGGCGGGCTCTACTTCCTGTACCTCCTGCTGACAAACAGGAGGGTATGATACATGGTAATACAGAAACTCACCAAAACATACGACGGAAAGGCCGTGGTGGATTCCGTCAGCTTTGAAATCCCGAAAGGAAAAGTGCTTTCCCTCATCGGGCCAAACGGGGCCGGGAAATCCACGGTAATGGGCGTCCTGTCCAGGCTGATCGCCCGGGATGCGGGGCTGGTGGATTTTGACGGGAGGGATATCTCCAAATGGAAAAGCAAGGAGCTCTCCAAGCGGCTGGCCATCCTGACCCAGAGCAATCACATCCAAATGAAGCTTACCGTCCGGGAATTGGTTGCCTTCGGGCGCTTCCCCTATTCCGGCGGCCGCCTGACACAGGAAGATGTGGAGATCATCGACCAGGCCATCGCCTATATGCAGCTAGAGGAATATGAGGACAGGTTCATTGATGAGCTTTCCGGGAAACCGCTGTCCATTTATTATTGATTCTACTCACCCCGCAGCGCGTCCGGATTTCTGTCAAACCCTCATCTGCCGCTTTGAAAAGAGGATGGAACTGCTCAGTAACAGTTCAGGCAGTTCCTCAGCTGACAGGGACCGAACGGTCCTCCGAACCGCTGCCAACTACCCAATAGGAGGAATATTTCATTGAAAAAGAATAAATTGATCCCCTTCACCCTTGCATGCTGCCTGTTCCTGGGCCTGACCGCCTGCGGTTCCCAGTCACAGACGGATGCCGCAGCCACCCAGACCGCTTCTGTGGAAAGCGCTTCTGCGACCGTTTCTGCAGAGCCTTCTTCAGAGATTTCTGCAGAAACCATCTCCGGCGAAACCGCTTCTGCAGCGGCCGAAGGCACGGATTTAACCGAATCGTCTTCCGAAGCTCCGGAAAGCATCACCATCCGGGCGCTGAACGCCAATCAGGAAGAGACAGACATAGAAGTTCCCTATGATCCGGACAAAATCGCCATTCTGGATATGGCCTGCCTGGACATCCTGGATAACCTGGGCCTGGGAGATCGGATCGTCGGCTCCGCTTCCACTTCTTTGGACTATCTGCAGTCTTATGTGACGAATGAAGAGATCGCCAATCTGGGAACCATCAAAGAAGCGGATATGGAAGCGGTCATGGCCTGTGAGCCGGATGTGATCTTCATCGGTGGCCGTCTGAGCGCTTCTTACGATGCGCTGAATGAAATCGCCCCGGTTGTCTATCTATCCACGGACTCTGAGATCGGCGTTGTGGAAAGTGTGCGCAAAAATGCTGCCACAATCGCTTCCATGTTCGGCCTGGAAGGTCAGGTGGATGCACTGATGGCGGACTTTGATTCCCGTATTGAAACGCTCGCTTCCTTTGCGGAAGGCAAAACTGCCATCATCGGCATGTGCACCAGCGGCAGCTTTAACGTGCTTGGCAACGACGGCCGCTGCTCTCTGATCGGCCGTGAAATCGGCTTTGATAATCTGGGCGATGGGGATGTGACGGCCACCCATGGCAATGAAACCTCCTTTGAGCTCATCGTGGAACTGAATCCGGACTACATCTTCGTCCTGGATCGCGATGCCGCCATCGGCACCAACGGCGCAGAATTGGCAAAGGATATCATGGAAAATGAACTGATTATGGGAACGGACGCCTACCAGAACGGCAATCTCATCTACCTGGAGCATCCCGCCGTCTGGTACACGGCAGAAGGCGGAATCACCGCGCTTGACCTGATGCTTGCGGATCTGGAAACGGAACTGACGGGTACGGGGGAATGAATCTACAGCAGCTGGATCATTTCTTTCCCGGAAGGCTTACTTCTTCCCAGCAGCCAGATCACTCCTGTATTTATCGGATCGACTTTTCCGAAGGCTACGGACAAATGACGGCGCGGGAAGTCATGCCTGGCGTCACCTTATTTTTGAACGATTTTCATACATCCTGCGGTTATTCGGAAGAAGCCCGCTGTCCTGGCCTGGTGGAGATCAACCACTGCCAGGCGGGACGCTTTGAATGCACCATGCGCGACGGGCGGAGCGTCTGGCTGGGCCCGCAGGATTTCGCGATCAGCGACATGGGGCGTCCGCCCGTCCAATGCCGTTTCAGCCACGGGCTCTATCAGGGAATCAGCCTGACTGTGGAACCGAAAGCGGCAGAGGCAGAACTGACCCGCATGTTCGGCGAAGGCGTCCCTTCCCTTGTGGAATTATTCGGAAAGCTTCTGGAAGAGCGTTCCTTTCTGTTGCTGCGCTCTGATCCGAAAATCCAGGGCATTTTTTCCGATCTCAGTGAAGCGCCAAAGGAAGGACGGACAGCCTACTACCGACTGAAAATCGCTGAATTAATGTTCTATCTGCATGACAGGCAAAAAGCGGCTGGCCGGACAGGCTTCGATTATTACAGCAAACACCTGTCCGAACGGATATGTCAGCTTGAAGCCAAACTGACTGAAGATCTTCGTTCACGTCTTCCCCTTTCCCGTCTGGCAGAAGAATATCAGCTAGGGGAATCTACCATCAAAAAATATTTTTTACAGATCTATGGAGAACCTCCTTACACTTATCTTAAGCGAAGGCGCATGGAGGAAGCCGCTTTTCTGCTGGTCTCCACCAGCCATAGTATTTCTCAGATCGCGGATTCGGTAGGATATCTGAATGCCAGCAAATTTTCCGCAGCTTTTCGGAATATCTATGGGCTCTCGCCTACGGAATATCGAAGATACCGACGTCTGGGCGACGGAAAATGAAGGTACACTAAAAAACATGGCATCTATGTTTCGGATATCTTCCCCATCCCATCGGCCAGGTAATACTGCTAAGTTCCATCCCTCTTTGGAGCAATTCGCCTTTTCGGAGTTGCGCCTCTTCTCTTAGAAGGATATAATTATTTTCCGCAGGTTAGATATATCTAACCTGCGGAAAATAATTTATCATAATGTTCATAAAAAGGAGGAGGTATCCACATTGAGCAAAAATCAAACAACCACTTCCACGCAAAAGGCCCACGCCTCATCCGGGCAAAGCAGTCTTTCCCGTATTCTGGCTTATGCCGGCGGATATAAGATTCTAACCGTTCTTGGCTGCGTCCTTTCTGCAATTGCAGCCATTCTTGGCCTGGGGCCCTATATATGTGTCTGGCTGGTGGCAAGACACATTCTGGATGTCTATCCAGCCGTTATGGACTCTTCCGGCCTAATCCCATTGGGCTGGCTTGCCGTAGCCTTTGCAGTTGCCAATATTCTGCTCTATTTTGCCGCGCTCATGTGCACTCATATAGCTGCCTTCCGCACAGCAAAAAATATCCGCCAGACCGGAATGGAGCATGCCCTGTCCCTTCCTCTGGGATTTTTTACAGGGAATCAATCCGGACGGCTGCGTAAACTGATCGACGATAATGCTGGCTTGACCGAAGACCTGCTGGCACATAAACTTCCAGATCTGGCAGCCACTCTCGTCACCCCCATCGCCGCCATTATCATGCTCTTCCTGTTCGACTGGCGCATGGGGCTTTTATGTCTCTTAACCATGGTGCTCGCCCTTGTCTGCATGGTATCCATGATGGGAGGGAAAAATGCTGGCTTTTTCCACCGTTACCAGCAAGAAATAGAGAAAATGAGCGGAGAAGCGGTGGAATATGTCCGTGGAATTCCGGTAGTGAAGATGTTCCAGCAGACAATCTACTCCTTTAAAGCATTCTATAACGCCATCCGTTCTTACAGCGATCTTGCCAGCCAGTATGCCATGAGTTGCCGAAATGGGCAGACCGGTTTTCTCACCTGCATCAACGGGGCTTTCGCCCTGCTCATCCCCGCCGCCCTGCTTCTGGCCTCAAAGGGTGATATAAGGCGCGTAATGGTAAATTTTATCTTCTATATCCTCTTCGCCCCAGCCTGTGGCGCCATGATCAACCGCCTTATGTATATGAGCGAATCGGTCATGGAAGCAGATGAGGCCATGGGAAGGCTGGATGAAATCTTACAGGAAAAGCCTCTTGCCAAGGCTACACAGCCGGCACATCCTCAGGGTTGTCAGGTAGAATTTGTACATGTTACCTTCACTTATCCCAAAGCCAGCCGGCCGGCTCTGGAGGATATAAGCTTCACCGTACGTCCAGGCAGCATGGTCGCCCTGGTAGGACCTTCAGGCGGAGGCAAGACCACTGCAGCCAGCCTGATTCCCCGGTTCTGGGACGTAGATTCGGGCAGCGTAACCGTAGGGGGCGTTGATGTTCGGCAGTTGGACGGACGCGATCTCATGGATCAGGTGGCCTTCGTATTTCAGGATACCCGCCTATTCAAAAAGAGCCTGCTTGAAAACATTCGCGCAGCAAAGCCGGGCGCTTCCAGGGAGCAGGTCATGGAAGCTGCCATGGCCGCCCAATGCGGCGATATCCTAAAAAAACTACCTGAAGGTTTAGATACGGTCATCGGAACCCACGGCATCTATCTGTCCGGCGGAGAATGCCAACGTATCGCCTTGGCCCGGGCCATCTTGAAGGATGCACCTATTGTGGTGCTGGATGAAGCTTCCGCTTTTGCTGATCCAGAAAACGAATATCAGATCCAAAAAGCTTTCGAGAAGCTTATCCGCAATAAAACAGTCCTGATCATCGCCCATCGTCTGTCCACCATACGGAATGCGGACTGTATTCTGGTAATGAAGGACGGTAAAGTAGCTGAAAAGGGCACACACCAAAGCCTTCTGGATGCGAACGGCATCTACGCGCAGATGTGGGAAGACTATCAGCGCAGCGCTAAATGGAAAATCGGGGCAGGCCCTCAAATTGGGGCGAACGGAAAGGAGGCTTCTATATGATACGAAAACTGCAACATATTTTCGCCCTCAGCGAACAGGGAGCAAAGGATCTGGTAAAGGCCGTCATCTGGTGTTTTGTATGCAATATCAGCCTGATGCTCCCCATCGGCGTAGTTATGGCCATAATGATGTATCTGATAAATATTCTGGAATATGGCGGCAGCACTATGGGGCATTTCTGGCTCTATACGGGAAGCGGCCTGGCCGTATTGCTCCTGTTATTCATTCTCCATTATTTCCAGTATGCATCCTTATATCTGGCCACATATAAAGAAAGTGCCAATCGTCGGATCGGTCTCGCAGAAACCCTGCGCAAACTGCCGCTTTCCTTTTTCGGTAATCGGGATCTGAGCGATCTTACCTCTACCATGATCTCGGACTGCTCTTCTTTGGATCAGATGTTTTCCCACTATATCCCCCAACTCTTTGCATCCATTTTCTCCACTATTTGTATAGGGATCTGTATGTTTCTATGGGATTGGCGGATGGCCCTCGCTGTGCTGTGGGTCCTGCCCGTGGCAGTTCTGCTTACGGCCGGTTCCAAAAAGCTGCAGGATTTCTTCGGCTCCAAAAATATCCTTGCCAAACGGGCGGTGGCCGAACAGATCCAGGAGGGATTGGAAACCATTCGTGATCTGAAGGCATGCAACCGGCAGGAAACCTATCTCGACGAGCTGGATGAAAAGCTAAATGCTATGGAACGCAGTTCCATCCATTCGGAATTGGCTACGGGCGTGTTCGTCTGCTCTGCCCAGGCTTTTCTGAAGCTAGGTCTTGCCACCACTGTCCTTACAGGCTCCTCTCTGATGCTTACCGGCAGGCTGAATTTCCTGTTTTTTCTTGGATTTCTTTTTACGGCGGCCCGCCTGTATGATCCTCTTGGAGTTGTCCTCCAGAATATTGCCGCCACATTCAACGCCAAATTGAAGATCGAGCGTATGCGCGCCATTCAGGAACAGCCCGTGCAGGAAGGGATGAATCAATTCTCTCCTTCGGACTACAATATTTCCTTTGAACATGTTCGCTTTTCCTATCACGAGGGGGAAGGGGTTCTGGAAGATGTAAGTTTCACAGCCAAGCAGGGGGAGGTGACCGCCCTCATCGGGCCATCAGGAGGCGGCAAATCCACCGCCTGCAAGCTTGCCGCTCGATTCTGGGATGTGACGGGCGGCAGGATCACGCTGGGCGGAACGGATATCTCAGGCATAGAACCGGAAACGCTGCTGAAATATTATTCCATGGTCTTTCAAGATGTCGTACTCTTTCGCGACACGGTAATGGAAAACATCCGGCTGGGACGAAGAGACGCTACGGACGAAGAAGTCCTCGCCGCCGCCAAAGCCGCACAATGTGATGCTTTTATCCGTCGCCTACCGGACGGCTATCAGACAGTCATCGGAGAAAATGGCTCTACCCTCTCCGGAGGAGAACGCCAGCGTATCTCTATTGCCAGAGCGATTCTCAAAGACGCTCCAGTGATTCTGCTGGATGAGGCCACAGCAAGCCTGGATGTGGAGAATGAAAGCGCCGTCCAGGATGCCCTGTCCCAACTGGTCCGGAATAAAACGGTACTGATCATCGCGCATCGCATGCGTACCGTGGCAGGGGCGGATCACATCGTCGTACTAGAAAACGGTAAAGTGGCGCAGCAAGGCAGTCCTGCCCAGCTGATAGCTAAAGACGGACTTTACCGCCATATGGTTCGGCTGCAACAGGAGAGCGCGGACTGGGCACTTGAATAAAACCGCAGGATAAAACACAGATAGGCATCCTAATCTTGACAAATGGATGCCTATTTTTTATACTATATAAGTAACTAGTTACATATATGGAGGGCAAAATATGGAACTAAAAGATCTGATATACCGATTCTCAAACGGCCCGGACAATCAGCGCAAAGCGATTTTCAGCACCCTGTTCATCGCCGGCAATCGGCTGCAGACGCTCTTTGACAGCCGCATTCCTTCCCTCTCCCTCAAGCAGTTCATGCTGCTGTCCATCGTGCGGCAGGCAGATGTCCATCTCACATTCACGCAGCTGGGAGAAATTCTCGGCTGTTCCAGGCAAAATGTGAAAAAACTGGCTGTCGCCCTGGAGAAAAAAGGTTTCGTCACCATCTGGCAGAACCCGAACGACCTGAGAGCATATTCTGTTTTCTCCACACCAAAGGCAAACGAATATTTTGAAAATGAATTTTCTGTCTATCTGGAAGAAATGAAACAGCTTTTCTCCGTCTATACCGACGAAGAACTGGCCCAGCTGTTTCGGCTGCTTATGAAGCTTTATGACGGAATCGAACGGTTGGAGACCGCTATAGGGGAGGATGGGGAATGAATGCAATCATTTTGTACGGAAGCTGCTATGGAACAGCCAAACAGTATGCAGAAGCGCTTTCCGAGCGGACGGGAATTTCCTGTAACGAATATGCAAACCTGGATCGGAACAAATCCTATGACCTGATCATTTATGTCGGAGCCCTCTATGCAGGCGGAGTCCTGGGGCTTGCCAAAACCTTCCGCGGCTACCCGGAGGAACGCTGCCACAGATTTCTAATCCTTACCGTAGGCCTTGCGGATCCGAACGATCCTGTGAACCGTTCCAATATCCGTTCCGCTCTGCGCGGCCAGCTTCCCGCCCATATCTTTGAGAGCGCCCTTCTCTTCCACGTCAGAGGCGGCATTGATTACCACAGGCTGCGTCCCACGCACAAGGCCATGATGAGCCTGCTTTACCATGTATCCAAAAAAACGCCTTCCGACAAGCAGGACGCTGAAACAAAGGCGATGATCGAGACCTATAACCAAACGGTAAATTTCGTGGATTTTGAAAGCCTGAACGAGGCGGTCAAAGCGATCCGCTGCCAGGCCGAATAGACGTTTTCCCACACAACAGCGCTGCAAGCCTTCCTGCCTGCAGCGCTGTTATATCGTTACAGTTCATCCTTCAGCAGAACTATAACTGCATCCGGCAATTATCTCTGCACGCGCCCTGAACCGTCTCCGCCGGCCAGTTTCTCCACTTCAGCCACGGACACCATATTGTAGTCCCCTTCAATGGAATGCTTCATGGCAGAAGCCGCCACCGCAAACTCAATCGCTTCCTGCGTGCTCTTTTGGTTCAGGAGCGAATAGATCAGGCCGGCACCGAAACTGTCTCCGCCTCCCACGCGGTCAATAATATGCAGATGGTACAGCTTGGAGAAACAATACTCATCCGATGCTGCATCATAAAGCATGCCGCTCCAGTCGTTGTCGGATGCGGATTTGCTTTCCCTGAGCGTGATGGCCACCTTTTCAAAGCCGAACCGTTCTGCCAACTGCCTCGCCACCGACTTATAGCCTTCCTTGTTCAGCTTGCCCGCATAGATATCCGTGTTCTCCGCTTCGATTCCGAACACATCCTTTGCATCCTCTTCATTGGAAATGCATACGTCCACATACTGGCACAGCTGTGTCATGGCTTCCCTGGCCTGCTGCCTCGTCCACAGTTTGCCGCGATAGTTCAGATCGCAGCTGATCTTCACGCCGTGGCGCTTGGCCGCCTCACAGGCCTGCCTGCAGATGCGCACCACATTTTCTCCCAGAGCAGGCGTAATTCCCGTAAAGTGAAACCAGTCTGCCCCTTCAAAAATGGCGTCCCAGTTAAAATCTTCTTCCTTCGCTTCCGCGATAGCAGAATGCGCGCGATCATAAATACAGACGCTACCCCGGGTGGATGCGCCCTTTTCCAGGAAATAGATGCCGACCCTGTCTCCACCGCGGGTGATGTGTTCTGTGTTCACCCCGTATTTGCGCAGGCTGTTTACCGCCATCTGTCCGATCGCATGGGAAGGAAGCTTCGTCACAAAACGGGCATCCATTCCAAAATTCGCCAGGGATACGGCCACATTCGCTTCACCGCCTCCAAACGTCGCTTCAAAGGAATCCGCCTGCACAAAACGCAGATAATCATAAGGCTGCAGCCGCAGCATCACTTCTCCAAAGGTAATTACTTTTGCCATCTTTATATCCTCCCTTTCCTTCCGGCCTGTTGCCGTCAATCCTTTCGATTTTCTAACTTTGGCCGGACATACAAAACAGCTCCTGCCGGCCGCCTTTCTATCTCTGTACCAGATGCAGGGCAAATCCCGCAATCTCATCCTGGAAGTACGCCGCTTTATCCGTAACGGTCTCCTCACGGAAAGCAAATCCACGGGCCTTGAAATATGCCATCGCACGCGGCAGCGTGTGGGTTGCGATCGCGATATGTCCGTTCTTTCCCAGATAAGGTTTCTTCATGATCTCGATATCATTGTCTCCCATAAAGATGCTGGAATTGCCTTCCTTCTCGGCCAATCCGAACATTCCTGCGAACAGGGCCGCAGCTGCCTTCGCTTCCTGCTCGTTCTCCGTATTGATTCCGATATGATCCACGCGCAGTCCCAGCATTGCCTTAACAGCTTCCCTCGTCAGCCGTTCGATCTCATCCCAGCACTCTCCCTCGATCAGATCCTTTTTCACCATCCAGGTTCCGCCACAGGCAATGATCCGATTGAACTTCAGATACTCAACCAGGTTCTTTTCATTCACTCCGCCCGTCGGCATCCATCTCAGTCCCGTATAGGGTCCTGCCAGCGCCTTCAGCTTGGCCACGCCTCCGTTTTGCTCCGCCGGGAAAAATTTCACCACGGACAATCCCATGCCCATCGCCTGTTCCATCTCTCCGGGCGTCGCTGTTCCGGGAATCATGAGCATCCCCTTATCCAGAACGTGCCTGGTAATCTCCGGATTGAAGCCCGGGCTCACAATGAACGAAACACCCGCATCAATGGCCCGATCTGCCTGTTCCTTTGTCAGCACAGTGCCCGCTCCCACCAGCATTTCGGGCACCTCAGCCACGATATTGCGGATGGCTTCCTCCGCCGCCGCCGTGCGGAATGTCACCTCCGCTGCGGGAAGCCCTCCTGCGACCAACGCCTTTGCCAGAGGAACTGCCTTCTTCGCGTCATCAATGGCGATGACCGGGACGATTCCTATTTCATAGATTCGCTGCAATACATCCTTCATTTTTTCCTCCATTCCGAAGTGCCTTTTCAGCCTTTCTGCCTCTCCTCTTTATCCTCGTTGTCAGCCAGCCAAGTATGCATACTTGTTTGCATGCTTGCGCGCCTCGCTGCATAACCAGTTCTATATTATGTTCCCTTCCCAAAGGAAGGAACCCGGCACAGCCTCTCCATTCCGGCGGCTGCCCATCCGCTTTATTTCAGGACAAAGCGCATCCATACCGGGTCGTGATCCGAATAGAGATATCCCGTATCCACATTCTCATAAGCGGTCATTTCTATATTATCTGATACAATGAATCCATCCAGCGTGACCGTATAGGTAACGCCTTCCTCATATGGCATATCCGCATTTCTGGCGCTGTTATGCAGCGCCTCTCTTTCCGCTTCCTCCAGCTGATCTATGCAGAAAGTAAATCCCTCCGGCAGGCTCTTCCTGGGAAAAGGATACGCCCAGGAAGCCCGTTCCTGCCCGTCCTCTTCCATCGCCTTCAGATCGTGATTAAAGTCGCCTCCGCAGATGACATAATTGCCTTTCTCATACTCCGTCCGCATCTCTTCCGCCAGCATGGCGATCTGCCCTTCTCTCACCTCATCGCTGTTCCCATAGGCGGACATGTGCAGGGCGATGATAACCAGTTCTTTTCCGTTCGATACCTGAATGCGGTTCACGCTGTAACAGCGATCCAGATCCAGGAACTTTCCAAACGAATCAGAGACCGGCAGGCTCCTTCTTTCCGCCCCTTCGATCGGATATCTGGAATAAAATGCGATTCCCGCCAGGCTCTTGCCATGAGGCTCCCAGGGCGGAACCATCAGAAACGGAGAATCATAGTTCACCGCAAAGGTTGATTCGTATCCGCCAAAGGTTTCATCCAGCAATTCATATTGATCCACATGATAACTCCGGGTAGCGTCCAGATCCACTTCCTCAAACAGAAGAAAATCCGGCTCATACCCTGCAGCCAGCTTTGCCGCACCCTCCACCGTCTCAATCACGCTTTCTTCGCTGTCCGCCACAGAGGACTTCCCTCCGTCCATGAAAAAACTGAACGACGGCGTATAGGCGCCAAAGCCAATATTATAGGTCAGGATTCCATATTCCTGTCCCGGTTCCACTTCTTCCTGGACAGATAACACGTCATACGTCTCTTCAGCCGACTTTACCTCCAGTTCCAGGTGATCCGGCAGCCTGTGCCAGGACAGAACCACATACAGCACATACCCTGCAACCGCCAGCAAAACCAAGCCCAAAACGACGCCGACAGCCCACAGCGCCTTCTTTTTCCCTTTCTTCATCCCATGCATCCCTTTCTTTTCCCTCCTATCATACCCTACTCCGGAGAAAAACTCAATTTAAAAATCTTTGGTTCCGCCAATTTTCTGGTCAGTCCGTTACTGCTCACGGGGTGGGGGAGATGCCCATTGGCTGAGGGAAGGTTTGGTACGCAGCCAATGGGCATTTCCCCCACCTCGTGAGCAGTAACGGAACCGATACGTTCTCCAACATGCCCTATTGCGAATTAAAAATAAATATTATATCATTAAATACGGTAGGAAGCCCTGTCTGTCCGAATAAAGGCTTCTAAATATTTTTACGAAAAGAGGCGCATCATATGACGATCAATGAAAAAGCTCTTGAACTGCATAAAGAATGGAACGGAAAGCTCGAAACCGTCTCCAAAGTATCCATCAAGTCCAGGGAGGCCCTTTCTCTGGCCTATACGCCGGGCGTCGCTGAACCCTGTAAGGTAATTGCCCAGGATAAGGAGGCCGCCTATACCTATACAATCAAGGCCAATACCATCGCCGTGGTATCGGACGGTTCTGCGGTGCTGGGGCTGGGCAATATCGGCCCTTATGCCGCCATGCCCGTGATGGAAGGCAAGGCCGCTCTCTTTAAGGAATTCGCCGGCGTCAATGCGGTTCCCATCTGTCTGGATACCCAGGACACAGAGGAAATCATTAAAGCGGTGGCCTGGATGGCGCCCGGGTTCGGAGGGATCAATCTGGAAGACATCAGCGCGCCGCGCTGCTTTGAGATTGAAGAAAGGCTGAAAGAAATGCTGGACATTCCCGTATTTCATGACGACCAGCACGGAACGGCCATCGTGGTTCTCGCCGGCGTCATCAATGCGCTGAAGGTTGTGGGAAAGAAAAAAGAGGGCTGCCGTGTAGTCATTAACGGCGCCGGAAGCGCGGGCATCGCCATCGCCAGGCTGCTGCTTTCTTATGGTTTCCCCCATGTCACCCTGTGTGATAAGAGCGGCATCCTTTCCAAAGAAACGCCGAATCTGAACTGGATGCAGGAAAAAATGGTTCAGGTCACCAATCTGGAGGGCCGTAAGGGCCTGCTTGCTGATGCCATGGAGGGGGCCGATATCTTCATCGGCGTCTCTGCACCCGGCATTGTCACCCAGGAAATGGTCGCTTCCATGAATCCGGATGCCATTCTCTTCGCCATGGCCAATCCTGTTCCGGAAATCATGCCGGATCTGGCCAAGGCAGCTGGTGCAAAAGTGGTAGGCACCGGGCGCAGCGATTTTCCGAA
>OGPH01001513.1_pt1 | contig 17102 bp, 17 predicted proteins | sample 1552891 | NCBI WGS metagenome assembly OGPH01 (sample SAMEA2580272, study PRJEB22360) | human gut metagenome | biome: human gut; feature: human-associated habitat; material: faeces | place: Denmark | collected 2008/2010 | reverse complement strand
TTCTAAGAGACTTCCCAACCGCTTGATTAAGAAGTCTTTTAGAGCATACAACACCCGCCGCCAGCTTGTACTTTTTATACTGCCGGACGGCAAAGTGGCGAGGATCACGGGATTCCAGCTCATCGAACATCAAGTCAACGGCGTTTTTGTATTCCTCGTCATCCTCCCGAACTTCCATACTGTTTATCATCTCGATAAGGGTGGAGAAATTCTGTTCCTCCACCGGAGCCTCATAGTGGATGTACCCGATGAGGGCGCAGTACAAAAGCGTTTCCGCCTTGACCCAGAAATCGTCCCCGGCCTTGCCCTCACCCTTGGTGTTTGCAATTAGGGTCGTGACCAACTTCAAGATGTCCTTTTCGGAGTGGATGTAGGCAAAGGGGTTATAGTGCATGGACTTCTTGAAGTTGATGGTATTGAGGACTTTGATCCGGTAAGGCTCATAGATGACCTTGCCGTGCTTATCCTTCATGGGCTTGCCGTCCTTGCCCAGCTTAGGTGTGCCGCGCTGGAGCATTTTTCCGCACTCCACCAGAATGGTGCCTTTGGGGTCTGTGACCACATAGGACGAGTGCATCTGCATCAGGTTGGGCTTCAACCAGAACCGGGTCTTACCGGAACCGGAGCCGCCGATTACCAGAACATTTTTATTTCGCGCCGTTTTGGGGTCCTTGGGGCGGCTGTTCATGGTTAGGCTCTCGGTTTTGGTCAGAATCACATTGTTCTGGAATACCGGGTCGATGTAGGGGGCAATATCCTCATGGGTTCCCCAGCGGGCGGAGCCGTACTCCATGCCATGCCGGTATTTCTTGGCATTTTTGCTTTTCAGATACACGGCCAGCCGCAGACCAGCACCACAACACAGGCCCACAATCAGATCCAGCGGGTGCAGGCTGGGCCACCAGCTGGCAAGCGCCTTCGGAAGTGTGGTGAAGAACGAGAGCATTTTTGCCGAAGCGTCCGCGCCCACGGCCATCCGCCATCCTTCACCGAAGTTTGTGGCAAACAAGCCCATCAGAATATACGGCAGGTTCAACACAAGGAGCTTTTTGATGTCAAGCTGCTTTTTCATCGTTCCAGCTCCTTTCGCTTGGTGCGGTCCACCACAGCATTTTTGACCAGCTCCTTGAACTGGCTCAGCTTTGCCAACACGGACGGACGCTCGGATTTCTCCACTTTTTTGACCTTCTTGTTGGTGTACTCAGTAAAGGCCGAGGTCAAGGCGTCCGCATCCCGCCCCTTGAAAAAGATCAGATACTTGGGCGGGGAACTGCTGCGGTCCTTCTTCACCGCATAGTCCACACCATATTTCCGAGCGATCTTTTCAAACTCCTTGATGGAGGGGTCGGTGATTTCGATGTTGGAAACACCCTGGTTCTGACCGATCAGCTGTTTCACCGTCTGCTTGCCCTGGGGCTTCACAGGCGCGTTACGGCTTCTCTGCTTTTGCAGCTTCTTTTCCTTGCGGTGGGCAAGATATTTGCAAATGGCAGCCTTAAACAGCCGCCCGGTGAGCTTTGTGCCGCTGACTACCAGCGTTAAAGTCCTGTTTTCTACTTCCTCCTGCATAGGTCATCGCCTCCTTTCTGCGGTTTTGCAGGGGTGCATTTGATACTAAGGCGGGACCACCAACCGCCGTAAAAGGTAATGGGTCATCATATCATCACCAAAATGCTGTCCCGCAGCTGGGCAAAATACAGCTTGCCCTGGGGCGTAACCAGCGTGTAGGAGCCGAAATGCCCGTGGTTGCAGTAGTCTTTGACGCAGAACAGACCGTCATTGGAAGGCTTCGCGTAGGGAAGTACATTCCCGGATGCCGTGCGATAGACAAACCGCTGCTCCAGCAGGAACCGGACAAACCGGCGCTCCGGCACAACCAGCTCTTTGGCGGTGGTTCGGAGATTAGTGCTGTGGTTGAGGTCGATGAACAGGTCATAAAAGGCGGCCTTGCTTTCCAGCAGAGCGTTTTCCTCCCGCAGTGCCGCATTTTCTTCCCGCTCAGCCAGCAAATCGGAACAGAGCTTCAAAAGTGCCTCCGGGGAAGTAGCCACCTTCCACAGCTTTTCCTTGGTCACATAGGCTCCGTGCTTGCGGATAGAAGGCAGCACCTCGTCGAACACCCATCTCTCAAACCGTTCCGCAGAGGGAAGTTTGCTGTAGACGATCAGGCGATAGAGATTCCCTTCACTGATAAACTTCACTTTCTGTTTGCGGCCCAAATTATCGGTGAGGTGGTAAAACGCCACCCCATCTTTGCTGCAATGTGCTTTGAGGGCATTTACTGTGTCTTTGTACCCCAGTGCTTTTGCGGCATCCAAGCCGCAGAACAAATACTTGCCATTCTCCTCAATGACGCGGATACTGCCAAACTCCTCGTTATTGAAAACTTCAATCTGACTCATATCGTGCCTCCTTTGGCATGAGATAAGGCGGTTCTTACCAGCCGCCTGCGTTCATATCGTGATTGACTTGTGAGGTGTAATAATTGTTGATAGTAGTGGGAGCATTGAACAAGGTGGTCAGTAGGTACTGTTTCATGTTGCGAACATCAGTGGTGTTTTTCTTCATGCAGTCCATAACAAACCGGATATGCTCACTGGTCAGCTTCAGAAATCTTGATCTAACCACCTCATGAGGAAAGTCGCTGCCCGCAATTCTGGTAGCCTGTCGCTTGGCACAGACAGTCTCCACGATTAGCTCCACGATCTCATCCAGGTCCTCCCGATAGAGCGAAAACTCCCTGCACAAGTAGTCATACTCGATGTTCTCCAGAATCAAATTCCGATAATTCTCTATCTCTGAGACAGGCATCACATCCCTTCCTTTCCGTTCCGGCAGCACTGCTGCCGCTGTTTCCCGGAAGGGAATGGAATCGGTATTTGATCCGTGAGTATTTTGTTTTTGGGTACTTGATTTCTTAGTATTTAATTGTGTCGGAGTTCCCGGCAACGGTTTCTCCGCTATCGGCTTTTCCGTTGTCGGTTTTTCCGATGACGGACTCCCCAACGACGGACTATCTGTAATGGGGCGCTCATAGATGCTGTATTCGTTGGACCCGAACTTCCCGGTGGCATCTGTAGTTTGTCTGCGTCGAATATACCCAGCGCGTTCCAGTTCATTGATTGCAGAACGAATGGCATCTTTGCTTTCTCGGTTGATGAAGCAAAGGCCAGATAAGGTATAGTCCCAATCATCCGGCAAAGATAACATCTGAGAGAGCAGCCCTTTCGCTTTCAGTGATAACCGCTTGTCTTTCAAGTGGAAATTGCTCATAACGGTATAATCATGAGTGCGTTCCACACGAAATACGGGCATTGACTTCACTCCTCCCTAAAACTCCACATGAAAAAACGCCGCAGTCTTTTTCACAAAAGATTGTGGCGCTCAACTGTTTCTTCGGTTTTTCGGGGCCGGTAAGGTCTCTTGTGCCTCGGCTGACTGAACGGCCCTTGCTCTGAAAACGGGAGAGTCTGCAAAACTTGGTCAATGTCGGTGGATTCCATGTCGTATTGGGACTGGCAGTTTTCTCGGATGGCATCTTTGATGCTCTGGATAGTACACATATTCATTCCTTTCCTTTCGTGATAATTAAATTACGGGTGACGGCGGCGCTTGTCCGGTTTGAAGTCGAGAATATGTCCCTCGATCACACGGGCATACCGCTTGATTTTAATTTCCCGGCGCTGCTGACTCAGGAGGGCAGCCTGATACCCGTCCTCTGAAAGAAACAGCCGCATTTCATCACCGGGGCTGCCGTAGAAACTGGGACGCTGAACGGAAAACTCAATCATCCAGCGGGTGTTATCCTGAAAACGCTCCACAGCAAGAATGTTGTGTCCTTTCAGCTCACGGGCCGAAATATCCCTCATAGGCGGCTCCTTTCATCGTTCCTGGTCTCGCTGGCGCTTTTTTTGCCACTGTTCCAGCAGTTTGATAATGGTCTCCTGCATCCGCTGGGGTGTGTAGCTCTTGGGGAAATACTTTCGCAGGGTGTCGGAGGTAAAAGTGACCTTATCGAGATCACTTTTCTTTTCCTCGCCCATGATGACACGCATCATATCGAGGGTCAGATGTCCCTCCTGGCTGTATTTCTTGAGCCGCTGGGCCTGCGAAAGAGAGGGGGTAGCCTGTTCGCTCTCTATCGCGTCCAGTAAATCCCTCTGTTCCTCTTTTTTGAGGAAGGACAGTTCATAGGCCGGATTGAGAGCGATTTTTCGTTCATCCACCATATCCAGCAGTTCAGGAATCAACTCCGTCAAACGGATATATCTTTGGATATTCCGTGCGCTCTCTCCAGTTTGCTCTGCAAGCAAATCCCGGCTTTTTTGACCAACAGACTTGTGGCCAACTTGGCCACAAGTTAAATCAGCTCGTTTTCCCTGATGATTCATGGCCTCGAGTTTCATGCGATATGCAAAGGCCCTCTCACTGGGAAGGAGGCTTTCCCGCTGTAAGTTGCTGTCTACCATGATGATTGTGGCAGCATCATCGTCCAGATCACGGACAATGACCGGCATGGTCTCTTTCTCAGCCAGTTCACTGGCCCGGTGCCGTCTATGTCCAGCGACCAGCTCATAGCCGCCTTCCGGGTCCGGGCGGGCAATCGCCGGAACCAACACCCCGTACTGCCGCACACTGTCGGCGGTCTCCATCATGGCCTCGTCATCCTTGACCTTAAAAGGGTGGTTCTTGAAAGGATGAAGCGAGGACAAGGGGATTTCCATTACTCGTTCCCGCTGGGCATCGGCGCGACTTTCCTCGGTGGAGAACAGATCATCTACCGAGGCCAGCTCTACTTTTTTCGCGCTGCTTTTCAAGTTTCATCACCTCCTGGGTCAGATTTTTGTACCCCTCAGCCACCTTGCCGTTGGGGTCATGGGCAAAAATACTCTTGCCCTCTGCACTGATTTCCTTTGCCCGGACGGAATGGGGAATCTCAGTGCCGAACACTTTGATTTTGCTGCCGTAGGTTTCTCGCAGCAGAGCAGCAATCTCCTTGGCAAAGTTGGTGCGGTTGTCCACCATCGTCAGCAGTATGCCGTCGATCTGGAGCTTGGGATTGATTTGCCGCTTCACCTTATTGACCGTCTGGAGCAGCTGTTCCAGGCCCTTGGCGGGCAGATACTCCGCCTGGACGGGGATTATGACCCTGTTGGCAGCCGCCAACGCATTGACTGTGAGCATACCCAGGGAAGGCTGGCAGTCAATCAGGATATGGGAATACTGTCCCTTGAGCGTGTCCAGATATTGCCGCAGGATAGTCTCTCGGCTCATAGCGTTCACCAGAGAAACCTCCATGCCGGAAAGCTGGATGTCAGCGGGCATCAGGTCAACGCCTTCCGGGTGATGCAGGATACCCTCGCCGGGGCGCAGCGGTTCGTCCATCAGGATACGGCCCATAGCATCAGAGAGAGTAAAGGGCAGCTTATCCGGCTGAGGGTGGCCCAGGCTGATGGTCAAGCTGCCTTGCGGATCTCCGTCAATCAGCAGCACTTTTCTTCCGGCCTGTGCAAGCCCAATGCCCAGATTCGCACAGGTCGTTGTTTTGCCCACACCGCCTTTCTGATTGGCGATGGCGATGATTTGCGTATTCATCATTTTCACCTCGTTTCACTCTGAGTTTTAGATATGAAAAAAAGCGCCTGCTTTACCTCTCGACTGAGAGATAAAACAGGCACTTTTCTTGCCCCACACATCTCTTGTAATGGGGCACTATGTATGATAGTATACTCAATAAGTGACAGACCAAGTAGATACTCACGCAGCATAATTTGAGTTTGCTCCGAGAGAAATCGAACTCAAAGCACACGCTATTAAGCCTTGATTTTGCTAACATCCTGCCAACAAGAGGGGGTAAAACCCCTTTATTTTGGCTTGATTTTGCTTGTACCAGATTTACACCTGACTTGAAGAAAAGCCTTGATTTCTCTTGGTTTTTTTATACTCGCTTGATAGTGCTTATGTCGCTTGGGGCCATCTCCTAAGCGTGGGGTCGGAGGTTCAAATCCTCTCTGGGACGCCAGAAAGCACCGCTGCAAGCCTTTTTTCGGGGTTTGCAGCGTTTTTTTGTTCCTCCTTCTCCCGGTAATTTCACTTCCGTTACCGGGAGATTCTTATACGCCGCATGATGTATATTTGCTAATTGGACTCGAACGCTTTTCAGAAATTTGCTAAGAAAATTCTGCGTTTTGCTAATTCGATTTTTCGGATCACTTTGCCGGGGCTTGCGCCGCTATCAGGGCTGCGAGCGTACTCGCCAGCTCCGGCGACTTCTGAAGCTGCTCCACAAGGCTTTCAAGGTCCAGGGTCGCAGGCTCCGATTTTGCCGGTTCCTCCGGCGGACGGACATTGCGGAGATCAGGCTTGGCATAGAAGGCTGTCTCAAATTTCTGAGCATTGACCTTTCTATCCTCGTCCAGAATGTGAGCATAGATACCGGTTATCATGTCGATCTCGGCATGGCCTGTATCGCCCTGGGTGGCTTTCAGATCGCCGTGGTTCAGTTTCAGCTTGTAGGTGGTACTGGAATGACGGAGAGAATGAAAGACCACCTTCGGCAGTCCTGCGTCCTCACGGAGTTTTGCAAACTCTTTGAGGATGATCCGATCTTCGCAGGGCCGTCCATTGGGAAGTGCCACCACCAGATCGAAGTCCTGATACTCGTCGCCAAGGAAGCCTTTCAACTCGTTCTGGGACTTCTTCCATTCCCGCAGAATGTAGGCCAATGTTTTCGGCAGCCACACCTTACGGATACTGGAGTCGGTTTTCGGCTTTTTCAAGATAATTCTTGTGCTGGTGTTCGGCATGAGCGGAGTGAAGATGTAATAGATATCCTTTTCACCCAGCGTTTCAATCGCCCGTTTGGAAGCCCGTGTCAGCTCCTTGTCGATGTAGACATAGGCGTTATCCGCTGCAATATCTTCATCGGAAATATGGACGTTTTCCCAGGTCAGCCCCAGGATTTCACCCATACGCAGAGAGCAGGCAAAGGAAAGGTTCATTGCTACATAGAGCTTGCTGTCTGTGCATTTGTCCAGGGCAAGACGGATCATATCCGCTGTCCAGATATCCCGTTTCGCATACTCCGTTTTCGGGAGGATCACATTGTCAAAGGGATTTCTTGCAATGATTTCCCATCGTACCGCCTGCTTAAACGCACACCTCAGGAGCTTGATGATCTTTTCAATGGTCTTGTCTCTGACATAGGTGGTAACGGCCTTTCGGGTCTTGGTAGACACCGACTTGGTTTTCTGCAAGGTCTGAATATAACCGTCAACCGCACGGGGAGTAACCGCCTGTACCTCCATATCACCGATAATCGGATTGATATAGTTTGCAATCAGCGCCGTTTGGCTGTCATACATAGACACGCCCCATTTCTTTTCCCCGTAAAGAGATACGAAGTCATAAAGGAACTCGGTGATCGTCTGATTGCTTGGCGGGAGAAAAGTTCCCGTGTGCTGCTGATTTTCGATTTCCGCCTTGCGCTTCAAGGCTTCTTTGTGGGTATGCCAGGTTTCCCATTTCTGTTTGGTTTCTCCGTTTTCGTCCACATAGTTGTAAACAACGGAATAGTTTTTCTTTCGCTTGATAATAGATGCCATATCGTTCTTCCTTTCTTGGATCACAGGTCGAGGGAGTCAAGCCACTCGTCAAATGACCGCTTGGAAATGCGTATGGCGTTACCAATTCGTACGATTTTGAAGTGCCCTTCTTTTACAAGGATATATGCGGAAGTTCTTCCGATGCCCAGAATTTGAGCAATATCGTCAACCGTATATGTCCTTCTTTCAGGGGCTTCTTTCTTCGTGCCGTTCCATGTTTGAGACATGAGAACCCCCTTTCAGTTATGAAAAGGAACAGCACGAATATGTGTGGGTAATATAACTTCCACTATTATTTTACCGTGCTGTTCCATGTTTGTCTGCTGCTAATTGAAAAGTTTACGATCTATCCATAAACTTTCAAAAAAGAAAAGTAGGCTTACGGACGGCTGCTGGCACAGCTCCACGGGAGTCTAACCCCGGCCCATGCTGATGGGTGCGGCGCACAATGCTTTGTGGGCGTTCAATGCGCGAGTATCTTTGACCCTGCCCGTGTGTCATCGCCCGCAAGCCGCCACGCTTGTTTTACGATCTGGTGCTGTTCGCTCGCCCGTTACAGTGGTCCCGTCCTGCGGACTTGAAACGAGGTCATGGCGCACTGGCCGTATGGCTCGGCACGAACAGGAATGTATCCGTTTGCCTTATACTGCGGCGTTGGCCTCCCAACGGGCTTTCTTTGTCAAGGTGCTGCCTCCGGTCACGAAAGAGAGAAACAGGGAAAGGGTAAGCTGTTTCCGCTTTCAGACCGGGCTTGTCAGCTCATGCTGACAATGGAATGAATGAGCTTGATCTCCAATCGGCGCTTCATGTACTCGTCCACCCGAACATGGGGCTGGCCGTCAGGATCGTAAAGCGTCCGGGTGCAGAGCTTATTGATATAGCCCTCATAATACCGGAGTACCTGATCCACAGCCTGAGAGTCCCCGTCACGGGCGGCGTCGATCACCGAAAGAGGAAGAAGCTCCTTGCCCTTGTAAGTGGGTTTCTTCATACCTTCAACCTCCCTTCGGCATGAGTGTGGCCAACTTGATCCGCAGCTCGGTCAATGATTTTGCCCTTCGCCGCTGAACGGCGCTGCGAGACATTCCAACAAGGCGACCAACCTCCTGATCCGGCAAGTCCAGAACAAAATGCAAGATCAAAATACTCTGCTCCTGAACAGACAAACCGGCGAAGGCATCAGCCACAAGCTCGTTTTCAATATGTAGGTCATACCCGTGGGACGAGAATGTAAATCTGTCACTGGGGTAATGATCTACAACGCAGAGCTTGTCCATCTCCATTTGCGGAAGGTCGCTGAATGACAGTTCCCTGTCACGGCGCCTCTGCATTTCCCGAAGGTAGTCGATTGCCTCATGGTACAGTACCAGCTTGCAGTAAGCATCGAACTGGCACCGCTCGCCATAGTCATTGCGGGGGATCATATCCATCTTTTCACCCCCTTTCCTGGGGGAATGAGGTGGTTTTCTCCCTTTCCGCTAACAAGGCGAACGCAAAGCCTCTCGCTACCCGCTAAAAGCCTCCTTTTTGAAAATTTCTCAAAAAATTTTTTCGAGGCGGGCTTGTCCTCGGAAAACAGCAAAAAGCGCCCAGCAAGTCGCAACGGACCTGCTGGACGCAGAAATGCTTTATAAAGAAGATTACTTACATGGTATAGTTCATACTCAAAGCCGGATGACTCCGACGGAGGGGCTACGCTTTTTTTAGCTGGTGCAGATCATGGGCACTGCAAAAAGGCAAAAAGGACACGGCAAAATAACCTCCAATCGGCTACCGTGTCCCTGCAAGTCGTCATAGGTTTGTACAAACGCAAAGAAACGGCGGCTCTGAAATCAAAGCCGCCGTTTCATAAGGCGCGTGAAAATATGTCTGCTGTACGACGGCTTTTTTTCTTTTGCCGTCGTCCGGCAGATTAACATATGAAACTATAATTCATTGATGGTTGCAGTAATCGACATATTTCGAATTCGTTTTGCCGGAGCATATACAGCTGCGATTGCCGCAATCGAGACAAACAGAAGAATAACGCCCAAAGAGATAATTGGGAACTGCCACACAGCAGATGGAAAATGCCCTGCAATAAGGAAATCATACAGCGATTTGTTAAGCGGCAAGCCAATAGCACAACCAACAAATGATTACGACGATTCAGCTTGTGACGATGTTCGTTGTGTCGTTTGACGAATACATATTCCTAGATAAAGAGGTCAAAAAAAGTTCCGTCCGCAGACGCTTAGATGCAGAACTCGACAAACTAAACGATAAAGAGCTGTCCGTTATCGAAGCAACTGTTATCGGACTATGTAAGGCAAAGGAGCCAGAGGATTAAAACCTCTGGTTTTCTTTTGCACATTTACGCTCTACGAATAATATTTAATCTGTGTCCCATACGGCTTAACAATTCATTGGTTATGCTTTCTGCACTTTCAGCTACCATCGGTGCTGTAATTTCTTCCTTTCCATCTTTACCAATCAGCGTTGCAATACTTCCAGTCTTAACATTGGGAATATCTGTTACATCAACTGCAAGTTGATCCATACAGATTTTTCCGACAATAGGGGCTTGCCGTCCACCAATCAGCACATAACTATTTCCACAAGACAGATTTCTTGGAAAACCATCTGCATATCCAATTGGTAATATGGCAATTAAACTATCTCGGGTTGCAGTAAAAGCCCTGCTATAACCAACACTTTCGCCCTGCTTTATCTTCCGAATTAAAACAACTTTTGCTTTCAAAGAAAGTACAGGTCTTAAATCAAGTTTTAATTTTGTTTTGTCATTAATAGAGCTTAAAACACCATACAGAGCAACACCCACTCTGATATAATCACATTCAAGCTCTGGATAATTCAATAATCCATAACTACTTTGGATATGTACTTTAGGTATATTCAAACCGCTGCTTTTCAGCCAATCAAGCACTTTATAGAAACTGCCTATTTGCTTGTTTGTAAATGCAACATCATTTTCTTCAAGGCTGTCAGCCGCACACAAATGTGTAAAAATTCCCGCAACTTTGATGTGCTTCAAAGAAAAGGCTGCAAGGATTTTATCCTTATCTTCTGTGCTAAATCCAAGTCTGTGCATGCCAGTGTCAATTTTAATATGTGCTTTAATGTCATATCCCTGTTTATTTAAAAGCAACGAATACCTATAATCTATCAAGGTTTGTGTCAGCTCATACTTACAAAGTTCTTTTGCCCTTGAAGGCGATGTATAGCCTAAAATTAGGATTTCGCTAGAGATGCCATATTTTCTCAATCGGATACCTTCATCAATGGTAGCTACCGCAAATGAAGAAACTCCTACCTGCTCAAGATATGTCGTCACTTCATACATACCGTGACCATAGGCTTCCGCTTTTACAACCGCCATCAATTCACATTTAGGTGACATTGCTTTTTGCAAAGTGTTTACATTATGCTCTAAATTATTTAGGTTGATTTCCAGATACGCTCTATCCGTATCGGCGGTATGTTTTGCCTTTTTCGGTTTCAGACGGCTCAATAACGCTGTTATAACCACTGCGAATACTACCGCTGCAAAGCAGACCGCAATATAATGAACAAGGCTGTTTTCAACAAGCAGGCTTTGTAGATGCAGTAATTTGGCAAACAATCGTATTACAACAATCATAAACGGATGAATGATATAGATAATCAATGATATTGTCCGTAATCCTGTGCGGCGTTTTCCTCTAAAGTGCAGAAGAAGATTAAATAAGCAATACACACTCGGAAGTAAAAGCACATACATACTGTCATGTTTCTGTATATCAAAATGATGTAAAGTAAGGGCTTCTCCAAACATAAGGGCAAAACAAACTATAAATCCTACTATACTTCTTTTTAACGATAGCCTGTTTTGATTATCAGAGATATATCCACCAAGCACAAAAAAGATTGGGGCAAAAAATATTCCGTTTCTTGTGTAATCTGTTAATTGGAAGATTAGATTGTAAAAACCATTTAAGCAGGAAACGCTTTTCACAATTCCATAATAACTATCTCCTACAATAAAGTTACGGTTAAAGGCGCGGCAGCCAGCCACGTCTTTTTCCATCTCAAAGCCGAAGCTGTTAGAATGGGAGAGAAAATGGTCTGACAGTAATCGCCTTGGGCTAACATGCCCGTTTTGGAGTCCGTCAGCCGCCTCTTTCATTCGCAGCATTCGATTTGCGCAGGTAGAGCCACTTCGTGCGCTCGCGTCACCCAGGAGATTGAACAGGCAATGAGTAAAGGGCGGAAAGCCATATCCAATCATAAGGAGGAACAAAATGAACGCAGTAGGGATCGATGTTTCCAAAGGGAAAAGCATGGTGGCTGCCCTGCGGCCAATGGGTGAAGTGGCGTTGCTGCCACAGGAATTTCTCCACACCGAGATCGGTCTGGAGCAGATGGCTTACGCCATCATCGCGCTGGGGGAAGATACCCGCGTCGTCATGGAGGCCACCGGGCGCTACCACGAGCCGGTCGCGGCGGCACTGTATGAGTACGGCATTTATGTCTGCGTCCTCAATCCGCTGTTCATCAAACAGAGCGGGGGCGGCTCTATCCGCAAGGTCAAAACCGACAAGGCGGATGCCATGAAAATCGCCAAGTACGGCCTTGACAATTGGGTAGATCTGCGGGAATATACTCCCATGGACACTGTAAGACAACAACTGAAGCTGTGCAGCCGCCAGTACAACCTCTACATGAAAACGGTGGTATCGCTGCAAAACAATCTCATTTCGCTGGCCGACAAGACCTTTCCTGGCGTGAACGAACTGTTCTCCAGCCCGGAGCGTGCGGACGGCCACCAGAAATGGGTGGATTTTGTCATGACCTTCTGGCACTGTGACTGCGTCTGCCGCGTCAGCGAAAAGGCATTCACCGAGCGCTATCAGAAGTGGTGCAAGCGCAAGGGCTACCATTTTAGCGCAGAAAAGGCGCTGGATGTCTACGCCGGAAGCTGCGGCCATTTCACCACGCTGCCGAAGAATGACAACACGAAGTTACTCATTACCACAGCGGCACAGCAGCTTCTTGCGGGTAAGATGACACTGGCAGCTTTGCGTGCCGAAATGACACGCCTTGCAAAGCAGCTGCCGGAGTACGATACCGTGCGGGCCATGTACGGTGTTGGCGAAACCACTGCCGCACAGCTTATGGCTGAGATTGGAGATGTACGCCGTTTTCCCCGCCGCAGTTCTATCGTGGGTTTCGCCGGTGTTGATCCGGCTGTGGATCAATCCGGCAAGCACGAAGCAAAAAGCACTCCAACAACCAAGCGCGGTTCTCCGCATCTTCGGAAAACGCTGTATCAAATCGTCTGCACTTACCTAAAGAGGTCTCCTGTAGATGAGCCTGTGTACCAGTTCCTCGATAAGAAACGCAGCGAGGGCAAGCCTTATTTTGTCTACATGACAGCCGCGCAGAACAAGTTCCTGCGCATCTACTATGCCCGTGTGAAAGAGTGCCTTGAGGCATTCGACGCGCGGCAGAGCCTCGCACAGAGTTAAGCGAACGACCAACTTCATCCCGGCTGGCGATTCAATTCTTCTCCAGCCTGTTTTGTTGTACCCATTTTCAGTCTCGCAAATTTTGCGGGACTTTTTTGTTTTTGCTATTGACTTTTATTTGCAGGACTCCAAATAAGCCTATGATATAGAGTACAGAAGCTATCAAAAAGGCTTTGCGATAATGAATTTTCTTTACCAGATACCAAGCAATCGCAGCTCCGATAATAGATGCAGGAAGATACCACAAGTGATATAAAGTACCATCAAATACAATGTCTTTTATGATATTTGGCAAAAGGTTGTCCATTTTGAAATAACCGTTATAAACATTGATAGGTATGTATAAGAGTATTGCAACCCCGTAAATTAAGGTTGTCTTTTTTATAAAAGCTCCCAGCTTTTCGGCACTACAGGTATATCTGGAAATCAGAAAGAACCCGGATGTCATAAAAAAGAATGGAACAGCAACACGAGCTATAATTCGTGTCAACATAAAGTCGCCTGTTTCGCTGAAAGAACCAAGCGGGGAAGTGTGTATTGCAATTATCAATAGTGCGGCGATAAACCTGAAATAGTCAATGCCCGTATAGTTCTTGTTCATTGTTCTTCCTCCATACGGTGACAATAAAACCGTCTATGTTATTACCAGAAATCTGATAAACACAATTTTCTGGTATTTTTATCAGCGTTTTGTCGTCTTTTGCAGGAACATAATATATTTCAATCTCAGCTCTGTGAGCCTGCTCAAAAAGATATTTTTTATCTTCTAGATAGGCTTTTATAAATTGTGTGTATTCTTCAAGTGAAAAACCATTTTCCTGCATAATTTTTGAGTGTGGGTATCCTATATATCGAAAATGCCACGGCTCGTGTGAAATTCCCGTGATTTCTTCTTTGTCCTTTGCATAGCGTTCGATAAATCCATAGTCTGGGGCTGCTTTTCTAAACTCATTACAGATACCGACATAGGGGAAATCGGGACGGATAAAATCTATTTCTTTTTCGTTCAATCCCAAATCAATAGCAAGTCCTGTCTGATGTTCGCTATGATTTGGCAGGGCAACATATTTTCTTGTAAAATCCTCTCCATTATCTTTGAGAGAGCCGTCATATATGGCTGTCTGTTCTTCTAATGAGCGATAACCGCTTACAGGAACGATAGAGTTACCTGCCGAGATTTTTTCAAAAATAAGCTGCAAAACATTTGCCACATCACGCTTCATAAGAATATTTGGAAAGCGTACATCAGCAGGAACTAAACCCTTTACATTGTTATCTCGTAGCGGATAATTTTTGTTGACGAGCAGCAAATTTCCACAATAAATTTCTTCCTTTTCAAGCTCAATCGTTTTCATCATTCCACATACAGACCTATCAGCTTATCCAACATTTGGGCGAACGATAGACCAATGCCTTTCATCATATTTGGATAGCGACTGTGCGAGGTAAAGCCTGGTATTGTGTTTACCTCATTAAATACAATTTCGCCAGACGGTGTATAAAACATATCCACTCTGGAAAAACCCGAACAGCCCAGAGCTTTATATATGGTTACAGCCGTTTCTTGTATCCGTTTTTCTGCTTCGGCATCAATCCTTGCAGGCATATATATCTTTGAAGATTTAAGTGTATATTTCTCTGTATAATCAAAAAAGCCGCTTGACAGTTCGATTTCATCAACTCTGCCAACAATCAGCTCATCTATGCCAAGTACGGCACAACCGACTTCAAAGCCGTTTATTGTTTCTTCAACGATGACTTCTGTATCGTGTTCAAATGCTGATTCTATGGCGGTATTTATTTCTGCTTGCTCAGTTACTTTTGTAATACCAAAAGACGAGCCTGCACGAACCGGTTTTACGAAAAGCGGATAGGAAAGCTCTGTTTCGATTTTTTTCAAAGCCGTATTCTTTTCAGAGCGTTTGAAAGTTACCGATTTCGGAACTTTTACTCCGGCAAGGCTTACGAGCTTGTGCGCTCTGTCCTTATCCATACAGAGAGCCGAAGCAAGCGTATTGCAGCCGATCACAGGAATACCCGAAAGTTCAAACATTCCTTGAAGTGTGCCATCCTCTCCGTTTTTGCCGTGTAAAATTGGGAAAACCAAATCTATATGAACAGCAGTGTATTGATCCTCGTCAAATTCCCAAATGCCCTTTTGAGAGTGACTTACAGATACGGTCACAGGATAGAGATTGTCCCGATCCCCGCTCCAAGTATTATTTGCTATGTTCTCATACCGACCTTTGTAGTGATACCAGTCCCCGTTTCGAGTGATTCCTATGGGGATAATGTCATACTTATCATGATTGATATTTTCAAACACGGAAAATGCCGATTGTAATGACACCTCGTACTCTGTTGAATTGCCTCCAAAAATAACTGCTATTTTTTTCTTTTGCATTTTACACACCTCTTTCTTCAATTTTTATATCATCGGGTAGCTTATAGGCTATTTCGCATTGATTGACATACAATTCTTTTTCCGTCTGCCTACCAGTCATTTTGTCTTTTTCTGTACGACAAACAGAAGCTATTTGATATATTTTTTCCTCCCGCTTGAAATAGGAAACAGACGAATTAAAAACCGTATATTCAATATTTACGGAACTTTGCGACAAAATTCGACCATACATATATTTATCATCAAAGCTAATCTCAATCTGGAAAGTATTGTCCGTATCGTTGCGGATTTTTAAATCTAACCACCCTTCGTTGATTGTCGCATCAGTTCCGCAAGGTAAATCTTCTGTTGTGGATGGAAATGACTCAACAGCGTGTCCGTGTCGCTCAACAACTGTAAGAGGTGTGTGTAAAAAAGCCAAAATAACATATTGCTTAATTGACACAAACCTCCACCATAAGAGCCGACAATCTTTCCGTCAACAAGGTTTAATCCGTCCTTATATTTCTCGTGGTGGTCTGCCCACCGTACAAGCTGCCAAAAAGAAAATGTTTCATTTGGCTCAATAATCACCTTATTGATTGTTCTTGCGGCAAGTTTAAGATTATGTACCTTGTTAATTTGATATTTCATATCAAATCCACTGTTTTCATTCAGCATAAGTGATGAAGTTTCAAATACCGTATTAGGCAATAGTGCCTCAGATTTATTTTTGGCGTATTTGTTTCCGTCTATCAGCATTTCTAAATAGAACAGTTTTTTCCTTTGCCATTTACGGATAGGAAGTAAAAAGGGAAACACCTGTGTCAGTCTTTTCCTTTTCATAAATTCACCCTCTTAGTTTGTTTCTCCCAGATATTCTTCAAGGCATATTCCTCGTTTGTATATTTCGGTAGCCGCATTAACACCGACATATCGGTAATGCCATGGCTCGTTGGCTATACCTGTGATTGCAACTTTATTCTCTGGATAGCGATATATAAACCCATAGCGATAGGCATTTTGAGCGAGCCAGTTATAAACCTCATAACCATATGAATTTATGCCATCAGCATTTATATCAACGCCAAGACCAAGTTGATGTTCACTTGTTCCCGGAATAGCAACCCAGCGTTCTGTTTCTGTTTTTGCGTCGGATTCAGAATATCCTTTTTCGATATACTCCGCCATTGATTCATCGTATATTTGCTGTTGCTCCTGCTCTGTTCTGTAGCCGGAGGCAACAACAGGATATACACCATCATCCCTCATATCATCAAACATTTTCTGAAGCCGAGGGTATATTCTGCTGTCCACGCATTGTCCGTTTGATAGTTCTGTTAAATCGATTTCACTGTCAGTTTCAAGGGGATGCCATTTATTCACCAGTATCAAGCACCATTCTCCATCTGCTTCATTTTCATTACCAAAATCAATGGAAGGCAATGATGCCTTGTTGTATATATCTGTCCCTGCAAAACGCTGAACAAAGATGCAGGCTAATGCTATCAGTAAAATCAGGATGCAGATAAATAAGTGGGGACGGCGTTTCTGATAAGGTACAATAACTTGCGCAAATTGGAAACCGCATAAAAGAAGACATAGCTT
>OGPH01001504.1_pt1 | contig 17136 bp, 9 predicted proteins | sample 1552891 | NCBI WGS metagenome assembly OGPH01 (sample SAMEA2580272, study PRJEB22360) | human gut metagenome | biome: human gut; feature: human-associated habitat; material: faeces | place: Denmark | collected 2008/2010 | reverse complement strand
TGCCCTTCTGCAGTTTTGGGCATCATGTCAATGCACCATATCTCAGGCGCAGTTTTTTTCTTGATTTTAAACCTGAGAAGGCGCAGATTGAAATCTGTGGACTTGGCTTTTATCGTCTATTTATTAACGGAAAAGAGATTACAAAGGGAAAACTTGCTCCTTATATCAGTAATCCGGACCAGTATTGCTATTATGACGTATATCAGGTTCAGGATGAACTGGAGAGAGGGGAAAATGTGATCGGGATCCTCCTGGGAAACGGTTTTATGAATCCCTTTGGCGGTGTGGTCTGGGATTTTGACAGGGCGGACTGGAGAGGGACGCCAAGGGCTGCGCTGGAATTCTGTGCTCGTGGTGGAGGAAAGGAACTGATCTTTGAAGCGGATCAGAACTTTCGGGTTCACCCCTCCCCCATTTTGTTTGACGAACTGCGCATGGGAGAGCATTATGACGCAAACCTGGAGGTTGAAGGGTGGGATCTGCCGGGATTTAATGACAGCGGATGGGAAAATGCCGTTGAAGCGGAAACGCCCAGAGGAGAGCTCAGAGAATGTCTGGCGGAGCCGGTCCGGATATTGCGGCGGCTGAAGCCGGTGGCAATTTCACCGTGTGAAGATGGTTTTCTGTATGATTTTGGTGAAAATACGTCGGGGTTTACAGAACTGCATATCAATGCGGAGCCGGGACAGAAAATTGTTCTATGGCACGGAGAGATTCTGAAAGACGGTCGTTTTTTTAATGGTAACATCATTTTTGATCAGGAGAACTGTAAATTTTATCCGGAATACAATCAGAAAACGGTTTATACAGCAAAAGGCGGGAAAACGGAAATCTATTCGGAAAGCTTTGCCTATTACGGGTTCCGATATGTGCTGGTACAGGGAATCACAAAGAAGCAGGCGACGCCGGAGCTTCTGACCTGTCTTGTGGCGAATTCGGATCTTCGGCAGATTGGAGGATTTTTCTGCTCAGACGATACGGCGAATACACTGTTTCAGATGGTACAGCGTTCTGATCTGTCCAATTTCTACTATTTTCCGACAGACTGCCCGCACAGGGAGAAAAACGGATGGACCGGAGATGCTTCCATGTCTGCGGATCATATGGTGCTGCTGTATGATGTGGAAAACAGCTGGAAAGAGTGGTTGGCCAATATCAGAAAGAGCCAGAATGAAGAAGGGGCACTTCCGGGAATTGTACCCACCTCAGGGTGGGGATTTACATGGGGAAACGGACCGGCGTGGGACAGTGTGCTGTTTAACCTTCCTTTTATGCTGTATCGATACCGGGGCAGCAAAGCGATGATCATAGAAAATGCTCATGCAATGCTGCGTTACCTGGAATATATCGGAAAACGCAGGAATACCAATGGAACAGTCTCCATCGGACTGGGAGACTGGGTGCCGGTGGGGAAGCCTGCAGACGCCTATGATGCGCCCCTTGCTGTAACGGACAGCATCATGGTGATGGATATGGCAGGGAAGGCTGCACGGATGTTCCGGGCAGTCGGTTACCGGGAGCAGGCGCAGTTTGCGGAGAGTCTGTATCAGGAAATGCGCGGAGCCATCAGAAGGGAACTTCTGGACAGGGAGACAATGGAAATGGCAGGGAGCTGTCAGAGCAGTCAGGCGCTGGGCCTGTATTACGGCGTATTTGAGAAGGAGGAAGAGGAGAGAGCATTTTCCAGACTGCTGGCATTCATTCATGCGAAAGGGGATCATTTTGACTGCGGTTTTCTGGGGCTTCACGTATTATTTCATGTGCTTTCCGACCATGGGTGCGGGGAACTGGCGTACCGGATGATAACCCGAAGGGATTATCCTTCTTATGGTCATCTGCTGGATATCGGAGAGACGGCAATGCCGGAACGGTTTATGCCGGACGGGGAAACAGATTTTTCCCACAACCACCATTTCCTGGGGGATATCGCCCGATGGTTTCTGGCAAGGGTGGCAGGTCTTTACGTTACGGACGCAGGGCATGTGGAGATCCGGCCCGATTTCATCTCCGGCCTTTCTTACGCGGCGGCCTGGTATGAACTGCCGGGAGGCAGGGTGGAGACGATCTGGAAAAGGAAGGAGAACGGTTATGAAGTGACGGTTTTCTGTCCGGAGGCTGTGGAATGCAGGCTGGCGCTGCCGGCAGGATATGAAATAAAGGTGCGGATCGAAAAAGGAGCGGGCAAAGCCGCAGGAACGGCAGGAAAAGAAGAGGGGTAAACCATGGGATATGAGGGGCGTGTTTTTGACCGGGAGGGGAGGCCGCTTTGCGGTATACACGTAAGCGATGGACGCAATATTGCGGTAACGGATGGGAGCGGTTCCTATTTCCTGCCGGGATATGAACGGACGCGCATGATCTATGTATGCGCACTTACCGTAAGGATGGACGACTGGTATATCCGTACGGAGGGACGGAAAGGAACGTTTGATTTCCGTATTGAGCCGGTTGCGGTTTCGCCTGACTTTTCCTTCTTTCATACCTCGGATACGGAGATCGAGGGAAGGAAGAACAATGAATGGATCCGGTTTGCGGGAGAACTGGTTGAGAAGCATCGGCCCGCATTCTTTATGCATACGGGAGATTTGTGCCGGGACGATGGTGTGAGAAGGCATTGTCTTGTGATGAATGAAGAAACGGTTGGCTGTCCGGTCAGATATGCGATAGGAAATCATGACTATATCGGGGAAAAGTACGGGGAGGAAATCTATGAATCGCTTTATGGTCCCCTGTGGTATTCTTTTGACTGCGGGGAGATCCATTTTGTGGTTCTGCCGATCGGACAGGGAGACTATCCCTCCGGCTATGAACCGGAGGATGCCCTGAAATGGCTGCAGAATGACCTGCGCCTGGCATCGGAAACGAATCCGCAGAGCTCTCTGATCGTGTTCGATCACGACTGCTGTGAGGAGGAAAATGGTTTCTGCCTGAAGGGAGAGGGGATCAGTGTAGATCTGAAAAGATACGGGCTGCTTGCCTGGATATTCGGCCACTATCACATCAACCTGCTCAGAAAGATCGGCGATGTATTTTCCATCTGCACCGCCCGTCCGGACAGCGGAGGAATCGATTCTTCTGCGGCGGGAATCAGAGAAATATCCCTTTCAGGAAGCGTATTTTCCAGCAGAATACTATATAATATACCGCCTGTGCCGGATAGCGCACCGTACGTCTGGCGGACGGGCCTGAAGGGACAGCTGTATTTTTCCGCTATTGCCAGGTACGAAGGAGATGTGATCGTGTGTACCTCTGACGACGGTTATCCGGGAGACTGCGGAATATTCCGGATCTGTGGAGAAAACGGGAAGATCGTCTGGAAATATCCTGCGGAAAGCGGGATCAAAAACAGGGCAGTGGTAGAGGAGAACCGGCTCTATGCGCAGGACTGTTCCGGCTGGCTGCACTGTGTAAATGTACAGGATGGTTCCTTACAGTGGAAAACGCTTACCCCGCTGAGGACTCCGGTCCATACCAGGACAGGGGTCCTGACTGCGGAGGGATATGTATTCGCGGGAAGCTCTTCTCAGGTATACGCCTGTGATGCAAAGACCGGAAAGATCCTGTGGAGGGCGGAGTATGTCGGGGGAGAGGGATCGCCGGCAAGGTACGTATATAATGAGAAGGACAGACTTCTCATCGTGAGCTCCCAGTGGAACTGTCTGTATGCGCTGAATATTGCAGATGGAAAGACTGTCTGGATGAACAGAAGGCCGGAGGGAGAGCTCTGGTACCGTACTTCAACGCCGCTGGTCCGGGATGGGGTGATTTATACGGCTTCTCTGGATCGTGTGCTTATACTGGATGCGGCATCGGGCAGACTGCTTAGAGAAAAAAGGATTGGATGCCGCCTGGACGTAGCGGGAGCACCTGTGCTGGATGAGGGGGAACTTTATTATCCTACAGCGGAATGCGGAGTGCTGGCGCTGGATGCGGGGAGCCTTGAGATCGTCCGCCGGTTCCCAACGGAAAAAGCGGCACTGTTCACATCACCCTATCTGTACGGAGATCTGCAGACTGTGGAAAGTGATCCGCAAATTATCGGAGATAAGCTGTTTTTTGCCGCTTCCGATGGAACGCTGAGGATTTATGCAAAAAAGACGGCGGAGCTTTTCCGGAAAATAGACGTGGGTGCACCGGTCATCGCCACTCCGGCAGCAGGAGAGGGATGGGTGATTGCCGGAGATTTTGTAGGAAATGTGACGAAATATGAGATTTCAGCTTCCTCACACAGAGCAGCCAGAGCTGGTGAAAGAGGACAGGAAATAGGTGTAAAGGTCTAAAAGAATGCTGAGACAAATGGAAGAAAACGGGCAGGACCGCAGCCCCGGAAACAGGGGACTGCGGTCCTGTTTATTTTGGAGGTTTGCGGAAAAAGACGGACGGAGGCTGTGGAAAAGAGGAGGCCTGTTTTGGCAGGAGCAAAAAAGGATAAAAAGGTAATTATTGTTGAATTGTGGAACAGAAAGTGAAATTCTATAATAAGGACAAGAAGTTTGAAGTTCGAAAAAGCGGGGAAAGAAACGGGGGTATAATGAGGAGATATTATATTGATCCGGAGAGAGGAACGGGAGACGGGACTTCTCCGGAGAAAGCGGGAAAAAGCTGGGAGGAGCTGTCACCTGAACCGGGGGACATGGTGCTGTTTAAGCGGGGAAGCCGGGTATATGGAAGACTGCAGACAAAAGGAGGCACAAAGGAAGGGCCGGTTCTGTACGGCGCTTAGGGGGAGGGAGAGAAGCCGGTATTTTGTGGCTGTGTGGAACTGAGCAGAAAAGAGGCATGGAAATCCTGTGGAAACCATATCTGGGAATGCGTGGAAGCGGTGCCAGTGGAGGCCTGCAATTTCATTTTCAACGGCGGCGAAGCCTGCGGGACGATGAGATGGAGCATGCAGGAGCTTACAGGGGAAGGAGACTGGTTTGATTCCAGAGCAGGCACCCATGAATGCGTGAAAGGCCAGCCGGAGGAAAAGGAACAGATGCTGTTTCTGTACTGCGAGGAAAATCCGGCGGATCATTACCGGAAAATAGAGTGCGCTACTAGGGAATACAGGGAACTTGCCCATGTTTCGGACAATGTGGTGATTGAAGATCTGGTTTTTGAGAAAAACGGCGTCCACGGCATCGCGGGGGGCGGAGAAAACATCGTGATCCGCCGCTGTGAGGTCCGTCTGATCGGCGGATGTGTCTGGAGCAGGAAGTTAAAGATCCGGTTTGGAAACGGCGTGGAATTCTGGGACGTTTCCAGAAATGTTTCCGTCACGGACAATCTGTTTTATGACATCTATGATTCCGGTGTGACCCACCAGGGAAGTAAAGAATGTCAGGTGACGGAAAATGCGCAATTTGACCGGAACGTATTTATCAAATGCGGCATGGCGGCATACGAAGGAAGGGATCTGGTGCCGCGGGGACTGACCTTTCGTGGAAACGTGTGTCTGGACGCAGGGGAAGGATTCTCCAAAAACGGCGTGACCATGCCAAGAAATTCTGAAATCTGGCCGCTGCCGATGGGACATCATATATTCCTGTGGAGAATGGAGAGTCCAACGGAAGGAGGGCTTCTTCAGATATCAGAGAATGTGTTCGGAAGCAGTCCCTGGGGCGCAGCGATCTATTCTCTGGCCGCGAAAGAGGCGGAGGCGCAGTTTGAGATCGACGGCAATCTGTATTATGCCGAAAGACGTCTGTTACTGAACCACATCGACGGAAAGGACTATACCTCATTTGAAGCATACCGGACGGAAACCGGATATGACAGAAACGGCCGTCTGGAGACGGTATGAAGAAACGGGAGGATCACTCGGAAAGAGAGATTACTATAAAAAACAGGAGGGAAAGAGTATGAAAAGAAAAGGACTTGCTTTATCACTGGCGGCGGTAATGCTCCTGGGATCACTGGCAGGCTGCGGACAGTCCGCGCAGACGGATACAGGGACGCAGGCCGCAGCGGAAACACAGAATGCGTCTGCGGGGACGGAAGAAGCGTCGGGGGAAACCGCGGCGGCAGAAGGGACGGAAGAGGCGTATGATCCGTTTGGAAAATATGAGGATGAGATCACCCTTTCCGTAGCGTGCAGCAGCACCAACCTTGTATTCGATTCCAGCCAGGACGGTTATGCATCCCTGGATGATAATGTATGGACGAGGGCATATAAAGACCAGCTGGGGATCAATCTGGATTATATCTGGACAGCGCCGGATGACGATTACACCACGAAGTGGAATGTTTCCATTACAGCCGGGGATATTCCGGATGTGGCAATAGTTCCGGAAAGCATTTACACGCAGCTTCTGGAGGGCGGCTATGTGGAGGACATGACGGAGTATTATGAGAACTATGCTTCCGATACCTACAAGGCTGCAGTGGAAGCCGACGGCGGTATCTGTATGAGTTATGTGACGAAGGACGGAAGGATCATGGGCCTGCCGCATCCGGGGGCTACGCCCGACAATCTGGAATTTCTGTATATCAGAAAGGATTGGCTGGATGAGCTGGGACTGCCGGTTCCCAAGACGCTGGACGAGCTTCTGGATACTGCCAGAGCCTTCCAGGAAGCAGGGCTTGGCGGAGAGAACACCATCGGCATGGCGGCGAGCGGTGATCTGGAGGATATTTCCATTGGCGATCTGGGAGGTATTTTCGAGGCCTACGGCGTGCACCGCAATATCTGGGTGGAGGATGAGGACGGAAATCTGGTATTCGGCGATGTGCAGCCCGAGGTGAAGGAAGTGCTGCAGACGCTGCAGGATATGTATAAGGAAGGCCTGATCTCCCCGGATTTCGCGGCGGCAGACTTCGACAGCATCGCGGCGCAGCTGTCCTCCGGCCAGTGCGGCATCACCTACGGAGCGTACTGGGTTTTCAGTAATCTGTACAACACGGAAACCATGGAGCTTGGAGACTGGATCGTGACGGAAGGCGTGACGGTGGATGGCTCTCCTTATGAAGCCAGCGGAGACGCTGCTCCCGAACATTTTGTTTTTGTCAAAAAGGGAATTGAACATCCGGAAGCGGTGGTTAAGATGCTGAACCTGCAGTTTGAGCTTCTTGCCGAATCTCCAGAGGTTTATGATGGTCATGAATACGAAACGGAGGATGGTTCTCTGGAATCCATTACCGCACTTTATTACTGCCTGGCGCCTTTCCTGCGCGCACCCTGGAAGAACGCAGAACAGTCAAGAGCTGTGATTAACGCTCTGGAAACGGGAGACGAAAGCGGAGTTCTCGGAACCAAAAACGAGCAGATATATCTGGACTGTAAGGAGGTTGTGGTAAACGGCAGCAAGGATCCAAATCTGGTGTTCTCTTACGGAATCTTTGGACCGGGCGGCGTATACGATATCGTGGACCAACTGCGGGAGGAGGATCGGATCTATGTGAACAAGTTTACATCTTCCTATTCGGATTTTGCCCTGCAGAACATGACCAACATGCGGGAGATCCTGGATGCGGAATATGTGAAGATCATTATGGGAGCCGATATCGACAATTTCGATAAGGCGGTGGAAACCTGGTACTCCACGGGAGGAGACAGGATCACGGAAGAAGTGAATGAGTGGTATCAGTCAACCAAATAAGACTAAGCGCGGAAAAAGGCTGTGTCAACAGCCTTTTCTGCTGAAAAGAAGATGAGGATTTGTATGAAGAAAAGGAATTGCCGTTCTTTTTATCTGATGCTTTTGCTGCCGGTCGTTCTGGTGTTCATTTATTCTTATATCCCCATGGCCGGCATTGTGATCTCGTTTATGGATTATAAGCCCGCTCTGGGATTCGCGGGCTCCCGGTTTGTCGGACTGGAGCATTTCAGGACACTGTTTAATAATCCGCAGTTCAGTCAGGCCCTGGAAAATACCGTAATCATCGCTTTCTGGAAGATCGTGTTCGGTCTTGTGGTGCCCGTCACCTTCGCCCTGCTTCTGAACGAGGTGAGAAATACGGCGTACAAGCGAGTGGCGCAGACGGTGGTATATCTGCCGCATTTCATTTCCTGGGTGCTCATGTCCGGTATTATCATTGACTTTTTATCCGCGACCGGAGCGATGAATCAGCTGCTGGGACTGTTCGGGATGGAGCCGGTCCTTTTCCTGCTGGACAACAAACTGTTTAAGCCCGTGCTGATTGTCACCGATATCTGGAAAAGCTTCGGCTGGGGAACGATCATCTATATGGCGGCCCTGACCGGCGTGGACCCGAACCTTTACGAAGCGGCGGCAATCGACGGGGCGGGCAGATGGAAGCAGACTCTGCATGTGACCTTCCCCGGTATCCTGTCCACAGTGGTGCTGAAGATGACGCTCAGCCTGGGAGACGTTCTAAACGCAGGATTTGATCAGGTGTACAATCTGATGAGCCCTGTGACCATGCAGAGCGGGGATATTCTGGATACCCTGATTTACCGGCTTGGAATGGAAAACGCCAATTTCGGGCTTTCCACGGCGGTGGGACTGTTCAAATCCCTGGTAGGGGCTGTTTTCATCATCGTTTCCTATAAACTCGCGCACAGGTTTACCGGTTATAAGATCTTTTGATGAAGGAGTACATATATGCATTACAAACCGTCTATACCAAGAAGGATATTTATCATATTTAACTATATTTTTATTACCGCTGTATGTCTTCTCTGTATGTATCCCATCCTGAACACGCTTGCCATATCCTTCAGTAGCAAGGACGCGGTGAACGCGGGACAGGTGGGTATTATCCCGGTGGGCTTTCAGCTGGATGCTTACAGGTATGTTCTGGAGGATGAAAAGTTTTTTACCTCTTTTAAAATCGCTGTGATCAGACTAATATTAGGAGTGGGCATCAACATGCTGACCACGATCCTTGCCGGGTATCCGCTCTCCAAACCCAAAAGGATATTTCCCAAACGGGATATCTTCATGTGGTTTTTTGTTTTCACGATGCTGTTCAGCGGCGGAATGATCCCCGGTTACCTGGTGGTGCGGGGAACAGGCCTTCTGAATACCATATGGGCGTTGGTCCTTCCTTCGGCGGTTCCGGTCTACCATGTGATCCTTCTGCAGAATTATTTCAAGAGCCTGCCGGACGCGCTGTATGATTCCGCCAGGATAGACGGAGCGGGAGAGTGGAGGATCCTGTACAAGATCTTTCTGCCGCTTTCCAAGCCGGTGCTGGCTACCCTGGTGGTGTTCTGCTCGGTGAATCACTGGAATTCCTGGTTCGACGGGATCCTGTATATGAACCGGGCCGAAAAATATCCGCTGCAGTCCTATCTGCAGACGATCGTGGTAAACATCGATATGAGCAACATTGAGGATGTGAGCCAGCTTGCAAACATTACCGTAAAAAACAACAAGGCGGCGCAGATCTTTATCGCCATGCTGCCCATCCTGGTGGTATATCCGTTCCTGCAGAGATATTTCACCACGGGAATCGTCATGGGAAGCGTAAAGGAGTAGCGGGCCGGCCGCAGACAGAAAGAGGAGGATATGAGTGAATAAGCGGAAAAATACCATCTACAGGCAGTTTGCCTCCTGTTTTCTTCTGATCGTCCTTCCCATTGTAGTCTGTGGCTGCGTATTGATCCTGTGGCAGATCAACCGGATCAAAAGAGAGACGGAGAAAAATATTTCGGCGGAGGTCTATTACGGTACGAAGCGCCTGGAAACGCTGGTGGAAGGGGCTAAGATGTTTCAGTATTATCTGACCAACGACGGGGATCTGCGGCAGTTTGTACAGCAGTATGACCTTGTGCCGGTCTACGATTACTATTCCCTTTTGTCAACGGTGAAGAAACGGGTCGACATGTCGATGGAGGGAAAACCTGAAATAGAGAATATCACCATCTATTTTCGGGACATCGGCATTTCGGTTTCCCATGAAAAGAATCTGGACTATGTTTCCGAAGAAGAATATCAGGAGCTTTATCGGAAAACGCAGCAGTGTGAGAGCGTCCTGCGGGCAGAGAACGGACAGCTGTATTCCTCTCAGATCTTTTCTTTTATCCGCTGGGACAGGGAATTTGAGATGATTATCAATATTCGCCTGTCAAAGGAGTATATCCTGGCGAACACTCTGAATCAGAATCTGGACGACAGCACGGTCTTTCTGATCTACGATCATGAAAGCGGACAGCTGCTGAGCAACGGAGCGGATGATAAAATCACCGCAATCGTAAATGCGTTTATCCAGAACAGTACGGAAAGAGACGGCATCAGAAGATTTCGGTACAATCAGAGGAAATATCTTCTGGTTTCCGTCTATTCCGATTATCTGAATCAGTCTGTTTATCAGTGCAGTCCGGATGAGCAAATTTTAACAGGCAGCGGACTGGGAATTGTCCTGCTTCTGATCTATCTGATCCTTTCCGTCGCTGTGGCATTGAGATTTCCAGGGGCGGTAAAAAGAATTGTGACAATCCCGATTCAGCGATTGACAGACGCTTTCCGTCAGGTAGCGGATAATCAGCTGGATACCAATATCGACTACAGGGACTCGGATGAGTTTAATAATCTGTATGATGAATTTAACGTCATGGTTATGCGGCTGAAAAAACTGATTGATGAGAATTACAGTTCCAGGCTGAGGGCGCAGCAGGCTGAACTGCTTGCCAGACAGGCTGAACTGAAGCAGCTGCAGGCGCAGATTCATCCGCATTTTCTGTACAATACGTATTTTATGATGCATCGGATGATACAGGATGGAGATGAAGAGGATGCGTTGAAGCTTTCCGGATGTCTGGGAACATTTTTTGAATATATTACGCATAATGCTGATAATGATGCCTGGCTGGAACAGGAGCTGTATTATGTCAGAAGTTATCTGGAGATACAGCAGTTCCGGTTTGAGGGACGGATGAGATTGTCCATAGACGAAATTCCGGCGCAGTTTCGGAAATTTAAGATTCCAAGGCTGATTTTGCAGCCGGTGGTGGAAAATTATCTGAAGCATGGATATGAAGTATCGGATGGTTCAGGTGAGCTTTATATTCATTTTTCGGTGAAAACGGATCATCTGGAGATTCTTGTCGGAGGAGGATGCACAGCGGTGGAGCCTGAGACGATACAGAGAATCCGGGATGAGCTTGAGAAGGAAAGCATTGATTGTAACTCCGGTCTGGTGAACGTACACAGACGTCTGAAAATACGATTTGGGTACGACTCCGGAATCCATCTGGAAACGGATGCCGAGGGAAAGCTGGTTACAATAGTATGGATTCATTACGAATAGAGATGGAGAAAAAGAATGTACAGAATTCTGGTAGTTGACAATGAACCATATGTGGTGGACTGGATTGCTTTCCTGATAGAGACGAAAAGCAGACAGGAAGTGGACGTCTGCCGTGCCTATACGGCAAAGGAAGCGCTGCAGTGGCTGGCGAAAACCCGTATCGACGTGCTGGTCAGCGATATCAGCATGCCGGGCATGGATGGTCTGGAGTTGGCGGGGATCGTAAAGGAGCAGTGGCCTTACGCAAAGGTCGTCCTGATCACGGCATATGCGGAATTTGACTATGCGGTTACCGCCATCAGGAATAATGTGGTGGGATATGTTCTGAAAAATCAGGGCGACGACGTGATTTTTGCTGAAATAGAGCGGGCCATGAAGATGGTCGAAACGCAGATTGAGCAGGAGGGAAGAGAGTCCCACAGGGATATTCATTATGTCCTGCCGATGCTGCAGAGCAGGCTGCTTCAGGATATCCTGGAAAACGACGGGGATTTTGATGAAAGGAAAGAGGAACAGCTTCAGTCTGTCGGAATTTTTCTGAAGGCCGGAACATCTGTCCGGATTATGCTTTGCGATATCAGGAGCGGAGACGGGGCGTCTGATGTGGTGGAAAATTATTATGCAAGACAGGATATCGTCGAACAGGTAGAAAAAAAGCTGGGAGACTTTTATTCAATCTGGCCAGTACTCATATCGGGAAGAAGGGTGGTCTGGCTGCTCCACCTGCAGCAGCCGGAACGCTTCCAGATGCAGGAAAACGCATTGATCCAAGGACGAATCGAACTGCTGCAGGATACGGTGAGGCCGGAATGCTCTTTCGTACTGTATGCAAAGACGGTATGCCTCAGAGATGTAAAAGAGATCTATACAAAGCTGGAAAAGACGATCAGCCGGATGGCTCCGCTGTCTGAGACCTTTTTCATAGCGGAGGGTACGGAGGTTAAGGATGTCCGGATTGATATCGGGGTGATCTCCAGGCGGATCAGTTACTGGCTGGAGGAGAACCGAAAGAAGCTGTTTTTGAACGCCATCGCCTATTATACGGAGAAAGTCCGGGAGAATTCGCTGGAACAGGAAGAATGCTACAACCTGTACTACACCATTGCCATTCAGTTGAACTGCTATCTGGAAAAGCTGGAGATTCCGGAAACGCAGGATATGCTTCAGTTGAAAAGACAGCTGTTTTATCCTCCCGCTGACGGAAGCTGGACGGAAAAATTTGAAGGCCTGAGCGTTCTGGTTCGGGGGACGGTTGAGGCGGAGGAGAGAATAAAGTCTGGGATCATCCAGAATACGGTCGATGAACTGAAAAAATATATCAGGGAGCACATTCAGGAGGATATTTCGCTGACAAGGCTGAGTGAAGTGACCGGATATAATACCAATTATCTGTCCAGGATCTTCAGGCTTCAGACGGGAAAGACGCTGACGGAATATATCGCCTGGGAAAAGCTGGACAGGATCAGCGACCTGATGAAGGATCCAGTGCGGAATATTACTGATATCGCGGAAGAGACCGGCTTCCGAACGCGGACCTATTTCAACCGGTTTATGAAGAAGTGGACCGGAAAATCACCCAAGGATTATCGGAACGAGCTGCTGCGGCAGTGAAGCCGGAGGAAAGGAGGAACTGCTTTGGATGGGAGGATTGCGGAATGTCTGGCTGACAGGCCTTCAAAGGAATATATCCTGCCTTTTTTCTGGCAGCATGGCGAGGCGCATGAAATACTGAGCCAGGAGATCGAGGCGATCCAAAATTGCGGGATCAACGAATTCTGTGTGGAAAGCCGCATACATGAACAGTTTGGAAAAGAAAAATGGTGGGAGGATTTCGGTTTTATCCTGAAAGAAGCTCAAAAACGCGGAATGCGGGTATGGCTTCTGGACGATAAATGCTTTCCCACAGGACTTGCCAATCAGTACTTGGAAAAGCATCCGGAATGGAGGATGGTCTCCCTGCGGGTAAAATATGCGGACTACGCGGGTCCTCAGACAGAAACGGCCCTGATTCCGGAAACCCTTGCAGAGGGGGAAACCTGGGAGGCCATAATCGCATACCGCAGGAAGGAAAATGGCAGCAGACTGACCGGAGAAGGTCTGGATCTGCTCCCGATGCTGGACAGGGGGCTTTTATGGTGGGATATCCCGGAAGGGATATGGCGGGTTTATTACATCATACGCACGCATAACGTATGCAGTCCGGCGAAAAGGAATTATATCGACATGATGTCTCCGGAATCCTGCCGGGCCATGCTTCATGCAGTATATGAACCTCACTATGAGCATTTTAAAGAGTATTTCGGCAATACCTTTGCAGGCTTTTTCTCGGATGAACCGTCCTTCAGCAATGACGTGAACACTTACGATTCTGTGCTGGGAAAGGAGGATATGCTCATTCCATGGAGCAGTGATGTACCTGAACGGATCGCGGAAAAAACGGGGGTTACAAAAGAAACAGTCCGGAAACTTCTGCCGGGGCTGTGGCATGAGATTGAGGGAAGGACGTCTCTGATCAGAGAAGGATATATGGAGACTGCGACAGAAAAGTACCGCAGTAATTTCAGCAATATGCTCGGAGACTGGTGCCGTGCCCATCATGTCATGTATATCGGTCATATCATTGAAGACATGAATGCGCATCAGCGGCTCGGATATGGACCGGGGCATTATTTCCGCGCGCTTGACGGACAGGATATGGCGGGAATCGATGTGGTGCTGAACCAGATGATCCCCGGACAGCATGTGCTTGATCATGCGGCTCCTGTGGCCGGGAAGATTGTCGATCCGAAATTTTTTCATTATACGCTGGCAAAGCTTGCTTCCTCCCATTCCCATATCCAGCCGCTGAAAAAGAACAGGGCGATGTGTGAGCTTTTTGGGGCTTTCGGATGGGCGGAAGGGCTTCCCATGATGAAATATCTGGTGGATCACATGCTGGTATGCGGAATCAACTATTTTGTGCCGCATGCATTTTCGCCGAAATATCCGGATGCGGATTGTCCTCCTCATTTTTATGCCCGGGGAACCAACAGTCAGTATCCGTTGTTCAGAGAACTCATGCTGTATACGAAGCGGATGGCTCATGCGCTTTCCGGCGGCGTACATGTAGCGGACGTCGCGGTTTACTATAATGCGGAGGCGGAATGGTCCGGGGGAAAATATATGCTGCAGCAGGAGGTCTGCTGTGCGCTCACGCGAAATCAGATCGACTTTGATCTGATTCCACAGGATGTCCTTGCGGCTTCCGAATGCAGGGAAGGAAAGCTTGTGGTGAATGAGGAGAGCTACGGCGCATTGGTCGTACCATACAGTCAGTATCTGCCGAAGCGTGTAACAGACGCCATATCCCGTCTGTTGGAGGAAGGACTGTCTGTCCTTTTTGTGGATCAGCTTCCGGACCGGACCTCTGAGCTTCTGCCGGTGGGGAAAACGCTGGAAAGGGCTGAAATCGTGCCTTTGAAAGAGCTTGCCGGCTATCTGTCAGCCCACGGCCATCAGAGCGTAAGGACTGACAGTCCCGGTAATGATCTGCGATTTTATCATACGAAGCGGGAAAACGGCCATCTGTTTCTGTTCTGGAACGAGGATCTGTGGGCGGAAACAGATATATGGGCGACGCTGCCGGTTAAGGGGAAAACGGTATTTTATGACGGATGGAAAAATCGACTGTTCCGTCCGCAGGAAAAGGATGGCACAGTCCGCCTGAAGCTTTTTCCGGGCGCTTCCATTCTGGTATATGTGGAAACGCTGAACAGGAAGCGGCAGGAAGGAGAAGGCCCGGATTCGGAGAGCGCGGATTTCGGATGGGAAACAGGGGATATTGCCGCGTATGATTATGCGGATTACGAATGGGAAGCACTTTCTTTGGACTGGAATATTTCCATAAAAAAAGCGGAAGAGAAAAGCTTCGCGCTGTACAAAAGGGGAAAAGCGGGGAATCTTGCAAAGGAGCTGCCTGAATTTTCGGGGGTGATCCGGTATGAGACGCAGCTGTGTCTTCTGAAGGATGAGCGGTTCCGGATGATCGATCTGGGGCGTGTGGGAGAAACGGCGCAGCTGTGGGTGAACGAGATTTACTGCGGCGCAGAAGTGAGTGCTCCTTTTCGGTTCGATGTGGAAGGAAAGCTGAAAGAGGGAGAAAATAAAATCCGCGTGGAAGTGATGAGCAATCTGGGGTACAGGGAGAGAGACGGCCTTTCTCAGTATCTTTCGCTTCCACCAACAGGACTGATCGGGCCGGTGAAACGAAACCGGAGAAAAGGAGAAAGAGAAGGACAATGGGCAGAAACAGGATTGTGAATATCGTAAACTTTATCAGAGGGATCGAGCCGAGGCGGGAGCTGGATCTGGTGGAGCCGGTCAGGGAAGAAATATATCTGAATAAAAAGTACGGGTTTGATAATACATTTTTGATTCAGTACGATGCCATGTGCTCGGAAGAGATAACCGATCTTTTGAAAAAAGAGCAGGATGAGCATATGGAACTGGGAATCTGGCTGGAGCTTGCAAGAGAGCTGGTGGAATCTATCGGCGTAAAATGGGAAGGACGCTGGGACTGGGACTGGCATGTAAATCCGGGATTTCTTATCGCATACACAAAAGAAGAAAAAATGAAACTGATAGACAGAATTATGGGAAAATTTTTCTCCGTTTTCGGCTGTTATCCCCGGTCTGCAGGCTCCTTTATCCTTGACAGTGACTCTGTAAAATATTTGAAGGAAAAATATCGGATAGAAGCGGTATGTATCTGCAGGGAGCAGTGGGGAACGGATGGATATACGCTTTGGGGCGGCTATTATAACGGGCCTTATTATCCCTGTGAAGATCATATTCTGCATCCGGCGCAGTCTGTGGACAAACAGATTTCAGTGCCGGTATTCAGAATGCTGGGGCCTGATCCGATCTACTGTTATTCTGAAAAGATAGAAGAGCGCTGCGGCGGGCCAGGCTATGAATTATATACGCTGGAACCTTCCTATCCCTGCGGTGCAGATAAAGAATGGATAAAGTGGTATTTTAAGAATTTTACGGAAAGAGAGGACATGGGGTATTCTTATACGCAGACAGGGCAGGAAAATTCTTTTGGCTGGGAGATGATTTCAAAAGGACTGCCCATGCAGATGGAATACCTGGATGAATTGCAGAGAGCAGGGAAAATCCGGATCGAAAAGCTGTGTGACAGCGGAAGGGCTTTTTCGCTGTCATATCCGGTAACCCCGCTGACCGTTTACTCTGCGCTGGATGACTGGGCCGAAAACGGGAGACAGTCGGTCTGGTGCAGCTGCAGAGGTTATCGGGTTAATGTATACTGTGATGGAAGGAATGTCCTGATTCGGGATATCCACCTGTTTGACGAAGCCTGCAGAGATCCCTATCTGGACTGGCCCTGCAGGGGGGAAAGCGCCTTTTCTGAAACCCTTCCGGTTATGGATGGACTGCAGTTCAGCGATAGTGTCGTACAGGCAGGTTTTTTCCTGGGGAAGGGAAGGATCAGATGGACAAAACGTGATGGGGAACAGTTTCTCCTTGCACTGGAAGTGGATGGAAGAGAACTGATCATGACTGTAACGGAGAGGGATATTAAGCTGAAGGGGGAAGAGGATTTTTCAGTTTCAGTTCGTTGGATGTCGGAATGTAAGGATATTATGAAAACGGACAGGAATACGATACATTATTGCCACGGAGGTGTCCGCTACTGTTTGAAACTGGAAACAGGAAGACTGGAAATGAAAACGGAAAACAGCGGAAAAATCCTCAGTGATGCCGGTCAGACAGGGTGGATGATGTACAGGGAGGAGATTGATTCATGAACGCTTTCTGTGAGCAGAATAGGAAAAAGTGAGAAATAAAAACCGTTCCATTCATGTAAAGATGGAACGGTTTTTACAGCGTGCGCGAGAAGATTCGAACTCCCGACCTTCTGATCCGTAGTCAGACGCT
>OGPH01001503.1_pt1 | contig 17172 bp, 17 predicted proteins | sample 1552891 | NCBI WGS metagenome assembly OGPH01 (sample SAMEA2580272, study PRJEB22360) | human gut metagenome | biome: human gut; feature: human-associated habitat; material: faeces | place: Denmark | collected 2008/2010 | reverse complement strand
CAGACACTCCCGTCCTTTTATTTATAATATTTCTCCAGCGCTTCCTTCGCCGCATAATAGGCAGGCTTCGGCTTGCAGTCCGCGGTCACCAGGCCCCAATAGCATTCTGCTGGACAGTCCGGCGCTCCGCAGTGATAGCAGTGATAAGCGTCCCGCCAGCAGAACATGAAGGAACCAAGGCAATGCGGATGTTCCGCAAACAGCTTCAGCCCTCTCGCAAAATAATCCGCCTGCACCTCATAGGTATGTCCGCCGGGCACATCATAAAACCACTGCTTCACGGCACACACATCTGACCAGCCTTCCGGAATGCTGTCAGGCTCCGGCCTCTGCGCCGCTACCTCTCCGTTGGAAGAATATCCCCATTCGTTTGCCAGCACAGGAAGATGATATCTCTCATACAGACCGTCAATTACGCCGTTCCAGTTTTCCACATCTCCCGGCTGCCAGGAACCGAAGTACTGATCCACGCCCATGTAGTAGAAGCTGTGTCCTTCTCTGTATACCAGGTCAGCGATCCGCAACGCGTTTTCATTGTAGCAGGAGATGTTGATTCCGCATCTGGCATTCGGATTCGCGCGCAGGATCCCTTCCGCGCTGGCTCTCGCCGTATCCGCCAGAATATCATCCGGATAGTCCTTAGAAAAAGTAGGGATATCAATCTCGTTCATGCACTGCCAATAGATACCCGCGTCCTCGCCCAGGTCTTCGCAGATGAAACGCATGGATTCCCGCACGTTCTCATAGAACTCTTCCGTTCCTTTCTTTCCGACGAAATCCGGGAAATGCTCATGCCAGCAGGTCTTTCCCTCTTTCTCATCATAGCCGTAGCCGCCGATGGGCGGTGTGGCGGGCATAACCTGGAATCCCTGTGCATGCGTTCTGCGAATTTCTTCCCGCGCTTCCTTATACTCTTCGCTCAGCGTGCCGAACATCTTATCCGTCCAGGGGAAGCAGATATTCAATCTTATCCATTCCGCCCCCAGATCGTGGACCATATCGTATTCATCCCCCGTGTTATACGCATATACGATCCCTTTGATTTTCTCTGATGCCTTGATTTCACAAGGTGCCGTCCCATTTTCTGTTGTTTTCATTGCCACATTCCCTCTCCTTCTTTTTCTATAATAGACAGCCAAGCCGTTTCGGCTCCCCATTTTCTGGCCAGTTCTTTTTCCGTTCCGGCTTCCTCCCGTCTCGCCAGACCGGTAAGCGCATAGAATCTGGCCGGATGCGCTTTCCTGTGATTTGCGATTTTCACGCTGTGTTCTGCAGGCAGATTGGATACAAAACCGCCGAAATAAGGCAGCTGATCGTCCTCTTCCAGTATGTCTCCCGCCTTCTTAAGCATATCCAGATACAGCAGTGCGGCTTCCCTCTCTCTTCCGAGGCGGCGCAGCGCGCAGCCCGTATAGAAATCGCTCTCGTCCAGCAGCCCTGTTTTATGCTCCGCGGCCTTCTCATACCATTCCAGCGCTTCCTTTGTCTGTCCCTGCGCTTCCAGCGCACGGGCCATATGGTAATAGATCGCAGCTTCCCTGGCATTCACTCCGCGGCCTTCCTGATAATTAGCCGGGTATTCCAGCGCTTTCTGGTAGCAGGCAATCGCCTCTTCCCACTTTCCTTCGCCTTCCGCTCTGCGTCCCAGCTGAATATAGGCCAGGATGTGGGCACGGATCAGAATACCTTCTCCGCCTTCATAAGGATTGAAAATCCGCGCTTTCAGATATTCCGCCGCCTTCTCCGGCTTACCCGCCTCGTTGCAGAGCACCAGCCTCTGATGGGCCAGTTCTTCTTTGCGGTTCACCGTCTCCGGATAGCGTTCCAGAAGTTCTAATAATTCTTCTGCTCCCACGCCGCAGCTCTTACGGATTTCAAGCAGTTCCAGCAGATATCTTCCGTCCGGGGCAGCATCTTTCGACTGCTCCCTTTCCAGTGCAAACGCCTTTTCCATTTCACGTCTGGCTCCTGCCTTATCCTCATAGACTTCCAATAGAGCCAGCGCAAGCGCGCGGTGCGCCTGATGCATCATCGGGCTTGCACAGACTGCCTTTTCCCAATAGCGGATTCCTTCCTTCCGGTTATCCCTTCCATAATACAGACAGCCCAGCAGATAGGCGCTCCTTCCCGCTACCGTCCCGCTGTCCGCAGCATACAGAAGGACCTTTCTGTCCATTTCCGTATAAGGGAATACATAATCCATGCCGGCATTTTCCGCCGATTCCAGATAAGCGCGCGCAGCCTCTTCATCCTGCTTAAGATGCGCCGCATAGGCCATATAGAAATACATGCCCGCATCCTTCGGCGCCAGTCCGGCAAGCGAGAGCGCAGCCTCTCCGTCCCCGATCTCCAAATAATCCGCAATCAATGTAAGCCATGCCGTTCTCCGGCCGCGCAACACCTCCAGAAGATCTTCTTTCGCAGCATCTTCTCCGCCAAGAAGCCAGCTTTCCGCCAGCGAACCATAGGCCAGCTTGTCAATGCCAAGCATCCGCTCATTCGTCTTTTTCGCTTCTTCCAGATTCCCCAGCTTTCTGCACACATACGCGTACAGATAGTTCAGCTGCAGGCTTTCCGCATTTACAGCCAGAGCCTCCCGGATGCAGCGCTGCGCTTCCGGCAGATTCCCGTTTCGGATCGCAAGCTTGGCGGCCTGCTTCAGCCCAGGCCCTTTATATCCATAATTCCAGGCAGCTTTCCGGTACAAACGCATCGCTTCTTCTGTCTGCCCATCTTCTTCCAATGCCCAGGCATAGTTAAAATATACTTCTCCGTCCCTGGGATTGGGGTTTCTGAGAATGCTCCTGTCCACCGCCTTCTCAAAGTAGCCAAGCGCCTCTTTCACCCTAGCCTGCTTCATCATCAAAAGCCCCATGGCGTTATTGCATCTGGCATCTCCCGGATCTCTGCGCAGCGCCTCTTCATAATAAGGCTGCGGCCGCATCGTCACATGCCTGTACTGTTCCAGATGCAGGCCTTCCAGATACAATTCTTCCTGGCTTTCGATTTCTTCCGGTTTCCTTGCCGGCTTATGCGCCTGCGGTTTCTTCCTTCCCTCAAAGAACGGCTTCTTATACTCATAGGAAATAACCGTTGTCCCCTCCTGGTCTTCCAGCCAGATGGAAATATCTTTTTCCTCCGTCTGCGCCGGAACTGGAACTGCGCAGCGATATGCCCTGCCCGGAGCCAGGTCCGCAGTTTCCTCATGTATCAGCTGAGAATTCGCCGCGATCCGGATGTGCGCTCCCGGCTGCTCGGACGTCACATTCAGGCTGACCTTCAACGTACCGTCCTCAATGGAAAAGCCCACCGCGCCTTCCTTCTCCGCGTTCTTCAGATCCGGCATATCCGCAATGGCGTACCAGGTCTGCTCAAAGGTCTTGGTTTCATCCGGCGCCATAAAGGAGAAATCCGGCTGATTATCCGTATAGCATCCCGTCATGATCTCCAGATAGGCTCCATCCTCATCCGTCAGATTGCCATGCCATACATCTCCGAATTCTCTGCTCCCCCAGGTAAAGAACTTCTTTCCGACAGACACATTGTGATCCGCCACATGGACCGTTCCTCTCTGCTTTCCATGATCATAGCCTCCCATGAAGTTATAATCGGAATTCAGAATGAAGAAAGATGCCGGGGATGGAATGTTTTTAAACCAGGTGATATCCGTTCCTTCCCCGAAATCCGCCCTTGCAAATTCCCCTTTCACCACTGGGAACTCGGATACCGCATCCTTATAGTGATAAGTGATATAGTCGATATCCGGCGGGAACTTCAGTTGATAGTTCTTGTTCGCTGATACAGCCAAATTCGCCCACCAATGGAATGTCTGTGTCGCATTGGACGGATTGTACAGTCTGGTTTTGACCGTCACATACGCTTTATCCGGCCAGATGGTAACCCCGACCATTCCTTTCATGCCGAACAACGGTTCATACTCTCCCATCCACGCAGTCTCTGAACCGTCTTCACCTTTCTCAATTCTGCAGTCCACCGGCATATAAGTGGTTGGCCTGTGGTGCTGCGGCCAGTTGAACTCGATCCCACCCGAGATCCATGCTCCGGCAAGCCCGATCAGCGCAGGCTTAATCACATGGTTTTTGTACACGAAATGATAATCCGCCTTTTTATCATATCCCTCATAGATACGGCCGCCCAGCTCCGGCAGCACCGTTACGCGGATGTACTCATTTTCCAGCACAACGGCGTCATACTCCCTGTCCGTCTTCACATTGCGGAAGGTATCGCGCATCGGAATCGGATAGACGTTCCCCCGCGTCCCCTGATGATTCCTCACATCATAAAATATGGGCGATTTTTCCGCTTCTTCCATCTCATAGGTAGGAATTACCAGCTTCTGTCTGCTGATCATTGTTGTCCCCTCCTGCTGTCAATTTCATGCTTTATTCAGTTGTCTTTGAATTCTGTTCAGTTGTCTTTGAGCGGATGGCTCCCCCCTGTGAATTCCGGATTCTCCGCCCTGTAAATGTGCGAAAAGAGTCAGCACACTCTTTTCAAATGCGCTGACTCTTCCCTTCAGGCTGATTTAGTTCGCCTGCTCAGCCTTAATTGCATTGTTCATCTCAACCAGGGTAGCTACATCTTCAGCCTGGGTGAGCGCTTCATTGTAGAAGTAATCAAACACTTCGTCTACATGGTAGTTTTCCTGCAGCGTGGTGATGATTTCGTTCTGGATCTGTTCGAATTCCTCATCGCTCTCAGCCGCAACCGCTCTGAAGATATTGGTGCCCATGTAAGCGTTGATCTCGTTTACATAGCTGGCGATATCCCCTTCCGGATCGCTGAAGGAAATGTACATCATGGAATCCGTGGTAGGAGTCTCAGCGCGGTATACATCCGCCTGGGTTTCCTGTCCGTAATGGTCTACGAAATCTTTCATCGTATCGTTCATCTTAGCTTCCAGAGCCTGAGGAGAGAACTGATACAGGTCAACCGCAACGCCGGTAGCCGGATCAATCGTTCCGTTGCCGAAGCCGCTGAAATGATGATATACTTGCGCGCCGGTAGATGTAAAGAGCGCATCGTCTCTGGTAGCAGTCAGATATTCAGCGGTAGGAGTCGGCACGCCGTCTTCCATCGTCCAGTTCATACCTTCCACGCCGTTCCAGGCCATTCTGGAGAATTCATAGGTGGAAAGCAGATCCAGCAGGGCTACGCATCTTTCCGGATTCTCGGTATTCGCGTTCACCACATACTGTCTCTCGCCGCGGTACATGTTGCCGAATCTGTCTTCTGCGTCTCCGCTGAGGCTCGGCATGGAGATAAAGGTCTTCAGATTGCCTTCGGTCTGGCTGAACTGCTGGTTCGCATTGGTGCTCATCCAGCCAGGGCAGTTGAACATATACTTACCTGCCTTCAGATTCTCTTCGTACATATCGGAGGTCATCGTGAAGGAGTCAGGATCCAGCAGTCCTCTCTGGTTCGCCTGATTGTAGAAACGAACGGCTCTCCAGTAATAGCCTTCCGGATCGGTCAGCTGATTGTTTTCAAGAGGAGTGGAATCCACTGTGGAAACTGCCAGCACACGGCCGGTGGTTTCGATCAGGTTCGCGCCTTCCTGAGGGGCAAGGCCGAAAGTAAATACCCATTCGCCCCATCCCTGGCCAGCGCCGAACCAAGCGCCCATGCCATAGGTCTTCTGTCCGTCAGCCGTCTCGGGCTCCAGGGCTACCATCGCTTCCAGAGCGTCCAGCAGGCTTCCGTCATCATAACCGGTGATTTCCGGATATCCGGCCTCTTTGTACAGATCCCATCTCAGATAATGTCCGCAGGTGGGAACCGTGCCGTCGTCCCATGAACCCTTGCTCATGCCCCACAGGTACATGTTGCCGTCAGGGCTGTTGGCAGCCATTCTCTGCGCTGCAACCATCATCTGACCTGCAGGATCATTCATGGTATTCGGTGCATACTCTTCCAGATAAGGCTCCAGGTTCAGGGCAGAACCGGATTCAATCAGCATCGGAAGCTGTTTGGTCGGGTCGGACAGCATGAAGATGTCCGGCAGATCTCCGCTCGCCATCATGGCAGCCAGCTGATTCGGCCAGTCAGCCTCGGTTACATGGGTCAGATACAGGTCAATGTTCAGAGTTTCTTCAATCCACTGAGATACCGGGTCGGTTCTGCGGCCGTCCATCTCATTGTCTTCAACGAAGGCCACTACATCCAGCTCTACGCGGTCATCAAAGGACTGCAGAATCATTCCGGAGTCGGAAGCGCCCTCCGCCGTCTCTCCCGCCGCTTCGGTGTCTCCCTCAGCAGCAGCCGTCTCCGCAGGCGCGGAACTCTCAGCAGCAGCAGGCTCGCTTGCAGCTGCGGATTCTGTGGTTTCTGCGCCGCCGCAGGCCATCAGTCCGCCCAGCATTGTCACTGCGACAGCCACAGCGAGCAGCTTGGATACAAACTTCTTTTTCATATACTCTCTCCTTTCTTTTTTTCTTACTTTTATAGGATTTCATTCACAGGAATGAATAAGTAAGAACGAATTAACCCTTCACTGCGCCCAGCATAATGCCCTTCGTGAAGAACCTCTGCATGAAGGGATATACACACAGGATCGGGAAGATCGTCACAAAACTCATCGCCATACGCAGGCTCATGGAACTCACCTGGATGGCCGCGCCGGCAGCCGCGCCGGCTCCCACAGAGCTTACTACGTTAGACTGCAGATTCTGATACAGCAGATACTGCAGGCAGTGCAAATTGCTCGCCTTGCGGCCCTGCATGAAGAACATGTCGTCAGACCACGCGTTCCACTGGTTTACCGCGGCGAAAACGACGATACAGGCCAGGATCGGCTTCGCCAGAGGCAGGATGATCCGGGCATAGATCTTAAGGATCCCCGCCCCGTCCATCTCCGCAGATTCAACCAGTTCGGCCGGAATGGACTCGATATATGTCTTAATCAGGATGATGAAATATGCCTGCACGGCCGTGGGCAGGATATATACCAGGAAATTGTTCCTCAGGCCGACAGCCGTCACCGTCAGGTAATACGGGATGAAGCCCGCGTTTACATACATCGTAACAATGAAATAACGGTACAGCAGCTTCTTCTTCGGCAGATCCCTGTCCGCCAGCAGATACGCCGCAAAGCTGGAACAGATCAGAGTCAGCGCCGTTCCGCAGATCGTCCTCGCGAACGCGATAAAGATACTGGAAGGCAGGCCCGGGATATTCGCCAGGTTCTTATATGCCTCCACTGAGAAATCCTGCGGAATCAGGAATACCCCTCTGTTGATCGCCGCCGGGGATGACCAGGAATTAATGAAGATATACCACATCGGATATACGCACAGCAGCGTGAGCAAAATCATAATAAACATATTAATCAGGCCGGGTATGGTAAGCCTTTTTTTCTTTTTTGTCATAGTCTCGATTCCTTTCTTGCAATCTCACTGTTTCAGGCCGCTTCGGCCGCCCTACTTCAGCCGGGCCCAAACGGTTGCCATCCATTCTTTAGAAAATGGAATTTCCTCTCAGCTTCTTGGACATTCCATTGGCGAAAGTCAGAAGAACCACGCTGACCACTGTTTTAAAGATACCCATCGCCGTGGCCAGGGAATATTCCATATTTCTGATACCCATGCGGTATACATAGGTGTCGAACACTTCCAGCTTATCCCAAGTCATGCCATTGCCCAGCAGCCAGAACTGATCGAATCCGTTGGACAGCATGTTGGAAATTGCAAGCAGCAGCAATACGAAGAAGGTGGAAAGCAATCCGGGAACCGTAACGTGGATGATCTTCTGCCAGGTATTCGCGCCGTCCACATCCGCCGCCTGATACAGTTCCTGATCGATGGACGTGATTGCCGACAGGTAAATGATCGCGTTATATCCCAGCGTCTTCCAGATATTGATCCCCACCTGCATGGCCCATGCATGCTCCACATTGGTCAGCGGGTTCACAGGCTCGCTGATGATGCCGAGGTTCATCAGGATCGTATTAAGCGCGCTGTCTTCCGAAGACAGGAGCATAAACACGATAGAATACACCAGAACCCAGGAAATGAAATTCGGGATGGATGTTCCCGTCTGCACCATTTTGGCAAATTTCGGGAACTTTACCTGGGAAATCGCGATTGCGAAAATTGCAGGCAGTACGGAAAAACAAATATTCAGGAAGGAAATGCACAGCGTATTGCGCATAACCCTGATAAAGTCATTGGAACTGGTAAAAACCCTGATAAAGTTATCAAATCCTACAAACTTGGAGTCCCACACGGATACGCCAGGCGTGTAATCCACAAACGCGTAACTCCATCCAAACAGCGGCGCATAGCTGAATATTCCAACCAGCACCATAAAGGGCAGCAGCAGCAGCACCAGCTTCACCTGTTTGCGCTGCCTCCCTGTCATTCCGCCTTCTTTCTTCTTCACTGCCGTTTTTGTCATTTACCGTCTGCTCCTTTCTCTTTTTCATCCTCCCGGGCCTTCGGATCCACCAGGAAATGGGGTTCCTCTATACAGGGTTCCCGATAGGCGAACCTTTTTGCCACGCCCCCTACATTGTTGTACCAATTGCCGGTAACCTCATTCACAATATGAAGGCCATCAAAGGTCTCTTCCATTTCAAACAGGAGGATCCGCTTCGCGTCATGCCGGTTCGGGCAATGCAGGGACATCATCAGTTCCCCGCCGAAGCTGTGAAACAGCATGGCGTGTCCGCCGTCCAGGGCATACAGAGGCTTCCGCTCCTGCACCCACGGCCCCAGAATCTCTCCGCTCATGGAACGCGCGTATCCAACCGTATATCCGCCGCTCGGAGAAAAACTCGACCACAGCATAATCAGGATACCGCTTTTTAATCTGTAAAGGAAAGGCCCATCCGTCACATAGCCACCGGAACTGGTGGTATCCGCCGTCCAGGGGCCGTCTGAAGCCCTGAACAGGACAACCGGTTCTCCGATCGCTTCACTGAGGTCATCGCTGAGCGGCACCGCGCATATCTGGCCATCATAGACCTGCAGCCATTCATGGCAGAACGCCATCCACGGTTTCCCCTTCCGATCCACATACAACGTACCGTCCAGGCACTGCCACCCGTCCGGCGTAACCGGTTTCATGTTTTCGATTTTAAATGGCCCCTTGGGAGAATCCGCCACAAGGCACTGGCATCTTCGATACGTCCCCGGAGCGCGGAAGGATGAGATCAGATAATATCTGCCTTTCCAAATATGAACTTCCGGAGCCCAGTAATCAGAATCTGCCCAAAAATCACCTTTCGTAAAACACACTTCCGGTTTGGACCAGTTCACCAGATCTTCGCTCTCCAATACATAAAAGCAGGGCTCTTTCCTTTCCAGATCAGGGAACCTTCGCTGATCCGCAAACTGAACATATGTATAATATTTCTTTGTAACTGGATCCGCTAATATAAAAGGATCAGAAATATGCACATCCTTAATATGATAAGGATAAGCATTTTCCTCCTTTTGCAGTTTTCTTTCCATTGTCCCCTCCTCTTTGTTCAATCTTTTTACTGTATCTGTATTCTTTTAAATGCTTTTATGTATTTCGCTCTTAAATTTCTCTTTTTTCTCTATTTCTTTGTGTAGATTTTATATTCCTATTATCTTATATTCTTTCTTCTCTTTCATCCACTTTTAGCCATAAATAAAGTGCATTTTCAACCATATTTATATCTTTTCCACAAAGAACTATTATTTGACACATTCAAAATCACGAACTCTTCCTACGATTTTGAGGGCATTTTATAGGTAAAATCACTCTTTTCCTCAATGGAAACCTACATTCTGAACAAGAAAGCTTTCTTTTTCCCCGCTCCCTTTGCGCAATAATTTTCGCAACTCTGGTAAATTTTTCACACCTATGCAGGTGTGCAGACGTGCTTTTTTATGATATACTTAAGAACGCTGAAAGATTTTCTTTAAGAATACATTGAAATGGAACCAATGAACTGCAAAGGCTTTTAGGATCTGGAAAGGATACAGCAAGATGGCATCCAAGAAAGGCAAAAGAGTTGTGGAATATAGAAACTATTATTTATCCCTTGAATTTCCCGTCCTACTGTTAAGCGGGGAGAAGTGGAAAATTTCTGACATTCCCAGCGATCATCTTCACTTTCATAATTGTCTGGAAATCGGCATTTGTCATTCCGGCAGCGGCATACTTGAATTCTATAACGGCCAGAAACTTCATTTTCGTTCTGGAGACATCACATTTATTCCTAGGAATATTCCCCATACCACTTATTCTTCTCCTTCTACATTAAGCAAGTGGTCTTATATTTTTTTTGATCCCAGACAACTCTTCATGGATCTACTTTCTGGTACGGATTTTTCCCCGATCCAGAATGATGTATGCAATTATCTCATTCCAGCAGGTTCTTCCAGGCGTATTTCTCTTCTAATGCAGTTTGCCATTGAAGAGTTAAACGTACAGGACCCCAATCAGATGCTCACGAAGAGTTATCTCTTTGCCTTGTATTCCGAAATTATTCGTTTTTGGAAACGCAATCCCTACTCATCTATTACCGAAAGCAGTCCTCCTTCCGCTTCCAAAAAGCAATCCCCGTTTTCCGGAGCAAATATGTTGAGCATTGCGCCCGCTCTATCTTATATTGAAGACAACTACATGAACAAATTTCCCATGGAACAGCTGGCGGAGATCTGCCATCTGAGCCCGACCCATTTCCGCAGAATTTTTCAGTCGGTCATGCGGACGAGTCCCCTGCATTACCTGAATACCATCCGGATCATGAACGCGTGCAACCTTCTCACCAATACGAACTACACCATTCTGACCATTTCAGAAATGACGGGCTTCAGCACACTGAGCAATTTTCATCGTCAATTCAGCCGGATGATGAATGTGTCCCCCACTGAGTACAGGAAACAGGTACTCCAGGGCGAGTCTGACGGCCAAAATCCTTCCGTCATTGAATGCACAGGATGGATGGAGCCTGATACCCCCCCCACTCAAAAATGGACGGCAAAGCATATAGCGGCACGCGCTGAATATAGCAAAAGGGAAAGGAACATTTCGTTCCTTTCCCTTTTGCATATCCATTGTATTCTTATCCGTATAAAACAGATTCTGTTTACCGAAAACCGGCTTATACCAGCTCCAGAACCACTTCCATGGCTCCGTCGCCCTTTCTCTGGCCGATCTTAATGATACGGGTATATCCGCCCTTACGATCAGCGTACTTGGGAGCGATCTCATCAAAGATCTTGGCAGGCATATCCACTTTCTTGGTGCCCTTCTTGCGTCCTGCAATCTTCTCCGGAACCTCGGTCACAGGATAGAGAACCTTCAGCATCTGCCTTCTCGCATGCAGCCTGCTGGGAAGATCCTTCTTGATCTCCTTCTCCACTTCGTCATAAACGGTTACTTTCTTACCGTCCACAACTTCTTTCACTCTCTTGCCATCTTTGTCTTTTCTGGCAACCTTAGCGGTAACCTTAACGGTCTCGTAGTTATCCTTTTCTCTCACGCCCATGGCAATAATGCCTTCAGCGATCTTGCGGATTTCCTTTGCCCTCGCCTCGGTGGTAACAATTTTTCCATGATACAAAAGAGCAGTTACCTGCGTTCTCAGCAGAGCCTTTCTCTGGCTGGAGGTTCTTCCTAATTTTCTGTACTTTGCCATTTTTCCATTCTCTCTTTCATTCTTGGTACATCCGGCCACGCTCTTTGGACTTACTTACCGAATGTTGTTTATTCTGCCAATCATGTTTTCCGTTCCGCAGCTGTCCCTTCGGGCAGCCGCGAAACTCTGACATTTCCGCGCCCGTCGGTCTTACCGGAAATGCCTCCATTTTTACTTATGCGTTCACATCATCGCTGGGATTCAGCTGAAGTCCCAGCTCTTTCAGTTTCGCAAGAACTTCCTCCAGGGACTTACGGCCCAGGTTCCGGACCTTCATCATATCCTCGGAAGTTTTATTCGTCAATTCTTCCACCGTATTGATACCGGCACGCTTTAAGCAGTTATAGGAACGAACGGACAGTTCCAGTTCGTCAATGCTCATCTCCAGAACTTTTTCCTTCTCATCGTCCTCTTTCTCCACCATAACTTCTGCAGTCTTGGCGTTCTCAGACAGATCAATGAACAGGCTCAGATGCTCGCTGAGCACCTTGGCCGCAAGGCTTACCGCCTCATCCGGAGCAAGCGTTCCATTGGTATATACATCCAGCGTCAGCTTATCATAATCGGTCACCTGGCCGACACGGGTATTAGCAACGGTCATATTCACTCTTTCCACCGGGGTATAAATGGAATCGATCGCAATCACACCGATGGGCAGATCTTCGCTTTTGTTCTTCTCCGCACTGACATAGCCGCGTCCCTTGGTAATGGTCAGCTCCATATAAAGCTTGCTTTCCTTACCTCCGCTTAAGGTGGCAATCACCATATCAGGATTGAGGATTTCAATATCCTGATCGGCCTGGATATCAGAAGCGCGCACCACGCCTTCGCCCTCAAACTCAATGTAAGCGGTCTTAGGCTCGTTGGTCTCGCTGTTATTCTTGATCGCCAGGTTCTTGATGTTCATGATAATCTCAGTCACATCTTCCTTTACGCCGGGGATTGAACTGAATTCATGCAGCACGCCTTCAATTTTGATCTGGCTGACGGCAGCTCCGGGCAGAGAGGAAAGCATAATCCTCCTGAGCGAATTGCCAAGCGTAATGCCATATCCTCTTTCCAGCGGTTCCACGACGAATTTGCCGTATTTCTTGTCCTCGGAGATCTCAGCAACCTCAATATTGGGTCTTTCAAAATCAAACACTGCAAATACCCTCCTTTACGAACGATACGTTTCTTTATTCCAGAAACCTTCACGCCAACCGCTGGGAATCACTTCGTATACAACTCGACGATAAGCATTTCGTCAACCGGCACGTCGATCATTTCCCTGGTCGGAAGCTCTTTAATCGTTCCTTTGAAGTTCTCCTGATCTACATCCATCCACTCCGGAACAAGTCTTCCTGATGTAATTTCGGAAATCTCCTTATATCTCTGCAGTCCTTTTGCCTTCTCGGTCAGTTCGATCACGTCTCCGGCCTTTACCAGATAAGAAGGAATGTTCACCTTCTTGCCGTTAACCAGCACATGCTTATGGCCAACAACCTGTCTCGCTTCTCTTCTCGTTCTTGCAAAGCCCATTCTGAAAACAACGCTGTCCAGACGGCTTTCCAGAAGCATCATCAGGTTGGCACCAGGCATTCCCTTCATACGGGTAGCCTTTTCATAGTAATTGCGGAAAGGCTTCTCCAGCACGCCGTAGATGAATTTCGCTTTCTGCTTCTCGCGCAGCTGAAGTCCATACTCGCTGACCTTCTTGCCTGCTCTAGGGTTTGTTCTGTTAGATTTCTTATCGTATCCAAGATACATCGGCTCCAGGCCGAGAGATCTGCATCTCTTTAAAACAGGTGTTCTGTTGACTGCCATATTCAGGCTCCTTTCTTAAGAGGGACATGCCTGCCATCCATAGCCATATCCCGAATTATTGTTTACAGCACTCCGTACGGCCGAAGCGGCATTCTCACCTTCCCCGGACGTCCGGATGTGCTTTCTTCCAACATTTGTGGCGCTCCAGGCGTGGCTGGAACCCCTTTTGCTTCATACCGCGCCAAACGCGCAGATGAGAGCAGCTTGATTATACTCTGCGGCGCTTGGGAGGGCGGCATCCGTTATGAGGAACGGGAGTCACATCCTTGATGCTTGTCACATCCAGACCACATGCGGACAGCGCGCGAATCGCAGCTTCACGTCCTGAGCCAGGTCCCTTCACGAATACATCCACGGTCTTCAGGCCATGAGGAAGGGCAGCTTTTGCCGCAGTTTCAGCAGCCATCTGTGCTGCATAAGGAGTAGATTTCCTTGAACCTCTAAATCCCAGACCGCCGGCGCTCGCCCAGCTGATGGCATTTCCTTCAGTATCCGTCAAGGTAACGATGGTGTTGTTAAAGGATGACTGAATATGTGCCTGTCCGCGTTCAACGTTTTTTCTGACACGTTTCTTTGTTACTTTCTTCGCAACTTTCTTAGCCATTTAAACTAACCTACTTTCCTTAATTTGAAATTATTTCTTCTTATTGGCAACAGTTCTCTTGGGGCCTTTTCTGGTTCTTGCATTGTTCTTGGTGTTCTGACCGCGAACCGGCAGGCCCTTCCTGTGACGGATACCTCTGTAGCAACCGATCTCCTGAAGTCTCTTGATGTTCAGCGCAACTTCTCTTCTCAGATCGCCTTCCACCACCATGGTTTCGTCGATCACAGCGCTGAGCCTTCTCACCTCATCGTCCGTCAGTTCACGAACGCGGGTATCAGGATTTACATTCGCCTGCGCGCAGATCTTCGTCGCGCTCGGTCTGCCAATACCATAGATATAGGTCAGTCCGATCTCCACACGTTTTTCTCTTGGTAAGTCAATACCTGCAATACGAGCCATTTACGTCTCCTCCGTTTGCTTTGTTTCCCTGTGCGTCCAACAAAAGCGCCCGGTCTTTTCAAGAAGCGCTCCCCCACGCACAGCTAGCACAGTCAGACCACCCCTTGGCGTCTCCACGCCTCCTGGTGTATCACACACTGTGCATACCTAAATTAGTTACTAATTGACTGGGAAAGCTGCTGCATTCACAGCCGCATTTCCAGCCGGATACCCATCCGGCCTTTCCGATACTTCGGCACGCTTCAGGTCAGAGCCTGTTTGTGCTGAGAGCGCCATGCGCCCTAATTTTCGGTATCAAAAAGTAATCTCCCGTAAATCTGCCCGTATGTCTTCCAAAACATGAGGAAATCCGGGCAACGGTCTCTCTATGAGCCGTCTTACGTTCAATTATCTACAAGTGCCGTTTACCTAAACGGCGCTGTGTCGCCTGAATGAATTAACCCTGTCTCTGCTTATGCTTAGGATTTTCGCAGATGATTCTGATGCTTCCTTTTCTCTTGATGACTTTGCACTTTTCGCAAATCGGTTTTACTGATGATCTAACCTTCATGTTAAACCTCCTTTCAAAAAAGACCGTTTTATATTATAACATGCACCTTCCCCCAATGCAAGCATTTTCTGCCCGCACGCTTTTTTATCCGGGCTGTGCCGATGCAGCAGGGCGAGAGCGTCCCCGCAGAGAGGTGCAGCTCTTGAGATAGCGCTGCCGCATTGGCACAGCCCGGACAGGGAAGCACACGGGCGGTTCTGTTTATTTATCGCGCCAGATGATACGTCCCTTTGTCAGGTCATAAGGAGACAATTCCAGCGTTACTTTATCTCCGGGAAGAATACGGATAAAATTCTGTCTCAGCTTCCCGCTGATGTGCGCAAGCACCCTGTGTCCGTTCTCCAGTTCCACCTGAAACATGGTATTGGGCAGTTTCTCCACAACAGTTCCTTCGATTTCGATTACATCTGCTTTTGACATACTCTGCTTCCTTTCTTTATGGCTGTTTGCATTCCGTCCGGCTTTCCTGCGCCTCTTTCTGCCGTTGGAATCTGTCTATCGTCTCTCTGATCCGATTGTCCGCCCAGGCAGGATTTTCAAAAAAAGAAGCAACCTCTTCTTCTGAAAATTCCTGTCCGGCAGGCTGAATGTGCTTCCTGTTTTTTTTCTTGGGGTCCTGCACACTGCGCGTCCTTCCGTCCGCGAGCCATACCCGTTCGCCCTCCTGACGGACGATAAGATACAGCTTTCCCTTATCGTGGCCGGCCCTTGAAAATGCCAGTCTTCCCTTCATCGCTTCTCCCATTCTCCTTACAGTACCGTAAGGATCTCCGGTTCCCCGTCTGTGATCAGGATTGTATTTTCATAATGCGCGGACAGGGAGTGATCTCTGGTGACAACCGTCCAGCCGTCATCCATGAAGTCCACCTGCCATCCTCCGGCATTGATCATGGGCTCCACCGCCAGCGTCATGCCGGCCTGCAGCCTGACTCCCTTTCTCTTCTGACGGAAATTGGGAATCTGCGGATCCTCATGAAGATGGGTGCCAATCCCGTGTCCGACCAGGTCACGGACAATGCCGTAACCGAAAGCACTCACATAATCGTCAATGGCTGCCGAGATATCATGGAGGTGGTTTCCCTCTCTGGCAGCTTTGATTCCCTCAAAAAAACTCTGTCTGGTCACCTGAATCAGCTTCTTCGCTTCTTCACTGACTCTTCCCACCGCATGCGTTCTTGCGGCATCGGAATGATACCCCTTATATATCAGGCCCGCGTCCAGACTGACGATGTCTCCCTCCTGCAGAATCCGTTCCGCATTGGGGATTCCATGAACCACTTCATCATTGACCGAAACACAGATGGAAGCCGGATACCCGTTATAGTTCAGGAAGTTGGGCACGCAGCCGCGGCTGCGGATCAGTTTCTCGCCCAGCATGTCGATATCCAGCGTGGAGATGCCGGGACGGATGAAGGCGCCGAGTTCCTCATGCACCTCGGCGAGCAGCCGTCCGGCCTCCCGCATATATTCGATTTCTCTTGCAGATTTAATGGTTACTGCCATAGCTTTCCCATCCTTAACCGAGAATCTTTGTGATGGCGGTGAAGACTTCTTCCATGGGAAGCGTTCCGTCAACGCTTCTCAGCACGCCCTTCTTCTCATAGAAGTCGATCAGCGGCTGCGTCTGTTCATGGTAAACCTTCAGTCTGTTCTGCACGGTTTCCGGCCTGTCGTCGTCACGGAGTACCAGCTCGCTTCCGCAGACATCGCAGATGCCTTCCTTTTTCGGAGGAATGCTCACGATGTGGTAGGTTGCGCCGCAGTTTAAGCAGGCGCGGCGTCCGGACATTCTGTTTACAATGTTCTCATCCGGAACATCCACATTGATGGCATAGTCCACCTTCTCGCCAAGATCACTGAGCTTCTCATCCAGCACCTCAGCCTGAGGGATCGTTCTCGGGAAGCCGTCCAGCACATAACCGTTTTTGCAGTCATCCTGCGCAACGCGGTCCAGAAGCAGCCTTACGGTCAGCTCATCCGGAACCAGCAGGCCCTTATCCATATATTCCTTCGCTTCTTTTCCAAGCTCCGTTCCGTTCTTGATGTTCGCGCGGAAGATATCTCCTGTGGAGATGTGGGGAAGTCCGTACTTCTCCGCAATCATTTTCGCCTGGGTGCCCTTTCCGGCTCCCGGCGCGCCAAGCATGATAATTTTCATATTTACCTCCTTGCCGAAGC
>OGPH01001502.1_pt1 | contig 17180 bp, 13 predicted proteins | sample 1552891 | NCBI WGS metagenome assembly OGPH01 (sample SAMEA2580272, study PRJEB22360) | human gut metagenome | biome: human gut; feature: human-associated habitat; material: faeces | place: Denmark | collected 2008/2010 | reverse complement strand
CGCCGCCCGGGTGTCCGAGTGCCGCAAGGCGTTTCCGGAACAGAAGCTGGGCGCGGAAGTCGCCACCCCGGAGGAAGCCCTCCTGCTGGCACGCGCGGGCATCGATTCCATCCAATGCGAACGCTTTACCTGTGCGGATCTTGAAGAAACGGTACGCGGGGTCAAGGCCGTCAACGCCGCCGTTCAGGTGCTCGCCGCCGGAGGCGTGACCGGTGAAAACGCGGAGGCTGTCGCAGCGACCGGGGTGGACGTGCTGGTGACGACATGGGCCTATTTCGGCAAGCCCGCCGACATCAAGATGGTCGTCAGCGCGTAACGCTTTCGGGGGCGGCATCCATACGGGCTGTAAGCGGAACCTTCGGACGAAGAGAGGCTATTCCACAAACTACACGGACAATACCGAGACGGCACTGAATCATGTCTGTATGCGCTGTCTGCTTCGTGCAAAGCCATAAGTGTGTTTTATATCATCCGTATTTCATAAAGAAAGCACAGGGCAACACCTCAAGGGATCCCTTTGGTGTTGTCCTTCTATTTTATCATGTTACAAACATAGTATTAGTGTACCCGACCTGATTCGGCTGTACGCTCCCAACGGCCCGATCATCAGGGCCTTTTCTGCGGGGGAATGGTTCCCCAGACCTCGGCTCACTCTAGGGCGTAACGCGCTCAAGCACCGGGTTTAGCCAGCCAAAGCCGAAACGGAAGACGTGGAAAGAGCCCCTTTTTTCGAGAATGCGTTTTTATGCTGCCATTAAAACGTGCGACTCGACCGCCATCAAAAAATAGAGCACATCTTGACACTATTCAATTGGTGTTGAATAATAGAACTATGAAAATCAAAACAGAAAAGGGAATTCAAAAGTTTTTTTCACTGGGAATGCACCCTTATATCATTAAAAAGTATAATTCATTATTTGATGAATTGTTAAAAGAGTATCAGATGACACAAGTTGAAATTGATGTCTTGGCTTTTTTAGCAAATAATCCAGAATATAATCATGCACAAGATATTGTCAATGTGCGTGGTATTTCTAAAGGACATGTCTCATTAGCTATTGAAAAGTTGGTGAAACGAGGCTTAGTGACAAGAAATCCTGATCCTGTCAATAGACGTTGGAATATTTTATGTGTGGAAAAAAAGGCAGATGAGTTAGTTAAAAAAATTCAAAATATTCAACATGCTTTTGATGAACAGGCATATCAGAATATTTCACAGGAAGATATTGTCAAATATCATGAAATTTTACAACAGGTTTATCATAATTTAGGAGGTGGACAACATGAATGAAAGACTGGAAAATGAGAAAATATCAAAATTATTACTTTCACTTGCGATCCCCTCTATTCTTGCTCAACTGGCAACGCTTATCTATAATATGGTAGATAGAATATATATTGGACAGTTAGCTGATGGTGCTTTAGCCATTGCAGGGATTGGATTATGTACATCTATTATTACAATTATTACAGCTTTTACCAATTTATTTGGAAGAGGCGGAGCTCCTTTGGCATCTATTAGAATGGGTGAAAAGAGAATGGATATTGCTGAAAAGATACTTGGAAACTGTGTCTTTAGTTTGGTGATTTCTTCACTTATTATTATGGCAGCGCTGTTAACTTTTGGTGAAGATATTTTAATGTTATTTGGAGCCAGTGAGAATACATTGCCTTATGCTATGGACTATCTTTCTATTTATTGTTTAGGAACGGTCTTTGTTCAATTGAGTGTTGGTCTAAATTATTTTATCAATGCACAGGGTTTTGCAAAATATGGAATGTTTACATTACTTATTGGTGGTGTTTTGAATATTATTCTTGATCCTATCTTTATTTTTGGTTTACACATGGATGTTGCAGGAGCTGCAATTGCAACTGTGATTTCTCAATTTGTTTCATGTGTTTGGGTTATGAAGTTTTTATTAGGAAAGAAAACAACTATCCAAATCAAAAAAGAATATTTTAAATTTGATTTAGATATCATGAAAAGAGTCTTAGGTTTAGGTTTTTCTCCTTTCTTTATGAGTGCAACTGAAGGCATACTGCAAGTTTCCTTTAATCGTCAACTTTTATTCTTTGGGGGAGATTTAGCAGTCAGTTCTATGACAATTATGTTATCTATGAATCAGATTCTCCAATTACCAATGGAAGGTATTGCACAAGGAACACAGCCTATCATCAGTTATAATTATGGGGCTAAACAATATGATCGTGTTAAAAAAGCTATCTCTTTAGCTATGAAAGTATCATTAATTTATTCTATTGTGGGTGTTTTGTTGATGGAATTTGTACCACAAGTATTTGTACAGTTATTCTCTAATGATCCAGAGTTAATTGAATTAGCAAGTCGTATGTTAAGAGTTTATATCTTTGGTTTCATTATTATGGGAGCGAATTCAACTTATCAACAATCATATACATCACTTGGATTTGGTAAGATTTCATTTTTCTTTGCTTTTTATCGAAAGATTATCTTATTAATACCACTCATCTATATCTTACCAATATTTATATCAGATGGTGTTTTTGCGGTTATGTTAGCTGAACCTCTTTCAGATTTAATCACAACAATAACAAATACATTCTCATTTAGAAGATTTATGCATAAGCATTTAAAAACAGAGTAGTTCATAACTTTTCTTGTTCTTGAATATGAAGATATGCTAGAATAAGGAAAGAGGAAGTGAATGTAGATGAAAAAAGCAGTTATATTTGATATGGATGGTTTGATGATTGATAGTGAAAGAGTGACATATAATGAATATGTAAAAAAATTGGCGCAATTAGGACACCATGATTTTACAGAAGAATTATATAGAAATTGCTTGGGTAAAAATAAGCAGGGAATCTGTCAGGTATTTATTGACCATTATGGTCAAGATTTTCCAATGGATGAAGTCTGGGATGATGTTCATGTATGGATTGATGAAAGTTTAAGGCAATATGTTCCTAAGAAAAAAGGATTAGTGGAATTATTAGAATACTTAAAAGCAAATAATTATAAAACAATTGTGGCAACATCAAGTGGGAGAGCACGTGTTGATGAAATCTTAAAAAATGCAGATCTAACAAAATATTTTGATGATACAATTTGTGGAGATGAAGTGACTCATGGTAAACCTCATCCAGAAATCTTTTTAACAGCATGTCAAAAACTCGATGTCAAACCAGAAGAAGCTTTGGTTTTAGAAGATAGTGAGGCAGGTATTTTAGCAGCTTATGATGGACATATTGATGTGATTTGTGTCCCTGATATGAAATATCCTGAGCAACAATTCGTTGAAAAAGTAACAAAAATTGTTGATTCATTAGATGAAGTGATTGATTATTTAAAAGCACAATAAAAGAAGATGTCATAAAGTAGAGTTAATGTAAATGGACATCTAGAATGACAAAGGCTATACAATGACTGGAATCTATATTATTGTGAGGTCAATCACACACCAAATAATTGAGGAGTTATGAAGATAGAGATTTACAAAGGACGTTAATAAATGCGTCCTTTTTATATTAATGAAAACATATTTCATGAAAAACTATTTAGAATTAATCTTGAAATGTGCTGGATTTGAAGAAAAATATATAAGATGTATTAGAAGATAATAAGAACTATCTACATTGAATAAACTCGTATTTTTAACGAAACTATCAAAAATAGAGAGGAGGGACAAAATCCAACACTCAAATTTCTTTTTTAGTAGGAGAAAATCAGTGCGATTTTTGGAGGGTTATGTAGAAATTTTATTGCGATTTTTGGATATATAGCCATTGAGCTAGTTGCGATTTTTGGACATAATAAATTTATAGGAGGAATTTGTCAATGTTTAAGCGAAAAATTTATGAAAAAATAAAAGAGTGGAAAAGAGAATCAAATGGGAAGACAGCCCTACTTATTGAAGGAGCACGCCGTGTTGGGAAATCAACTATAGTAGAAGAATTTGCAAAGATGGAATATGATAGTTATATCCTCATTGATTTTTCTGTTGCTTCTGCACAAATTAGAGAGTTATTCGATGATATGTCTGATTTGAATTATTTTTTTCTTCAACTTCAATTGCAATATAAAGTAGACTTAATCGAAAGAAAGTCTGTTATTATTTTTGATGAAGTACAGCTTTGCCCTTATGCAAGACAAGCAATCAAGACATTGGTAAAGGATGGAAGATATGATTATATTGAAACTGGTTCATTGATTTCAATCAAAAAGAATGTGAAAGATATTCTCATTCCAAGTGAAGAAAGAAAACTGCAAATGCATCCAATGGATTTTGAAGAATTTCTTTGGGCTTTGAATGATAATTCTACTATGAAGTTATTGAAAAGCGTATTTGATAATAAGAAGAATTTTGGAGACAGGCTGAATCGAAAGTTGATGCGTGATTTTCGTTTATATATGCTGGTAGGTAGAATGCCACAATCTGTCAATGAATACATTACAACGAATAATTTTAGAAAAGTAGATATGGTAAAAAGAGATATTCTAAATTTGTATGAGGATGATTTTAGAAAAATTGATTCTACTGGAAGATTGGCAATGCTTTTTGAAGCAATTCCATCCCAGTTAAACAAGAACACCAGAGGATTTCAAACGACGAAGGTGTTGAATTCATATAAAACGACTGATAACTCTATTTTAAGTATGATTTCAGAGCTAAAGGATTCTAAGGTCGTGAGTGTTGCATATCATGCAAATAACCCTAATGTAGGATTGTCTGCATATAAAGATTTAAACAAATTCAAGTTGTATCTGGCCGATACAGGACTGTTTATTACACTTCAATTTAAGAATAAAGACTTTACAGATAATATTATCTATGAAAAATTATTGAATGACAAACTTTCTGCAAATTTAGGCTATTTATATGAAAATGCAGTTGCACAGATATTAACGTCAACAGGAAATGAATTATTTTATTATACTTTTTCTAATGTTAAGCAAAAGAAAAATTATGAGATTGATTTTATACTATCTAGGAAAAATAAGATTTGCCCTATTGAAGTCAAATCATCAAATTATAAGGTTCATACTTCTATTGATGAATTTTATGTTAAATTTTCTGACAGAATTCTTAATCGCTATATTATTCACTCAAAAGATGTATCTAAAGATAAAGATATATTATGTATTCCATTTTATTTGACACAGTTTATTGCTCAAAAAGAAGATATATAAACTAGGGTATTAACTAAAGGGTCAAATCAAAAATAAGTTCATCTAAAAAAGTAAGATGAATCAATTATTTTGATATAATCAAAAAGGTACCAATTTTCAATTGAACCAGTATCTTAACTTAATCCTTAAAATCTTATATCATTTTTATTGACTATAATTATCATTTCATAGCTTTGATTTCTTCACCACCACTACCCATGGCTACACCAACGTGGCAATATTCTAACATTGGGATATCAATTTTAGCATCTCCAAAAGCTAGGGTATCTTCTATACTGGCATGAAGATGTTTCAGAAGTTCATCAATTACATGAGCTTGTTGGATGGCAATGGCAGCAGATTCAGGTAATTTGTTTTCATAGTTTCATAATGTTCCATCAACATTAATAAATACGATTTTATTCATTTTTTCACTCGTTTGCTTGATACCTTTATTATAGAAAACAATACACGTAAAGCTATATGCTTTTATGAAATCAAAAAAATATGCAGAAATAAGATATGAACTTTAATTTTCATGAAAAAAATTATCATTTAGAAAAGTATATCTCTCATTATAAAAGAGATATATTTTGCTAAACATATAACAAGAAGTCATCATTCTATTTTGTTATAACATTTTAAATTGGCAATCGCTTCAGCAACACTATGAACATGAAACTGGGTAATATCTTTTAATGTTTGAGGAGCATCAACAAAAGTGATAGGAATATCAACATTTGTCAGCATTGATAAATCATTATAAGAATCGCCAATACCTGCTAAAGAAGTTATTTGATAATAGTCTTTAACTCTTTTTAATGCCTCTCCTTTAGAACAACCCTTTGGCACAATATCAATGGAATCTTTGTTTTGAAAGGCTTCTATTTCTTTAAATGTTTGATTTATTTTTTGTGTTTCTTGTAATGCTGTTGTTTCATCATGAAAAACCAAAGAAATTCCATAAGCAGAATCCTCAAAATCTTGAAGGTCAGATATTAAATAACAATCATCTTCTACAAATTCTTTATCTGTTTTATATGTAAGATGATGACTGGCGTGAATAATAATCAGAGCGTACTGCTTATATTGATAAAATAACTGATGCAGTATTTGATAATCTATAAACTTTTCATAAATTACATGTAAAGCACGATCTAAAATAAGAGCTCCACTTGTGATAATATAAAAATCAGGATGAAGATTTTGAAACAAATGAACAACACCTTGATAAGGACGACCACTACATAAACCAAAGAGATGCCCTTGATTTTGATAATTTTGTATAGCTTTACAGTCTTGAATTGAAATCTGTGGATTTCTTTCTTGGAAAAATAAAGTGTGATCAATATCACTTGCTAGAGCCTGCAACATCATAACCTCCTTTTGAATCGTTTCTACTTTATAGAATAATGTATCAAATCAGTCTTGTCAAAAATAAATCTTTTTCATGTCAATTAAAACATGATATGATACATATAAGGAGGAAAACATTATGAAACCAAAAATACATTTTACAGCACCATATCATTGGATTAATGATCCTAATGGTTTAATTTATTATAAAGGAAATTATCATATTTTTTATCAGCATTTTCCATATGAAAATTTTTGGGGAACAATGCATTGGGGACATGCCACAACAAAAGATTTTATTCATTTTCAGCATTATCCCATTGCTTTATATCCATCAAAAATTTATGATCGCAATGGTTGTTTTTCAGGTTCAGCTATTGAAAAAGATGGAAAATTATATCTTTATTATACGGCTATTCGCTATGCGAAAGAAAATCCTGAGTATGTACATATCCAATATAGTGATGATGATTTGATTGCATCACAGGCATTAATGATATCTGATGATGGTTTTCATTTTGATAATAAGGATGGAAAACAAAAGATTATTGATGTCATAGAAGATAAAGCTTTAGGAGATGTGAGACATACAAGAGATCCGAAAGTCTGGAAAATGAAAAATGGGAAATATGCTTTAATTGTAGGTAGTAAAGTTCCAAGTGAAACAGGCTATTGTGGAGAAGTTTTATTATATGAAAGTGAAGATGCTGTTCATTTTACATATAAGAATCGCTTTTTAGATGATCGTATTGGTGATATGTGGGAATGCCCTGATTTGTTTGAAATCAATGGACAATACTTTATGATTTTTTCGCCAGAACATATTCGAGATTCACAGCCAGATAGTGTTGCTGTTATTATGCCTGTAAGCTTTGATGAAGAGACTATGACAATTACAAAACAGGGAGATTATATGTATCTGGATTATGGTTTAGATTTTTATGCGCCTCAAACTTTTCTGGATGAGAATGGTCAACGCACAATGCTAGCTTGGATGCGTATGCGAGAACCAGTTGAAAATGAATCATGGACAGGATTATATATATTGCCAAGGGTTTTTGAATATAAAAATGATCATGTTTATCAGTCAGTACATCCACATGTTCAACAATACTTCCATCGTCAAGTAGACAGTATCAGTTTGAAAGAACCATTTTATATACATGTCAAATTATACTCAAATAGTCAAATTTGTTTAGGTGGCATGAAGCTTTTTATACAGGATGATTGCTTATGTTGTGATAGAATGGAAGTTTCCATTCAACATGATAAAGTTTGTAATGTGAATAAAACACCACCATTAAATGGACATTATGATTTAGAAATTTATTATGATTATCATATTTTTGAAATTTATATCAATGGTGGATATTATGTACTGAGTCAAATTGTCTATGACATCAATGATCATATTGATTATCAAAATGTAGATATCATAGAGATGAAAATGAATTAATGAAAAAAGATTCTAACGATAAGTTAGGATTTTTTTATATGATAATCAATGACATTTGATTTATGATAGCTTATAATAAAATTATCAGCTTGCCCCCTTGCAAAAATATCGGGGGGGGGTGTAATAGAAGAGGAAAGAGGAGGGATGATATGATAGAAATACGACACCTGACAAAAAAATATGGAGATTTTAAAGCAGTCGATGATGTTGAACTGATTGCTGAAAGTGGAAAGATTACCATCCTATTAGGACCTAATGGAGCAGGAAAATCAACCACAATTAAGAGTATAGCAAATCTTTTAAAGTTTGATGGGAGTATTGACATTTGTGGTTATGATAATGCCTCAATTGAAGCGAAACGATGTTTTGGATATGTGCCAGAAACACCAGTTCTCTATGATTTATTAACTGTTGAAGAACATATTGATTTTATTGGTCATGCCTATCAGATTGAAAGCTATAAACAAAAAGCAGAAAAATATTTAGAATTATTTCAATTGACTGAAAAAAGAAAGAAGATGGCCAAAGAATTAAGTAAAGGTATGACACAGAAATTAAGTATGTTATTGGCCTTTATGATTGAACCAAAAGCATTATTGGTGGATGAGCCAATGGTGGGGTTAGATCCAGCAAGTATTGAAGAAACACTTAAATTATTAAGAAATATAGCTGATAATGGATGTGCGGTTTTAATCAGTACACATATTATTGATATTGTCAGTGATATTTTTGATGAAGCATATATTATGAAAGAAGGACATATTATCAAAAGAATCAAAAAAGATGAACTTCAAGAAGAGAGCTTAAAAGATTACTTCTTTGAATTAACTGAAGGAGAATAGTATGAAATCATTATGTTTATTATGGTTTATGAAAACAAAAGCGACAGTGAGAAATCTCTTTAAGAAGCCATCAAGTGCAATCTTTACGATCTTTATTGTTCTTTTATATGGTTTTGTATTTTATAGTTTCTTATTTTTGCCAAAAGATCAAAGTTATATGGTTGTGAATTTTGAATTGCATTCATCTATTTTACTATTTGTTGGATTTTTGGCTTTAATGTTATTTTCTACGATGCTTTCTTCAAGAAAAGCTTTGTTTTCTGGAGAAGATGCTTATTTTTTATTTAGTGGACCCTTTCATAAAAAGCAAATTATGACATTCTTAACATTTCAAACTTTTTTGCAATCCATATTGTTATCATTTTTTGCATTGATTTTCTTTATTGGTATGAATATGGGAATCAGTGTAGATTTTGGATTTATAGGACTAGCATTATTAGGTAGTATGTTAACTATTATGATCTTTCTTGTTTTTATTGATTATAGCTATATTTTATCAATAGGTGATCAAAAATATAAAAAGATAAACTATATAATCGCAGGAATATTTGGGATTGTGCTGGTAATTATTTTAGGACTGACATATTTAGAAACAGGAAGGATTCAAACAATTATGATTGATTTTATTGAATCACCACTGTTTTATTTTGTACCTGTTTTTGGTTGGTTAAAGTTGACTTTGATTTCTTATGTGACATCTCAAATGGGTATGGTTTGTTTAGGATTATTGCTTTTGGTTATAAGTTTAGTCATTATCTATCTATTATTTATTACTTACAAAGGTGATTTTTATGAACAGGCATTACAAGATTCATTAGAGTTATCTAAACAATTAAAAGAATTTAAAGCGGGTAATCAGGATGCTTTAAGAAATGTGAAAGTGAAAAAAACCAGTGTGAAAAGATTTTATGATGGTGCTTATGCAGTGTTATCAAAAAATCTATTATTGATGAAAAAGAAAGGGAATATAATCTCATGGAATGATATTATTTCCATAGGTATTTATTTGGTTATAACTATTTTTTCTGATTTAGGATTTGGTTTCTTTATCTATATGATGATAATCTGGTTATTTATGATGATGCAAACCAGTGATTTAGTAGGTGAATTAAAAAATTATCAGATTTATCTTATACCTGATAAACCCTATAAAAAGCTTATTGCTGTGATGATTCCAACTTTTATGAAAGTATCCATCATTGGAACTTTATCTTTTATTGTTGTGGGAATGTATTATCATGAAACATTTTTAACCATTTTCATGTATCTGATTAATATGTTTGGTTATATTTTTATCTTTATGAGTGCCAGTGTGCTGACAATACGATTGTTAAAAAGTCGTACAACACAAGTCTTTGAAAACATGATGCGTATGTTGATTATGATTGTCAGTGCTTTACCAAGTGTTATACTAACAGTGATTTTTATGATGACAAATGCATTAACGCCAACGGTTCTTACTATGCTTTCAATGGCCTCATTAGCAATGAATTTTATATTAGCGCTTATTATTCTATGGGCATGTCAAGGTATGATGAATGGCAGGGAGTTAAAGAGTGAATAAAATAGATTTAACAGATATGAAAATCAAATGGAAAAGAAAAAATCAAATTCTTTTTTCAAGGGAAAGTGCCTGTTTACAGGATTTGTTGGCAGATATCAAAAAGCAATCTCATCAGACCCTCGTTTTGTGGGCAATGAAATTTGTGGAAGAAATCGTCATCACATTAGAAAATAAATATCCAGATGACAATCGACCTAGAGTCGCTATTGAAAAAACACGTCAATGGGCAAGAGGAGATATCAAAATGCCAGAAGCCAAAAAAGCTATACTTGCTGTACATGCAATGGCTAAAGATATAACAGATGTATCAGATCAGGCTTTATGCCATGCTGTTGGACAGGGTTGTGGAACAGTTCATGTAGAAACACATGCAATTGGACTGGTTGTCTATGAATTAACAGCTATTGTCAGAAGGTATGGTATTGATGATTGTGAGCAGATGTTAATCAAAAGAATCAATGAATATCAGACATATCTTCCTGAATGTGCTAAAAAGACACATCAGTATCAATGGGCAAAATTTATTAGTGATGATTCTCATGCGAATAAGGAATATTTATTAGGACTAAAAAAAGGATAAGTTTAAAATACCCCGTTATGAAAATAGACAAATAACGGGGTTTACTCTTATTCTTTTAATAGTTTTTGATGTAAATATTGAATCATATGTTCAATTTCTGCTTCATTTAATGAATAATAAATACGATTATTCTCTTTTCTAATACGAATAAAATCTCCATCCAACAAAGCATCCATATGATAAGAGATTGTTGGAGTTTTGAGATTCATAGCTTTCGCAAGTTCATGACCATACATAGATTTCTTTTTCAACAAAGTTAAAATTTCAAACTTGGATTTATCACTTAAGACTTTTAAAAAGTATTCTAATTTTTGTTGTTCACTACGTGATTCATGATATGAAGTTAATGCTGTATTTTCTAAACCTGCTCCTATCAATAAAACATAATGATAATCTTCAACTATTAATATAAGCTTATTGTAATTAACAAAAGTAGGATAAATAGAAATAGGTGTTTCATCTATTTTTAAACCAATATGTCCAAAAAATTGATTTAAGTCATCTTGATTGATATTGTGAGTACAGTTAAAAAGTATGGGATTATAATCAATAGATTGATAAATCTCTTGAAACTGTTTAAAGATCTCAAATAATCCATGAATCATTTTATCAGGATGATAAAGTGTTTCAATCAAATCCAATTTTGCTTCATTATCAATAGATAATTTTCTAATACTTTCAATATAATCATTTTGAAAATCAATAAATTTTAAAGTATCTTCTCTTAATTCCTTTGTATCAAAATGTGTAAATTTTTGAATGAGTTCTTCTTGCATATGATGTTTTGGAAATTCACTGACAAAGAAAAATGCATTTAAAATAAAATCAGCCAAACATAAAATTTCATTATTATCTAATTGATATGATTGAAAATAAGTTTGCAGATTTTTTATTTTTTTAGCTTTCCTTATTAATAAATCATGTTGCTTTTTTAGATTTTGAAAGTGTTCATTTTTTTGCTTGATATCTAATGAAATCACTTTTGGACCATTCACACATTCAAATCCTAAATCTCTCCATTCCTTATACCATAAAGGTTCATTATATATTGTCTTTTTCATCTTGATCAATCACCTCATCAATAGAGTTATATAATAGAATTCCTCCTATTATCATAACAAATATTCCTGTAAAAATAAAAATATTTTGAATAGAAAATAAAGAACTTAAAAAACTCATGAAAAATGAGACAAGAGGAATGGTAGAAACACCAAAAGAATTCATAATCGCACTAAAACGTGCTAAATAACTTGAGTGTACTTTTTGTAAAACCATGATTTGACCATACATATTAGCAAAAACAACAATCATACCAAATAGAATAGCAAGTGTCATAATAAACAAAGATTTGATTATTGTGATAGGGATATAAGAGATAAGTATAGACATGATATAGAAAAAACTTGCTCCAGCAAATAAAGACTGTATCATTTTTTTAGCATTCATGTAAGAACTGATATAGGGATAAAGAGTCGCTCCTAAAACACTTCCTATACTAAAGCCCATTGATAAGTAAGCAACCATCTGTGGACCACTGTGATAAACTTCAACGCTTAATGCACTGGAAAAGGCATTAATAGGAACTAAAAAAGCATTGATACAACAACAAATCAAACAAAGATAAATCAATGACTGTTTTGTTTGGGTATAGTGAAATCCTTCTTTTAATAAAGAAATCGTTGATTGCTTTTGAATATTTGAATTATCATGAAAATGAATATGACCAATCATAAGACCACTGACTATAAATGAAAGACAATCAATAATAAAAGTGATCATGATTCCAAAGCTATTTAATAAGATGCCAGCTAATCCCATACCAACAATTTCTAATGATTTAGATAGTGAGGTATGCAAAGATTGTGCAATGTCATATTTTTCCTTGGGAACTAAAGAAGCAATCATTGGTGTAGAAGAAGGAACTCTTAAGGTTTCTAAAATAGAAATCATAAATGTTGTGAACATAATGATATAAACATTTAATTGTTGAAACATATAGAAAAGAATAAGGAGCATAACTAATAATGAACGTAGAAAATCACTTAAAGCCATGAGCCTTTTTTTATTTCTTTTTTCAATAAATGCTCCCATAAAAGGTGTCAAAAAAATAGTTGGTAAATAGTTAATACCAAAGTTGAAGGCAGGATACATAGCATTACCAGTGATTGCATAAACAAGCCATGTTAAAGCTAAAGCATCAATAGAGTCACCAAAACGATTGATTCCAGTGGCAATGGCTAACTTCAAGAATTCTTTTTCATCTTTTAGTGTCTGATATTTCATAGCACCTCTCCTTTATTAGATAAATATCTAATTATATATTCAGTATATATAAAATTATAACAGTTGTTAGATAAATGTCAATGTTTATATTAGATTGTTATCTAATATATAAAGAATTGCTTTTTTGTTTGATTTGGTATTTAATAAAGAAAAGGGGGCTTATATCATGACAGATGAACAGATCATCATGCTTGTCTTTCTTATCATTGCTGGATTAGGATTGATATTTACTTTCATCTTCAAATTACCGATACTCGATTCAATAACAGGATTGATAATCAGCCTCTTCATCATCAAATCTTCCATCAGTATTTTCATTGATTCGAATGTGGAACTGATGGACGGAGTGAAAGATGTCAATGTATACAACAAGATATTCGAGGCTGTAGAGAAAGTGCCCGGTGCCAGTAATCCGCATCGCGTCAGATCACGAATGATAGGAAATCTCTATATGATTACCCTTGATATAGAAGTGAATCCACAAATCACGATCACGCAAGCCCATGAGATTGCCGATGCAGTGGAGAAGAGCATCATTAATTCGGTAGATAATGTATACGACATTCTGGTACATGTGGAACCCGCCGGTAAATGCCAGACAGGAGAAAAATTCGGGGTCGATAAAGATATGGTTTAATCCATCTCTACACAGAGATTTTTTCACTTTCCTCTATCACCTATCACCGACACTTCCAAAAGCTCTTATTCATGGGGATTTCAGGGGTGGTGACAGGTTGTTTGCAACCTATCACCACATCTATCACCTATCACCCTGCCTGATCAATCAATGATCAATAAGGAAAAAGAATGAATCTCTATACGATACATTGGTTTCAGCCGCTTGAAACTTTAGTTTCTCCAAAGAATACAATGTTTTCCCCGCAAGGGAACTGTTGTTTCCCCTATGGGGGAACTATGGTTTCTCTACGGGGAAACTACAGTTTCCCATAGGGGAACAAATAGTTTCAACGCATGAAACTAAAAGTACCGTGCCGGGAAACTATTTTTATGACCGGTTAATAACTAATCTTCACCCCGGCAAAGAAACTTCTCGGCAAAGAAGGACCGTAAATGTAACCGGAATCCCGGTTAGCTCCTCTGTCAAAGTCCTTCTGATAAGACTCGAAAATATTCTGAACTCCACCGTTTAATTGCAAATCAACTGTTTTGTATAGCTTGAAGTCATAAGCCAGTTTCACTCCCAAATCAAAGAAACGAGGTGTTCTGATTGCTTCCGCTTTTCTTTCAGGCATTTCACCCAGTTCGGCATTCTCGGCGGTGATATCCATACGTTGCACCAACATCCTGCCGGTATAGGTTCCTGACAAAGCAATAGATAAAGGTTTGATGGGGGTACAAGTAGCAGTGAAATAACCGTATGTATCGGGAGTACGGAAAATCTTCTTTTCTGCCGGTGCATCATCATGCCACTTATGTGGTTCATCGTATCGGCTACGCTGTAAAGTCAATCCCGCTTGTATTTGCAGGATAGACAGATAAGCCACTTTACCTTCCAGTGTCAATCCCATCACTTTAGCACCGGGGCCATTGCTACGTGTTTTCACTAATATACCATCACCACGGTCGTAAGGTTCGCCCAATACAAAAACATCGGTCAGTCTTGTATAAAACCCCTCAATCAACAAGTTCGTCTGGAATGCTCCGAAACGATGATACATATCTGCAGAAGCACTGAAACTTTGGGATTTCTCTTCTTTCAAATCCTTTGCACGCTCGATCATAGCCACTGTTCCGCCCACATTTTCAATATGCATATCCTCATCAAAAGCCTGCGGAGCACGAAATCCGGAAGAATAGCTCAAACGCAGGTTAATATTCCGGGTAGGATTAAAACGCAAGTTGGCACGGGGACTAAAGATCACATTATCCACCATATTATGCTTATCCAGACGACCGCCAATCAGAATTCCCCAACGGTCGTTCTTCCATTCGTTCTGCAGAAAAGCACTGTAAATATTCACCGTCTGATCCGTGTGACGGTCATATCCCCACATGTTATCTTTCAGGCGGTCACGGTTATATTCAAGCCCTGCTGTGAGATCAGAAGGCATAAAAAGGCACTTGCCAAACGTATGTACGTATTGTGCGCCCCCCATAGCGGTTAAATCCGTTGTCTTTCCATAGGCTTTCAGAGGATCGTTACCCGGTCCGTAATAGCTGTCCCGGTCTGTATTGGCAGCCGATGCAAAGACACTTAGACGGTTCTTTTCATCCGGAGAGAAATAATCGAATTTCAAACTTCCACCATCAATAGAATGTTGCAACTGCTCTGCAATATGCGCTTCGTGAGGAGGACGGTTCAACATATCCCCTCCACGACGAAATTCCTGCATATGGTGATATTCAAAGGTCAGTTTGGAGTAAGTACTCGTTTTCAGATAAGAGCGGAAACCCACTGTTTGATTCTTCAACTTGGGCAGTTCGGTAAATCCGTCTCCGTCATAATCATATCCTGACCGGTGGCGGTTCTGTCCAAAGATATACAATCCGGCACGATGATCGTCCGTCACCAATGAGGCATTCAGCGAGGTGTTGTTATCGAATGAGGAGCTTCCTCCCAAAGCAGTAATGGTGTGCGATAGCTGACCGGAATTGCGTAAAGGCTCTTTAGTGATTATATTAATTGTTCCTGCAATAGCCGAAGAACCGAACAAGGCGGAGCCTCCCCCACGCATCACTTCTACACGTTCAATCATACTGGCAGGAATCTGTTCCAGCCCATACACTCCGGAAAGGGCACTGAATACGGGACGCGAATCGATCAGAATTTGCGTATATGGTCCGTCCAGACCATTGATGCGAACTTGCTGGAAACCACAATTCTGGCAATTTGTCTCCACACGCACTCCGGGCTGGAAGTTCAGTCCTTGTGATAAAGTAGAAGAGTTAGTGGTTTCAAAAAGTTTCAGGTCGACGACATTCACTAAAGTAGGAGCCATACGGCGTGTCGTTTCACTCCGGTTGGCGGAAACCACTACTCCGTCGAGAGCAATCGCATCCTCTTCTATTTCAAAATCTTCTTCCAGTGTCTTTCCTTTTTTCAGAGTTACGTTGCGGGTCACTGTCTTGTAACCTACTGAACTAACTTCCAGTATAAAATTTCCTTCCGGCAAATTCTTCAAAAAATAATGCCCGGTAGCATCGGTCACGGTTCCTATGGTCGTTCCTTTCAGTGCGATAGTGATGTACGGAAGATGGTCTTTCGTTTTTTTATCCAGTACATGACCTATTATATTCGCATCGGATTTCTTCAGTTCAGGGTAGTCCGGATGTTCAGCCAATGCGTGTGACAGAACACAACACAGGCCGATCAGGACTAAAAGATATTTCTTCATTGTCGTTAGTCTTTTAATGTTTTAATTCAAAAAAAATAATAGAGGGAAAGGGAAGCAACAATCATAAATCGTTGTTCCTAACTAATAATAAATGCTATTCCCGAAAAGTATAGACTAAGCGACAGGAGGCGCCCTAAGAGATATTACGCCCGGACAAGTACGACAATACCGCATACCTTGCGGACGGGCAAGCAGAATACACAAGAAAGAGAAAACGGCAACAATAAACGCGGGTAATAGTCCGCTATCTGTCACCAATATGTGATTCAGGAAATGAAGTAGCTGGAATTCAACCGTCGTATGACTATGCTCACTCCCCTTCTTGAATGGATGCGAATGGACAATCGTAACCCCGTTTACCACATGTGAGTGAGTAAACAAAGTGATTCCTGCCATGTACGAAATAAACAGTACAGGCAGAAAATACTTCATTATATGTAGGTACAATTGTTTCATCCGGTAATTTTGCACATCTATTCCGTGCAGTAAAGTCAGAGTTCAGTTTGTTTTTTGCAAAGATAGGGATTGTCTCTATACAAAACAATCCCTATTTATAACGATTTTAAATCTTAACCGAATCTTAATAACTTA
>OGPH01001492.1_pt1 | contig 17256 bp, 8 predicted proteins | sample 1552891 | NCBI WGS metagenome assembly OGPH01 (sample SAMEA2580272, study PRJEB22360) | human gut metagenome | biome: human gut; feature: human-associated habitat; material: faeces | place: Denmark | collected 2008/2010 | reverse complement strand
AAAATGGGATTCCCATTGTAGGGAAAAGCCCAAAAGAAAACAAGGGGGCCCCTGTCACCATGACAGGGGGGTACCCCTATATGTGGGAGTGGGATGAAAAGTAATCTCCTGTATTTTGCGGTTTTTGAAGAAAAAATAGGCCCGAAAGTTAAATCTCTGACGCACAAACAGATTTGAAGGATTTGAGCTATTTTTAGTAATTTCGCTGGTATGGATTGACGCTCAGTAGGAGGTAATCAGGGTACAATGGAGAATGGAAGAGCCAGGCTCAGGCAGAAAAAGAAAATCCTCGCCCCGGGTGAGCGGGAAGAATTGAAGGATATAGACGCTGCTTGACGGCTTCTCTTTTTTTCGCTTCGGGGAGGGATGTCATATCTAGCTGCTTTGCCAAAGCGAGACCAAGCCACGGCAGCTTTTTCTTGCTTGACAAACGAAAGCAGAGTACATATAATAAACGTAGGAGTGAAATACTCTTAACAGGGGTGTATCTCAGCCCAAAGTGAGAAAGTTATCGAGTGAGTTTCTCTTGGCTCTATCACCAAGAAAGTTACAAGTGAGTGTTTCGCTACTCAGAGTGCGATTTTAACAGGAGGGCGGGCTTCATGTCCGCCCTCTCTGTTTGAGGGAGGGTATATGGAAAATATAAAAATTTATGAGATCAATGCGGCATATATCAACTACCTCGTTCCATATGCGCCCCATCTTTTTCATAATCGGCAGCAGGGACAAGCCAACGAACGGAAATACATAGGCATAGTTTTACAGGTCAATGGGCTTGACTATTTTGCACCCCTTTCTTCATTCAAGCCAAAACATAGAAGGATGAAGGAGGGCCTTGATTTCATCAAAATCAAGGATTATGCCGTTATCAATCTAAACAATATGTTTCCCGTTCCTTTATCTGAATGCAGGTATGTGAATTTTGAAACGGTGAGGGATCCAAAATATAAATTACTCTTACTGGCCGAGTACCGGTTTATCAAATCGATTCAAGAGAAGATTCGAAAGAACGCAAATACCTTATACAAGCATAAGCAAGTCAACGGGGATAAAACGCCTTTGGCAAAAAGATGCAATGACTTTGCGTTGCTGGAAACAATGTGCAAGAAATACCGGCACAAATAGCGAGAGAGGAAGGCTGTGGCTTTTCCCACAGGGACAAAGCCAAGCGCCAGGGCCTTCCACTCTCCAAAATCCGCCCCTCTTTCACCCAGTGACTTTTCTCTTTCTGCCCACCCTCTGACTACTGTTTGACTACTATTTTCCAAAAACCGGAAAAACCGTGGGAGCCCAGGCGTTGCAAGGGCTTCCACAGTTTTTGCAAATCGGTGCTAATTTTGTGCGATGTACCCGAAACCCGCATGAAACCTGGCTTTTTTCCTTGACGGCCTGATAACTCCGACTCTGTAGGCCGCTGGTTCGAATCCAGTCGGGCGCACCAAAACCTCCAAAGGAATGGCTCCTTTGGAGGTTTTCTTATGTCTGAAATAACGGTGAAGAAGGCAATATATACAGGAATAGAAATACGGATTTGGGGATTAGGGAGAATTTGTGTAATAGTCAAATAGTGGTCAAAAATGAAATTGGTTCTTGAATTTGGGCGCTCATATCTAAAATTTAACATCTACCTTTGCCTTCTGAACATCTTGATTGCATTGACTTTTTCTCAATAATCTGTTAAAATCATATTAATAATATATTTCTTTCGTGGAATTATTTTAGCCAATAGCCCCAAATTTCATCACCCTATATTTGCATCCCAAAACCTCCAATTCACACTCTAGACACATTTACTTCTTCTCTTGCAACAGTAATATAATTATCCGCTCGGAGGGATCCCTATGAAAAAAGTAAGACGCGCTTTTGCACTACTGCTCTCAGCCACTCTGCTGCTGGGGGTTCTGGAACCTGCCGCCATAGCCGCAAGCCCTGTGACAGGCGCTAACCATCAAACCACCATCCAAACGCCCCGCTCTGTGGAGCCCAAAAGTGGAACTTGCGGGGAAAGCGCCACCTGGTCCATTTCTGCCGAGGGGGTGCTAACTATCTCGGGGACGGGGGCCATAGGGGACTATACCGAAAATGACGCGCCTTGGCAAAGTTTGCGAGCTGACATAACAGCCATTGTAATTGAGAAGGGTATTACAAGAATTGGCAACTATGCTTTTCATGACTGCTGGGTCGCCACATCAGCTGTCCTGCCCGAGGGCTTAGTAGAAATTGGCGAGAACGCCTTCCGGAGTTGTGGGGCTCTAGAAGAGATTGACTTACCACCGGAGCTTACAACCATTGGCATTGGTGCGTTCTATTACACCTCCGCTTTAACTTCTATCACGATTCCCGGAAGTGTAGAAACCTTTTTGGATGCTTTTAATGACTCCGGCTTGGAGACAGTGACGATTGAGAACGGGGTAGATGAAGTAGACAGCTATGCCTTTTGCAATTGTTATCACCTTAAATCTGTCACTTTGCCCGACTCCATCCAAAGCATAGGAAATTACGCATTCAGTGGCTGCCAGCAATTAGAGGAGCTCGACTTGCCCGACGGGATAACAAGTTTTGGCGAGTATGCTTTTGCCAATACAGCCATTTCGGAATTCGAGTTCCCAGAGGGTGCGTCCATTAACGCAGGTGTATTGCAAAACACCTCGATTACCAGCATTGTCATTCCCCAGGGCGTTACAACGATTGGGCAGAACGCCTTCTACGGCTGCGAGAACCTGGCAACGGTCACCTTCCCCAGCACTCTCACCCGCATTGAGGGCGGCGCCTTCTCTTACACAGCGCTGACCTCCCTCCATCTGCCCGATGGTGTAGAGTTTATAGGGCATTCCGCGTTCCGAGAGTGCAATGTCTTGGAAACGGTCACGATGACGGACAGCGTGACTACAATGGATGATAACGCGTTCGACCACTGTGATATCCTGCGTTCCGTCACCCTTTCCGATCAAATTGAAACCATCGGCCTGCAAACATTTTCCCAATGCAAAAAGCTGGAAACCATCCATTTGCCGGCCAGCTTGAAGACGATTGGCAACGACGCCTTCCAATACTGTGAATCGCTCCGCTCTCTCACCCTGCCGGACGGAACGGAAAGCATCGGCAGTTTAGCGTTCCGTGGCTGTAGCGTTTTGGAGGCTGTTGTCATTCCCGCAAGCGTTACATCCATTGATAGTGGTTGGAACAACAATAGCGTTTTTGCATATTGCGGTGTCCTCACTCTGTATGTAACACCCGATTCCCATGCGGAAAAATACGCCAAAGAGCGAGGGATTACCTACGAATATCTGGCCGAGGGTAAGACGGTGTGGCTGGATGTTGTGGGCGAAGATGGCAATCCGCTGGACGAGGAGGACTACTCCATCCGCTGGTACGAGAACGGGGAGCGGCTGAGCGCTTCCGGCGGCTCCATCGGGGTGGACGGGGACACCCAGGCGCTGACCTATGAAGTCGCCCTGGGCGAGGAACTGGCCTTCCAGTACCAAACTCCAGCGGCGCAGACCGTAGAGCTGACCGGCACGGTCACCACCCTGGAGTGCCAGCTGCAGCCCCTGCCCCAGGTGACCGTCACCGGCGCTGTGACGGACGCGGAAGGAAAGCCTCTGCCGGGGGCCTCGGTCACCATTTCCCAGAGCGCTGGAATCTACGAGAAAACCCAGCGGGAAAATCTGCCGGTGGACAGCGACGGGAGCTTTTCCATCCAGCTGCCCGTTCTCGAAACCACCGTCACCGCCGAAATGGACGGCTATTACACCCGCAGCCGCACCGTTCCGCTGTTGGACGGGGAGGGCACCTCCAACAATGTGGGAAACATCGCCCTTCCGACCATTCCCGAAGCCCGGGTGGAGCTGTCTTTCACTGTGGAAAGCGCCGTGGCAGCGGACGAGGCCTCTGTGACCACCAAGCTGCAAACAGGCAACGGCATTACGGTCTCGGCCTATAACGTGACTACGAGGCAAAACCTGACCGGCACCGTGTTCCAATATCCCTATCTGGTGCTGGGTGACAACAATGCGAAGTCTGGTGACGAGGTTCGCATCACTGCTACGGACACCTGGGGAAAGATGACCGCCAAACCAGTCACCGTCAAACTGACGGACGACCCATGGACAGCGGCGATCACATTTACGGAGAACGGCGCTGTCTCCGCTCTGCTTTCCGGGGACTTCCCCAAGCGGGCGGCGGTGTTTGATGCGGGCGGGAACCTAGTGCAGACCGCCACGGTGGATGGGCAGCTTTTCACCTCCCAGCCCCTGCCAGCGGGAAACTATCAGGTGGCGTTCTTAGAGAAAACATCCCAAATTAGTGCCATCCCCACCCTGGGGTATCTGACTACTCTGGGCCTGATACAGGGGGAGGACTACGTCCTGCGGAGCATTACCGTGGAAAACGGAAAGATCGCCACGCTGGGTACTGTGACGGTCCCACAGCTGGAGATGAGCTACCTGGTAGTGGAGAACACCTCGGTCTCTGTGAACAAGGCCGCAGTACCAGCGGGTCAGTATGTCACCGTTCGAGCGGCCTATGAACTGGATGAAAAAGTCTCCTCCACTGGTCAAACCCTGGTGGTGGATTTGCCAGAGGGCTGCGAGCTTGTAGACGGCAGCGTGACAGTGGACGGAGGCCGCGCCAATTATTCCAGCTCCGACGATGGAACGGTGTCCATCCCCACCAACAAAGAAAAGGCCACGGTGCTGTTTTACGTGACAGCCCAGGGCAGCGGGGAGTTTTCTGTCACTTGCAGCCTGGAGTTTACGCCAGCAGGCACAGATGAGAAGGTGACCCAGCCCCTGGGCAGTGGGTTCTTCTCCGCCACGGCTATGCAGCTTCACGTGCTGGACAAGACCTCGAAAGAAACGGTGCGGGTTTCCGGCAAGGCGGCGCCCAATGGCAGAGTGGAAATCTACGACGGTTCCCGGCTGGCAGCGGAGACAACTGCCAACGCCGCGGGCACCTGGTTCGCAGAAGTGGGATTACAGCCCCGGTATCAGTTCGAGGTCCACGATTTGCAGGCCAAAGTCACCGCCGGGGGAACGGAGACGCTCTCCGATGTGGCCCGGGTGACTTACGACGCAAACTACATCGACCTTGCCTCCATCACCATGATCAACACGGCCCATCCTCCCACCAACCTGAACCCCATGGAATATGTGACGGAGATGGTGGCGGCGGACTACCAGGGCAAGTCTTTCTACTACCGCTGGGACCCCAACCACCCGGTGTTCACCTTTACAGTGAAGTTTGACGAGAATGACACAGAGCGCCTTTCCGGTGTGACGGTGGTTGCCACCAACGCCCAAGGCGAGGAAACCCTGCTGTCCTGCCAGTATCAGGAGAGCGCCGGGGCCTGGACCACCTCCGGCATCTTCGACACGGTGGAGAGCCTGCCGGTGTCCCTCTCCGTGCGCTACAGCTGCGACGGGGTTCCCAGTGTCTTCGGTGGTGGTGAGCAGGCTGTGAATGCCATGATGACTGCCATTGTGGAGGACACCCAGGAATATCAGGAAGCGGTGGAACAAGTCATGGAACAGGAGAGCGCGAAGCTCTCCCTGGGGAACGTGACCGCCGGAGGAGGCGGAGCTTTCTCCATGTCGCTTTTGTATGATGAAGAACAAATCGGCACCTATGCCGCCGAAGAAGTGGACTACACCCAGTTTGATTTAGATGCATGGAGAGAACAGGGCACTGTTATAGAATACACCTTGGAGGACGGCAGCTGCTATTTCACCAGGCGGGAGCTTTCTGGTGGGGAGGGAACTGTCACAATCTCCCAGTGGACAGCATATCCAGCTGATACGGTGCTGACAAAGGAGACCATCACCCTAAGTGAGCCTACCTCTCCCGTTCTGCGGTTATCCCAGGGAGAACGGCTGGCAGCGAGCCGGTCTGCCCAAACTCTGTCCAGCCCGCGGCTGGCGGCGGATTGGTCAGACCTGTTCGAAATCACCAATACCATCGCCCAGTGCCTGCCGGGCTGGGCAGGCAGCCTAGCTTCGGGCATCAATACCATCAGCGATGTGAACATCCTCCGCATGGGTGTCGACAGCAATATGTCCATCTTCGAGCTGGATTACAACAACGTCCTAGAGCTTTTAGACGAGAAATGCGATGATGGAACGCCCCGGGTTTCTTCCAAGCAGCGCACGATTTTTCTTGAACAGCTTGATGAGTTGAACGATACGGTTCTGGAATATCCCGGCATGGTATTTACAGCGTATGCGATGTCCTACTTTGCGGACTATGTGGTGGGAAAGACCATAGGCGATCTGGTGCCCGAAGAGATCTCCGATCTGGCCGATTCGGAAAATATAAACACCATCTATTCCAGCTTAGAGGGCTTTCAACGGCTTATGATGAAGCTGGGCAAAAAGGACGGCGTAAAGCTTAGCGGACGCGGCGTGGATATGGTAGTTGGCGTCACCACCGGTCTCGTAGAGTTTGACACCAATGTTGTTACCAGCATGGTCTCGGATGCAACGAAGAATGTGCTGCAGCTAAATTTGGATGCCCAAGAATATATGGACCGCCGGTTCCAAGAGATCCACGGGGACTTTCAAGATTTGATGAAGCAAATCCAGCTGTCCTATGGAGAATGCAAAGACGATGAGGAAGAGGACGGCAAGGAAGATGGCGGCAATGGCGATGGGGGCGACGGCCGCAACGGCGCCAACAGCCTGAGTTTCGACATGACCGCTGGGTTGGATCCCTCTGGCTATGTGTGCGAAGCGGTACCCTCTAACGTGCTGGAAGGCGTTACCGTGACCCTGTATAAAATGGGAGACGGCGGCACAGAGGAAGAATGGGACGCTGCGAACTACGACCAGACGAACCCGGTTACCACTAACGCCGACGGCGTCTACGCCTGGGATGTGCCCGCAGGGCAGTGGAAGGTAAAATTTGAGAAAGAAGACTACAAGCCGGCCGAGACAGGTTGGCTGACTGTCCCCCCGCCCCAGACGGATGTGAATGTGTCCCTGGTGTCGCAAGAATCTCCCGAGATCGCGTCCGTCTCCGCTTACCCAGAGGGCGTGCGGGTGGAGTTCAGCCAGTACATGGATATTGAGAGCGTTAAAGAAAAACTGAGCGTAACCACTAACGGAAATAAAATCACCGGATCAGTAGAGGCCGAAAACGCCGAGGGCTCTCTAAATAATCCAGAGATCGAGTACGCCAGCGTGTTTTTCTTCACCTTTACGAATGGCCCAGAAAGCGGCGAGGTTACGGTCTCCGCTGCGGGTGCGAAAAATTACGCAGAGAATATCGTACAAGAAACTGCAGGAAGCAAAACGGCAACCATTGAAGTCGAGCCCACCGGTATTGCCGTCTGTGAGACGGCCTCTGTCGGCTGCGATGGTACCGTGACTTTGGAACTGCGGGTGGAGCCTCCCGCAGCTGGGGCCAACAAGACCATTCAGGTGGCGTCCAGCACCTCCTACTTGTTTGAAGTAAAGCAGAACAATGCCACAGTGACCCAGGTAACAACAGATGAGGAAGGCAAAGCCACCCTCACCCTCAGCGGCAAGTTGCCCGGGGTGGGCCAGCTGACCTTTTCTCTGGATGGAACCTCCCTCACAGCAGCCACCCAGGTGGCGGTGGGAGACACAACAGAAGTCTTGTCCGCCTGCGCCGAGGTTACGGCTAACCCGGTTCCCGGCTCTGTCGCCCCGGGGAAAGAAGTTACACTGCAGACGGAAACGGCAGGAGCTGTCATTTACTACACCCTCAACAAGACCTGCCCCTGCGATTTAGACAATGAGGCCCGCAAAGAGTACACGGGGCCCATTGAGATCACGGAGGACACCTACATCATCGCTTACGCCGTGAAGGAAGGTTATGAGGACAGTAAGACCAGCCACTTCTCTTATACAGTCAAAGAGGAAAATCCTCCGGTGGTGGAGCCAGGTCCTGGAGGGAGCACGCCTTCTAGAAAACCCACAGTGACGGTAAGCGGCACAGGAGGCACAGCTGTAGCCCAAAGCAGCGGTGTGGTGGTCATTACCCCTGCAACAGGGTATAAGATTGCCAAAGTGTTGGTCAATGGGCAGGAAGTTGCGATTCCGGCGGATGGAAATCTTACGGGATTGCAGCCTAGTGACAAAGTGACCGTGACCTTCGAGAAAATCAGCGAGAGCGTTGATTTGCCCTTCACGGATCTTGCTGAAGATGCATGGTATAGCGGGGCGGTGGAGTACGTCTATGCCCATGGTTTGATGCGAGGAATGAGCGAAACCGCCTTCGCTCCCAATACAAGCCTAACCAGAGCTCAGGCCGTGCAGATCCTCTACAATCTGGAGGGTCAGCCTGTTGTGAGTGGGACGGCGACTTTCACGGATGCAGAGCACTGGGCTAAATCACCCATTGTCTGGGCCCAGCAGACCGGCGTGGTGGACGGTTACGAGGACAACTCTTTCCGCCCGGAGAACCCCATTTCCCGCCAGGAGTTTGCCCAAATAATGTATAACTATGCTAAATACAAGGGCTATGATCTCACCGCTAAGGGCAACCTGGACGCTTTCCCTGATGCGGACAAAATGGGAGCTTGGGCCGAGCCTGCTCTGGCCTGGGCCAACGGAAATAAACTCATCAACGGCCACGATGACGGCACTTTGGATCCGGGAGGAATAACCATTCGAGCCCAGGCAGCAAGTATCCTCATGCGCTTTGACCTCAACATTGTAAAATAGCGCCTATGCAAATCTGAAAAGGAGCTCCCGGTTATTATTGTACCGGGAGCTCCTTTTTTCGTGATTTAAGGGTATATGCAATCGTAATACATGAGACACCACGGATTAATAAATCAGTAGGCTATTATGGATAGTACGCTTGAAAAAGTGCATATTTTACGCAAATTTCCTTGCGATTCCCCTCAATGTCTGCTATACTTTAGTTAATTAACTCGATTTTCTCATTGAAGTTGTCGGAAAACCAGAGTGAGAGGAATTGATGGGGGATGCGGTACTGCTACAACTGTTTCCAGTCCATGGCGGATGGGGCGGCTGTTTGTCCGTCCTGCGGATACAACGCCAGCTCCCAGACGGACAAGTATCCCATGGCGCTGCCGCCTGGCACCGTGCTGAACGGACGTTACATTTTAGGAAGGGTGCTGGGCCAGGGCGGCTTCGGCATCACCTACATTGCCCAGGATCATAAGACCGGCAGTTTGGTAGCTGTCAAGGAGTATTTCCCCGACACTATGGCCGCCCGCACGGACGGTCACTCTGTTTCTGCCTATACCGGCCAACGGGAGGAGAACTTCCTTTACGGGAAAGAGTGTTTTCTCAACGAGGCCAAAACTTTGGCGGAGTTCATCGGCAACCCCAACATTGTGCGTGTGCACAGCTACTTCGAAGAGAACAACACGGCCTACTTCGTTATGGATTATGTCCAGGGCACCAGCTTCCAGGACTATCTGAAGCAGCATGGCCGCCTCTCTTGGCAGGAAACTAAGCGCATCCTAGAACCTGTCATTGGAGCCTTGGCTTCGGTGCACTCCAAAGGTGTTATCCACCGGGACGTGACCCCGGACAATATCTATATCACCAATGATGGCACTGTTAAGCTGTTGGATTTCGGCGCCGCCCGCTACAGCCTGGGCGACAAAAGCCGCAGCCTGGACGTGGTGCTTAAGCACGGCTACGCTCCCCGGGAACAGTATTCCCGCCATGGCCGGCAAGGGCCCTATACCGATGTGTATGCCCTGGGGGCCACTTTCTACTACGCCCTAACTGGCCGCCTGCCGCCCGATTCTATTGACCGGCAGGACGAGGACGAATTCATCCTCCCCAGCAGTCTGGGGGTCAAGCTCCCTGCCAAAGCGGAAGATGCCCTCTGCAAGGCATTGGCTGTATCTGCCCAGGACCGTTTCCAGAGCATGGGTGAGTTCTACCTTGCCCTCAACGAGGGGGGGCAGGAACCCGCGCCTCCCGTGCCGCCCCGGCCGCAGCCTGAGCCTCCCGGTCCTGCCCCAGAACCTTTCCCTGGGCCGGAGCCCGGGCCCGTTCCCGCTCCGGGACCTGCACCCGCGCCAGGGCCGTCCCCTGCTCCGGAGCCTGCACCTTCACCAGAGCCCACCCCCGCACCGGGAACCAATCCGATTTCTTCCATCCAAAAGCGTTTACCCAAATGGGCTCTGCCGGCTGCGGGAGCGTGTGCCGCCGTGGTGCTGTGTGTGGCGCTGGCCGCCGCTCTCAGCGGCCAGGGGGACCAGAAATTGTCTGTGGACGACACTTCTACGCTTAGTACGGTTTCTTTCTCTTCCGAAAGCTCGGAGGAATCTTCCCCTGCATCTCAGGTGATGCTCACCGAGGAGGATTTGGAGCTTTCCTCCGATACAGAAACGGTGAGCCTGGAAATTCGTACAACTAATTACGATGAAACCGGCGCCATCGAGGACTACGAAACATACGAATATGACGATTGGGGCAACCGGCTGCGGCATAGTTATTTCCTAGCGGACGGTACAGTGGACCGCTATTACCAATACGTCTACGACGCACAAGGAAATGAGATAGAAAGCCGTCGATATGATGGCGACGGGACACCTTCAAGCTGGGACGAGTCCACCTATGATGAAAACGGCTGCCAGCTGACCTCGGTTTCCTACGATGAGGATGGGACGGTGATGTGGCGTTGGGAATATGAGTATGACGCATCCGGGAATAAAGTGAAGAGCCTGTACTACGACGATGGCGAGGATATACTGTCTGGTTGGTACGAGTATTCCTATGACAGCCAGGGAAATGAGGTGGAGCGCCGCGACTACGATGAAAATGATGCACTAGAGGGCATAGCCAGAAGAGAGTACGACGAGGATGGGAATGAAGTATTGTTTCAGTACTATAACGGAGATGAAGAACTTGACTCCTGGACGGAATACGAGTATGACGGCCAGGGAAACGAGCTCTCCTCCAGCGGGTACGAAGCCGATGGTACACTCTCTGATTGGAGTGAAACCGCTTATGATGACTATGGCTACTCCGTTTCTCACACTTGGACCTACTCTCCCGAAGAGGAAGACAGTTACTCCGTCTTCATTTACCAAAATGAGTACGATGAAGATGGGCATATCATCCGCAGAACCTTCTATTCCGATGGAGACCTAAGGAGTGTGACAGAATACCAGGTGCTGGAGGTTCCCACCGCGCCAGGCGGCGACCCTGATTTGATCCTTCCCGCTCCGGGAGCCGCAGTTCCCGGAGAGGACACGTCTCCCTCTCAGGCCGAGAGCAGCCAGCCCAGCGAGAGCGGAAGTTTCTCCGGTTCCCAGCACGGCATTGCCGGTATGAAATACGCCATTGAGGACATCCAGGGCAAAGAGGGGTTTGTCCATCGATACACGGGATTCCCCTGCGGCGGTCTGGTGGAGATGTTCGGAGGTCCCTGGTTCCTGGCCCTGTATGAGCTGGAAAATTCCGATGGGGGTAGCACGGTTTATTATTCCTTGTATGACCTGAGGGGCAATGGGCTGGTGCTTCCCGCCTCCGAGGAGTTGTTTGTTCCTGCGGGGGGGAATAGCGGCCTGGTTGGGATCTACCAGGATGAAGACGGCGAGTACTATCTCTTGGAACAGCAAGGCACTAGCCAAGGAGCCGTGATGTATACCTCCTATACCTTCCACGCTTTGACGGAAGAGGGTCCTGTGGCGGATGGAAGCTATTTTGGTTCCTCCGATGTAAATTACGATACTGGAAATGAGGTTTATATCATCGGGGACACGAAAACGGACGAAACTGGATTTCAGGAATTTTTAGACCGTTTCACACCTGTATGCTCTATGGACATCTTGGGGAACTACACGGGCAACGTCATCACCTTTGAAGAGTTCCAGCAAAACTATACATAATCGAGGAGGGAAAGCCATGCGCTACACAGAGTGCGCCAATGGCCATGTTTACGACGCGGATCAATACGCTGTGTGCCCCTATTGCAATCATATACGAACTGAGATCCAATTCGGCCCAGGGGGCGGGCAGACAGTGGCCCCAGGCGGCGGGAGCGGCACTGTAGCCCCAAGCGGATTCGGCCCGGCGCCGGCAGGTGCCACAGTAGCCCCAGGCGGGCTGGGAGGTTCGCCCTTGGATGGAGAGCGCATTATGCCTACGGGCGGAGGGGAAGATTCCCAGAAGACGGTGGCCCCGGATATGTTCCGAAAGCAAGCGGAACAATCCAATAAGACCGTAGCAGTGTTCCGGCAGCAGCACGGCATCGATCCGGTGGTGGGATGGCTGGTGTGCATCAATGGGCCGGAAAAAGGCAACGACTACCGGCTGAAGGCTAAGATCAACACCATTGGCCGGGGCGAGGGCAACGATGTGTGCGTCAAAGGGGATAAGACTATCTCCAGCCATGCCCACGCAAAGTTGGCCTATGATGCCCGCCGGAACCAGTACATGTTCCTCCCAGGCGAAGGGTCAAACATCAACTATTTAAACAATGAGGCGGTTTACACCCCCATGCTGCTCCATGCTTACGATGTGGTGGATCTGGGCGAGTCCAGCTTTCTGTTTATTCCCTTGTGCGAGGAGCGTTTCCGTTGGGACGGGGAGTCCCAGGGGTGAGCCATGGGCATTTTCACTTGGCTGAAGGGAAAGCGGGAAAATCCGCCCCTTCCTGAAAAAGCGCCTCCTGCTCTTGGGTACCGGACGGCTGTCTTGCAGGGTATTGGCGCAAGGGAGGACCAGGAGGACGCTTATCTTTTTGTCAATGACAGAGATGTTGTGCGGATACGTCAGGAGGGTTTATTTGCCCTGGTAGCCGATGGCATGGGTGGAATGGCCTCTGGTCAGGAAGCCAGTACTGTGGCTGCTGCCAGTCTGAAAGAAAGTTTTTCCCAGTTCGACAGGAGTAAAGATCCGGCGCCCCAGCTCCGGCAGGCAATGCGCCAGGCCGGCGGAGAGATATATCAAAGATTGGGCGGGCTGGGAGGCAGCACGGCAATTGCCTGCGTGCTTTTTCAAGACCTGCTTTGGTTTGCCAGCGTGGGAGATAGTCCTCTTTACCTGTTGCGGGATCAACAGCTGAACAGGCTGAACCGGGAACATACGGTATGTACCCAGCGCTATGAGGAAGCCCTCCTCTCCGGTTCCACAGACCCCAGTGCTGGCAGAAACGATTCCCAGTCCTATGCAGTCACCTCCTTTTTGGGGCAGGAGGAATTGGAGCAGGTGGATTCCGTACTGCGTCCTTTCCCCTTGCAGCAGGGAGATGTAGTACTCCTTTGTACGGATGGTGTGAGCGGGACCCTGTCCGAAGAAACATTGCTGGATTGTCTCCAGCAGGAAACTCCTGAATATAGCTGCATCGCCATGGAACAGGAGATTCGAAAACAGAACAAACCGGGACAGGATAACTATACCGCACTGGTCATCCGCTGTGAAAAATAAAGAAAGAAGGGTTCCCGATGAAAAAGAGAATCGTATCCTTGGCGCTCACCGTTATCCTGCTGTTGGCGGTTCCGTTGACGGCATCCGCAGATTTCGACCCCGAGACCCGCAACAGTGTGGTAGTGGTGGAAACCTGCTTGGAACTAGACGCCGGCACAGTCAGCTTTGGGTGGGGCACAGGCTTCTTTGTGGGAGAGGAGGGCCAGGATCCCATGTACCTCATCACCAACCACCACGTCATCGAGCCCTTCCTGGAGAGCGGCGAGGGAGAGTTAGTGCAGGCGGAAACAACCGAGGGCGTGCTCACAGGCCGCAGCAAGATCCGGGTTTTTTATGATTCGGATGACTTTGAAGAGGCTTATCCCGTTGCATACGATGAGATCAAAGACCTAGCCGTTTTAAAATTGGGAGCTGCCACCTCCAAGCGCACTCCGCTGCCCTTATGCAGTCCCACAGATAACATGGTGGGCAGCACCATCTATGCGGTGGGGTACCCCGGCCTGGCAGAGAACGTTTTTGCTGACGCGACTACCACATGGGGTCCCTCAGACGTGAGCGTCACCAGCGGCAGCATCAGCCGTCTGCTCACCACCTCCGGCACAGGCCAGATGCGGCTGCAGATCGACTGCGTGATCCGCCATGGCAATTCCGGAGGTCCCTTGGTCAATGAGGATGGCCAGGTGCTGGGGATCGCAGTGTCCTCCGTCTCTGACGAGGAGGACAGTTCCATGTACTACGGAGTGAACATTGATGAGGTCATCCCCTACTTAAAGCAGTACGACGTTCCCTACGTCCTCCAAGAAGCAGGAGCGACTCAGTCCAGCAGCGAGACATCTTTGGCAGAGGGGACAGCCCCTGCCGGGGACACGATAGTGGTTCCTGAATCTACGGAGGAAGACCCGAAGGAATCCTCTGGTGGAGTGCCTGCTGCTGTATGGGTGGTGATCGGTGTGGCCGTGGCGGCTGTGGCTGGCGTGGTTATTTTTCTCCTGCTCCAAAAGGGGAAGAAGACCCCTGCCCAAGTCCAGCCTGTACAACCGGCGCCCGCTCCGGCGCCTGCCCCTCAGAAAGTGCCTGTGCTGCGCTCTTTGGCCCAGCAGCACAACGGCGTGCGAATCCCAATCCAGGGCAGGCAGATCCTCATTGGCACCAGCCAGGGAGACTGCCAGGTGGTGTTCCGGTCAGGCACACCAGGTGTCAGCCGCCGCCACTGCTCCATTTCTTGGGATGCCGCTACCGGGGATTTCATTCTAACGGATCTTGGTTCATCCTTTGGTACGTTCTTGGAAAACCGCCAGAAGCTGGCGCAGGGTGTGCCCACGAGACTGCGTCCTGGGGACAGGTTCTACCTTGGCTCCCCCGAGAACTTGCTGAGCACCGGATTGGAGTGAGCCCATGACCGACAGTTTTTTCTTTACCGCTCCTGGCGGGCGGGAGCACAATGAAGACGCGGTGGGCCAACGGGAGATTCCAGGCGGTACGCTGTTCCTTCTGGCTGACGGGTTAGGCGGTCACCACAGAGGGGCGGAGGCCTCTGCACAAGTGATCGCTTCCATGCAGGAGGCTGCTCCTCCGCAGGATGGGGAAGATCTGGAACAATGGCTTATCTGTGCGATTACGCAAGCAAACGATGTCCTGCTTCAACTGCAGGCTGACTCCGGGTCCAATATGCGCAGTACCTTAGTGGCTCTTGCCCTTACAGAGGACAAGGCGGTTTGGGGCCATGTAGGGGATTCCCGCCTGTACTGCATCCGGGGAGGGAGACTCATTTCTTTCACCAACGATCACTCGGTGGCTTACACCAAGTATAAATGCGGGGAGATTACCCGGGCTCAAATCGGCGAGGATGAAGACCAGTCTTCTCTCCTGCGCTCCCTGGGGAATCCCACACGGAACCAGCCGGATTTAGCTTCCTTGGGTGGTCCTCCCCAGCCAGGGGATGGATTTCTCCTTTGCTCCGATGGGGTTTGGGAATATCTCTATGATGGAGAGATCCTTGCCGACTTTTGCAAATCTGCTTTTGCAGAGGACTGGGCACGGCGGTTGCTGCTCCGAGTGATGGGCCGAATTCAGCCAGGGAACGACAATCTTTCTCTAATAACCATCATGGTCTCTTGAAATGGCAGGGAGGATCGACATGAAAAAGTGGATCGTTTTGCTATTACTGTTGTTATTGGGACTCCCGGTTCAAGCTTTGGAGGTCACTTCCGGCCCCTGCCAGGTAACGAGTGCCTATTACAACGGAGAAACTCTCTACGCGTTTTTGGAAGGTCAACCACCTGAAGAAATGGGGCTGCTGCTGAATAATGCGCAGGTGGCCCAAGGGACCCCTACTCCGGTTTCTGAAACGGAAGCAACCTCCCACTATCTATTCCTCATGGATCTTTCCACATCCATGCCGGATTATCAGCAGTGGATTTTTGCCTTTACTGACGCCCTGTTCGCGCAGGAAACACAGCCGGTGGAGGTAACCATTGCCGGGTTCGGTGACAGGTTTGAATTGTTGGACGAGGGAATGACCACCAGCGATGAAGTGCGCAAGGCCATTAACGGTGTTCATTACGATCACACAGCCACGGACCTTTCTGGCTGTCTGGCCCAAGCCCTGCGTTATATGGCAGAAACTCCCGTAGGAGATGGGGCGGTGGCAAACATCATCCTGTTCACCGACGTCATCCCATGGCCCGACCAGGGGGATGGGTGGGAAGAAGAAGCTGCCGTTATCACGCAGGATCTGGCTCAGGCCCCTGAGGTGATATTCCATCTTGCCGCCTTTGGCAGCCAGGGGAACAATGACTTGCGGGAAGCGCTTTCCAGCGGGAAAGGGCTTAGTCTCTCCATTATGAGCCGTTCGGACGCTGAGGCTGCTGGGGTAGCAGTGGCACAGCAGGTGGACTCGCTCTACACTCTGGCACTTCAGCCCAACATGGATCTGGCAGAGCCCCGGCTGGAAGGACAGCTGTTCTACCAGGAGGAAGACGGCTCTACTGTTTTCCTGGATTTGGATAATATCCGCAACTACCCCGTGGCGTTGCCAGAAGAAGCGGTTGTCCCAACGGAGGAACCTGCAAACCCTCCCGAGCCGGAACCCACCCCCGAACCAGAACCGACGGCAGCGCCCGAGCCAGAGAGCTCCGCTCCGCAGGGGAGCTCTCCTCCTGCGGAAGGAACGGTGAGCGGCGAGCCCCAGGTGGAATCCTCACAGGAACCCAGTACGCCTTCTGTTTCCTCGGGACCGGTAGCTTCGGAAGCGGACGATGGTGAAGAAGAGGCATCTTTCCCACCCATCTGGATGATTGCGGCGGGTGGCGGTGCCGCGGTTTTGATAGTCCTTATCGTAGCAGTTGCTCTCTCGCAAAGAAAAAAACGCAGTGTCCCAAAAGAGGTGGAAGCGCCGGGAATCGCATTGAAGTTGGAAGTGTTCCAAGGGAAACCAAAGAAAAAGCAGGTGGTCTTTACTTTGGCAAATTCCCTTACTATCGGGTCTTCGGCTTCCTGCGATATCGTGTGGAATGACCCGGAAATGGACGGCGTCTGCGCTCGAATCTTCTTGGATGAACAGGGCGTGTTTATCGAGAGCGTTTCCCCTCGCACCCAGGTGTTTGTAGAGGGAATTCTGATCCATGGTCCTAACCGGCTGCGCAGCGGCGACAGGGTTACCATTGCTCATTCCATATTCTGTCTGCGTTTTTAAAAAGAAGATCCGGACATCCTTGCTAACAGGATGTCCGGATCTTTCCTCCGTAGAATGAATCTATTTACACCCCCACCCTCCCCTGCATCTGAGCGCTCACTTCCCGTTTCTTCTCATCAAAAGCATGAGTATAAATGTCCAGCGTAGTGGACACCTGGGAATGCCCCAGCAGCCCCGACA
>OGPH01001491.1_pt1 | contig 17282 bp, 26 predicted proteins | sample 1552891 | NCBI WGS metagenome assembly OGPH01 (sample SAMEA2580272, study PRJEB22360) | human gut metagenome | biome: human gut; feature: human-associated habitat; material: faeces | place: Denmark | collected 2008/2010 | reverse complement strand
TGAATCTTAATAAACAAAAAAAGAAATCTGAATATGTCAGATTTCTAATTTAAATTTGTCGTTAAATTGACGACATTGAGCAGTAAATTCTGCTTCTTTTTAGCATAAGATATATTTAAAATCGTTATTATCAGTTGAATAAATAAGATCTTCTGAAGTGTCATTACGAAAATGGAAGAGCTGTCCATCTTCAATTTTTCCATTCCATGTTGCAACAACAATAATATCTTTTGATAATTCTTTAAGGAAAGCTAATAAATCAATTTGACTGTTTTTTGCATAAAGAATTTTTTTATTATCTAACAATAAAACTTTTTGGTGATAAGTTGTTAAAAAGTTTTTCATCTCAGGTAGAAGTTTTTCACTTGGTGTATGATAGAAAATCTTATCAAGATCAAGAATAGGAATACCTGTTTCTTCACTATATTGACGAATGACTTTTGATTTTCCACTTCCAGGCTGTCCAATGATTAGTAAAAGTTTGTACTCTGCATGACTGATGTCTTCTATTTTTTTATTCAAATCCATTGCTATAATCTCCTTTTCTGTTTTTATTTGTTAAGAATATTATAGCATTTTCTGTAAGCGTTTTCTATGTATATCGTAAAAAAAGCTTTTTTATCTTTTATTTATATTCTTGTAAACATAATATTAATTGACCAATTAAAATATATTCTTGAATATTTTCTATTTTGATGATACGTGGTAGATACTTTTCAGGTATATATTGAGCAATCATCTTTTTTAACTCATCAACATCAGGAATAAGAGTGCAAGAAAGAATAATAGCTTCTGGTCCAATCACAGAAGATAAAGCTACAATTGTTTTAGATACAAGTTCTAAAGCGCCTTCAGGTGTCTTGGCAAGTGTTTGTGGTGGGGCAGAATAATTGAGTGGTAAGTATTGCACTTCTCCAGCAATATGCGCATGACCTTTAACAAGTTGTCCATTAACAATAATTCCTGCTCCTCCAAAATGATTATTTGGCTGAAATAAGAAAATCAGTGATGAAAATTGTTGTTGAGAAGCGTAATAACCGACTGCAGCAGTATTGACATCATTATCAATGACAATATGTTGATGGTAGCGCTCCTTGAGTAGCTGATACATGTTAAAATTATTTAATCCTATGATACTTGTAGAAGCGACAAAACCATTATTGATAATACCTGGTGTTGAAATGCCAATGATTTGAATACGTGGATATTGTAATAAGATTGTATCAATGACATCATAAATGTCTTCCATGCTGATTTTAAATTTAATAATTTCATTGCTGCTGATAATATGATTTTGTTCATCATAGAGATGATAGGCAATGTGAACACGTAAACTGTTTCTAAATAGAGACAAAACAAGAATCTTTGTATTTTGATGTGGAATGACTTGTAATGGTTTGATAGTTGATTCAGTTTTAGAATTATGAGGTAACTTTTGATGTTCTAAGGCATGTCTGACAAGTTGTAAAGTTTTGGCGACATCATATTTGGCAAAAACTTGTGGAGGTACTTTTAAGACAATTTTATCTTTTAAGATTTCCTGTACTTTTGCATGCATGAATGAGATTTGTGGAGCTAATAAAATCACATCATATTCATTGCCTACATTAAATAAATCAGTATATCCAATCGCTCTGACCTCATAATGATAATCTAAAATTTGAGCTGCTTCATTAAGCTTAGAAGCAAAATAAGACGTTGTTAAACCACCACTACAACTTAATAATATTTTGATTTTTGGTTTATCAACCAATTGTAGAATATTATTCATCATTTCATTAAAAAGTTCAGTAGCATGTTTCATAGTTTTCATTTGAAAATGAAGATAAAACTCAATATTTTGAGTCATTGTATTGGTAACACTTAATTCAATAATATTTAAGGGATTAAAAATAACTTGACTGAAACTATAATTGGTTTTAATATCTATGATATTTTCATTTTTATCATCAAGATAGATTTGACATTGACTTTGATCCTGAATTAAAATCCATTGCTTAAAAAGCATTGTGTGAATATCTCTTAAAAATTCATCCATAAAAAATCCCCCTTTATCTTTATTATAGAGGGAGAAATGGATAAAATCATATATTTTGCTAAAGTAGAAAATAATTTTTTAAAAAAAGTTCTATTTATCAATATTTTTGATAAAAAACTATCATAAATTGAAGAATGAATTGTTTTGTAAATAATAATCAATGACTTCTAAAACACCTTCATCATTAAATCCTGGTGCCATCCATTGAAAATCTTTTTTCATTTTTTCTTTTGCATTTGCCATCACATAGCCATATTTGACTGTTGATAACATCTCTCGATCATTGTCAGCATCACCAAAAGCCATAACTTCATCAGGTGAAATATGAAACTCTTTCATTAACAATTGAATTGCCATGCCTTTGCTGACAAAACGAGGAATAATATCAATACAGGCATGTCCGCTATCAACAATTCTAATATCTTGACTGGCAATTTGAGTCAAATCATGAATACGTTGAGTTGTATTTTGTTGAGGTAAGTAAAGCGCAAATTTCACAATAGGTTCTTTAATGAGTGAAAAGTTTTGAACTTTTTTCACATGAGGAAAATAGGGAAGAAACATTTGATAATAATGTTCAGGTAATGATTCTAATGTGTAAGATTGATTTTTTGTACATACCCAGCATAAAACATCAGGCATTGTTTGAAGTGTATCAATAATCAGTTGACTGTCCTGAGAGGATATATGTGCAAAATATAGCTCTTTACCTTCACTGATAATGTAACCTCCATTTTCAGCAATATAAGTTAATTCATTTTGAATATGAGGAAAACAGTTTTGAAGTTTCTTGTATGGATTACCACTTGCTACCACAAAGCGAATGCCTCTATCTTTTAATATTTGATAAATGTGATCAAAACGTTTTTGATTATAAGATGAATTTTCATCTAAAAACGTTCCATCCATATCTACCGCAATCATTTTTATAGCCATGAATTTATTCCCCTTTATTTGATATATAAGCATTATAACATAAAAAATTAAGAAAATATTAATAAATAGACATGAAAAATATGGATAATAAAAAGAGGAAGGATTGATATGAAAACAGTTATCATAAAACCCCATCATTTTATGGATATTTTTAAATTATATTGTACAGGAATTGAAGAATTTGTTCCTGACCAAAAGATGGGACATGATTTTTATGCTATTGCTAATGCTATTATAAAAAATCCTTATTTGCTTTGCCAACTGACAATAGAAGGGGATGATATATGTAAACCATGTCATTATTATCAAAAACATCAATGTCAGGATACTCTTTTTCATATTCAAGGTATTTCAAAAAAAGGACAATATAATCAATTGTTAGATCAAAGAATTATAGAACTGTATCAGCTTTATAATACCCAATATCAAGTGTTGGAATTATGCCAGATATTTTATCGTCATCATGAACTTATAGCGAAGGTATGGAAAGAGGAAGATGATCAGCAAGTGGAGAAACGTCGTGACTTTTTCGTAAAAGGTGTAGAAAAATACTTTTTTAAATACAAAGATGATGTCATGACAAAATATTTTGAAGATATATAAGAGTCAAAAAGATGCAATCATGTGCATCTTTTTTCTAAATATTCATAAATAGATAGATTTTTTTGTAAAAAGAACTGTTTTAAATTCTGTTCATCAATAATTTTAACATGATGATAATCTAATATCTCATAAACAGATTTTCTATCCTGCGATGTTTCCTGATATAAGGAACTATTTATTTGAAAATGATTCCCATCTCGCATATGAAATTGATAGATAATATTATAATATGTCACAGGTCCAAAACCAATGCCACCAATCTTTTTTTCAACATGGATTTTAACATTGCAAATATCTTTGTATAAATAATGTCTGGCTATTTCGTGGGTTGTGTTTTCTAATACTGCTTTTATACTCTTTGCCTTCATTTTATAGCTGTCAAATATATAGAAATCAACAATTCCAAATTCATAGTATTTTTCATGAAATAATATGAATATGAAAATAATTGTCAGGAGGATAACACTCAATAAATATAAACCCCAATGTATATGAGTCATTGTATGAGTATTGATAAAATATAAAAGAAAGCTCATAGTGATCAAAGTTGTAGAAATAAATATGAGTATTATTTCTTTTAGAAATTGAAAAGGGGTTGTTTTTCTTCCTAATGTGACAACAGGGTAGGGCTTTATAAATTCAGATGCTTTATGAATAATTGATTTAATTTCATCATGTGAATGAGCAGGCTGATTTTGAAATTCTCCATCAATAATTGCATCTAACAAGGGAATGTTTTTTTGATTTAAATGGAAACATTTCTGTTGAACTTCTTCTAGATTTTCAATCTTTGCTTGTAAAAATTTTAAATGTTTATTTAGTATATTTTGAAATTGATCTGGATTTAGAAGAATTGTTTGAATCATTTCTAGAGGAATATCTAAATCTCTTAAAAAATGTATTTTTCTTAATATATGGACATCTTCCTGTGTATAATTTCTATAACCATTTTCATCCCTTTTTGGCTTTAAAAAACCTAATTTTTCATAATAGCGTATTGTTTGAGAATTGATTTGTAATAATTTTTCGACTTCTTTGATTTTCATATGCATATCGTCCTTTCGTCTTTAAGCGTCTGTGATTATATTTGAAAAGAGTTATATATGATCTCTTTTATTATAACATACACCTTTCAATAACTATAAGGTCAATATGATTTTATAAAAAAAGAGCTTATAAGCTCATTTTATTTAATAATTTAATTTTTTTATTTTCTTCTCTATTTCTTTGATGATTTTGATGAATTCATCATCACTTTTTCCAGTAGGGTCATCTAAATTCCAATTATCATCAAAACTTTTACCTATATATGGACAAGTAACGTTACATCCCATAGAAATAGCGATATCTACTTGAGGAATATCTTGGACTAATTTACTATATTGGTTCTGTTCCATATCAATTTGATACATGTCTTTTATAAGTCTGACAGCATCCTGATTAATTTGAGGTTTCAATTCTGTTCCACAAGAGTAAAAATCATATCTGTCACTCAAAAACTTTTTTCCTAATGCTTCAGCAATTTGACTGCGACATGAATTATGAACACACACAAATGCAATTTTAAGTTTTCTTTCCATATATTTATTGACCTTTCATTTTTATTGATAAAATATGTTTAACTTCATCTACTGATAAAACTTTCCCAAAAGAAACAACTTCTCCATTCAATACTAATGCTGGTGTGGACATAACACCATAGGATGCAATTTGAGAAAAATCAGTGATATGTTCAATTGGTAAATTAAAATTGAATTCTGATAATGCTATTCTTACTGATTCCTCTAGTTTATCACATTTTTGACATCCTGAGCCTAAGATTTTTATTCCATCATCTTTTTTTAATTCTTCAGCTTTTTTAACACTTTCCTCATCAATCTGACTACAACAACATTCCTTTTTTTCTTTCTTTTTAAATAGATTCATATACATTCTCCTTTTCATCTTTCATAATCAAACTTTGATTCCACATTAAGAATATGTTCATTGTCTTTGCTTTTTCTAACTCTCATCCATTTTTTATCCAGATACTCATTCATATATTCAATAATTTCATCAATAGGATATTCCTTACCATCTTGTCGAAGTTCTAAGCCATTGCATGTACATGCTCCAATAGCATGAATGGAATATTCTATTCCTTTTTCTTTTAATAACTGATTGATATCGACGATCATATTAAAATGAACAACATTTGCCATATGCCTTCCTCCTAATACAGTAAAAATGAAAATATGTTAAACAAATAACCAACAATCATAATTCCTAGAGTACAGATTGCAATAAACAATGCTAGAAGTTTGGGTTTTACAGCCTTTTTTAGCATAATCAGTGAAGGTAAACTTAATGTTGTCACTGCCATCATAAAGGCTAATACTGTTCCAAGTAAAGCACCTTTAGCCAGTAAAGCTTCTGCAACTGGAATAGTTCCAAAAATGTCAGCATACATTGGAATTCCTACAATTGTTGCTAAAATAACTCCAAAAGGATTATTTCCACCTAATATTCCTTCTATCCATGCTTCTGGAATCCAGTTATGAATAATGGCTCCAATTCCTACACCTATCAAAATATATGGAAAAACTTTTTTAAAGGTTTCTATAACCTGCTCCTTGGCATACTGAAGACGTTCTGTTTTACTTAGATCTGGTGAGCTAATATCTACATGACTAGATTTCATAATGAATGCTTCAACATATTTTTCCATATGCATTTTTTCAATAACTATTCCGCCAATAACAGCAATAATAAGCCCAACTATAACATAGGCGACTGCAATTTTGATTCCAAAGATACTCATCAATAAAACAAGACTTCCTAAATCAACCATAGGTGAAGAAATCAAAAATGAGAAAGTGACTCCTAATGGCAAGCCAGCACTTGTAAATCCAATAAATAGCGGTATAGATGAACATGAACAAAAAGGCGTTACTGTACCTAATAAAGCAGAAATGATATTTGCTTTTATACCAAGAAATCGACCTAGAATTTTCTTGCTTCTTTCTGGTGGAAAATAACTTTGAATATACGAAATCATAAAGATCAATACACATAACAATACTGTGATCTTTATAACATCATAAATAAAAAACTGAATACTGGCTCCAATATTGGAATTGATATCTATACCAACAGAAGTTAGCAATAAAGCAATCAATTCATTAAGCCAGTTCATTCCTAAAATTTGATTTTGAAAGAATAACCAAATTTCTTTCATAGTTCCTCCTTATATCGATATATTTCGATTTATATATTTGAATTTTTGCCACCCTAATGGTGGCTTTATAAAATGAAAAATCATTTACATGCAATAATTTTTTAAATACTGGATAACTTTTTCAATCCCATCACCTGATAAAGAATAATGTGACCACTTGCCATCCTTTCTTACATTCACAACCCTTGCATCTGTTAATATTTTCATATGGTGTGATAAAGTAGATTGACTTACATCAAGAATTTCTAAAAGTTTACATGCACAATGTTCTCCATCTTTTAAAATATTAAGAATTTTTAAACGATTAGGATCACAAAATGCTTTGAAAACTTTTGCTTCCTGTTCATAATCTTTATCCATATCATCACCTCATATCTATATTCTTCGATATGATATTAACATACATATCGATGATTGTCAATGTGATAAAAATAGAGAAGAAATGGCAAAATGTTGATTTTATATTTAATAAATGATTTATCAAATATTTTTATATAAAAACAAATGGAAATAGTATACAATATTTAAAGGAGATGATTTCTATGAAAATAATTGCATTTACAGGAGCAGGAATATCAAAACAATCCAATATTCCAACATTTATGGAAAGACCTGATATTAGAGAAAAATTATTTAGAGATTATGCAAATACGCATCATGAAGAATATAACGAAGTCATTAGACAACTGAAAGCCAATATGAATGGAGCGAAACCTAATGATGCCCATTATGCCTTAGCTCAGTATCATATTCCAGTCATTACCATGAATATTGATGGTTTACATAAACTTGCTGGCAGTGATGCTTTAGAAATGCATGGTGGTTTACCTGACGATGATGAAATGTCTATTGCCTGGTCATTATATAATAAACCTGTATTATATGGAGATCCTGCACCAAATTACCAAAAAGCTTATGAAATGGTATATGATTTAACACCAGATGATATCTTTTTGGTGATTGGGTGTTCTTATCATACAGCGATTGCGGTTGATTTAAGAGAAGTTGCGAAAAGTCGAGGGGCAAGAATTATTGAAATCCAGGAAGATGCTGCTCATAATGTCAGAAAAGTATTAGAAAAGCTTATGAAATAAGTAGGTATTGATGGAGAAAAAAGTGATGGAAGAGAAAAAAGTATTGCTTGATCATATTGATAAGATTCATACGACAGAATTAGGAATAGAAAGAATAAAAAGAAACTTAAAACTTGATACACAAGATGTTGTGGCGTACTGTCGAAATAAGATTTTAGACAAAAATTGTCATATTTATAAACGTGGTAAAAATTGGTATTGTGAGGTTGATCAAATCAAGATCACTATCAATTCATTGAGTTATACAATTATAACAGCACATAAAATGACATAAATAGTTATCAAATAAAAAATATGAAAGAATGGAGAATCTTTTAATGAAAAAGGATATTCAAAAATGTTTGGAAATATATAAAGAACAGTTAAATCAAGGATATATACAAACTGCTTATTTGACTTTGATTCCATATGTTGGACAATTAAAATCAAAATTTCCTAAAGATTATAATACAGGAAATATCTCATTTGGATATTTAGATTATACTTATTTTGCTTTTTTTAATCAGTATTTAAGAGATCAAAAACTAAGGTTTGGAATTGTATTAAATCATGAAAAACTTCAATTTTGAATTATGGTTAATGGGACAAAATGCAGATATTCAAAGAAAATACTGGAAAATATTACAGAAAACAAAATGGAATCATAATCAAAAAATAATGCCTGAATATCCCATTGTAGAAATTGTTTTAGAAACAAACATAGATTTTGAAAATCAGGGAAGCATGACGCATCATATTGTTGAGCGTTCAGTTTCTTTAGCATCACAAATACAAGAATATTTAAAACTAATCCATAATGAATAATATATAGTCAAATCATTGTTTTATTCATGAATGGTGTGGATTCAAAAATATTTTCATATAAGTTTAGAAGAATGAGCATCAAAATACAGAGGTGTGTTGATATGAAAATTAAAGAAATTAAGAAAAATAAAAAACAATTTCTTTCATTGTTGCTTTTGGCTGATGAACAGGAAGATATGATAGATCAGTATCTTGAACGTGGAACAATGTATGTATTAGATGATGATGGTATTCAATGTGAATGTGTTGTGACTGATGAAGGTCATGGAATTCTTGAAATCAAAAATATAGCAACTAAGCCAGAAGCACAGGGAAAAGGATATGGGCGTATTTTGATAGAATTTATTGTTGAAAAATATAAAGAAAAATATTCTGTTTTACAGGTTGGTACAGGAGATAGTCCTTTGACAATTCCTTTTTATGAAAAATGTGGTTTTATCCGTTCACATAGTATTCAAAATTTTTTTATAGACCATTATGACCATCCTATATATGAGCAGGGTATTCAATTGATAGATATGATCTATTTACAAAGAAAGCTATAAATAGATAAGATACAAAGGGTATGTAGAATATGTCGAAATGACATTATGAAAATTAATAAAGATTTGTGATAAATGATAAAAGTTGATCATAAGTTCAATTCTAAAAATAGAATAATGATGGTTTATAGTAAACTGTATAATAAAAAAATCAAGTCATTATAACTTGATTTTTTCGTATTGCAATAATTGTTCACGTGCTTTTGTGTAATGCTTTAATTGTATAACAATTTGTTTACGTGTTTGTGTCGTAATATATTCAGCACTCACTATCGCAAATATTAATGCTACAACCATAAAGATAGGTGTAGAATATAAGAAAAATGCACTATGTGTTAATAAATATAAAACAATCAAACATGCAACAATAGATAATGTTTTGATTAAAATACGAATGCTTAAAAAGCGAGCATACATATCATTTCTAATATTCTGATATGTATCTTGTAATAATGTAATAATTTCAGAGCATTTTTCAAGTGTTAATTCATAATCATTAATATTTGTACGAACATCAACTTTAATTGACATCTCTCAAACCTCCTCTTACACATCGCTTACATTATAGCACTGTTTGAAAAAAAATAAAGAGATTTACTTCAAATATAAAACATTGTATACTAAATACGGGTGATTCGATGAAAGCTTTAGGCCATTTCAAAACAATAACAAAACATAAATGGAAAGTTATGAAACTATGCTTTCGTATTGGTTTATATAAACAGGGTCTACTACATGATATGTCAAAATATTCATGGTGTGAATTTTCTACAGGAATCAAGTATTACCAAGGGGATAAGTCGCCAAATTCTGTAGAACGTCGTGACAAAGGTTATTCTTTAGCCTGGTTACATCACAAGGGAAGAAATAAACATCATTGGGAATTTTGGGTCGATTTTACACGTAATGGTCTGCAGCCTGCCAAAATGCCTGCACGCTATGTTTTAGAAATGTTTTGTGATCGTATAGCAGCCAGTCAGACTTATCAAGGTGATAAATATCAAGATACATTTCCACTCGCTTATTATGAAAGGGGAAAATATTCTTATATTATGCACCCTGATACACGTGCTTTTTTAGAACATCTTTTACATTATCTTCATGATCATGGCTTAGATCAAACCATTGTATATATTCGTACACATCCAGAATGGAAGAAAAAATCATAACATGTATTCTTTTTCATATAGTATTTATAGGTGATACTATGAAAAAAATCATGTTTTTTTTGTGCTTTTTATTATGTATAGTCAATGTACATGCCGTTGATTTTCAAGGTCAATCATATATTGTGATGGAAAGTACTCAACACAATGTATTAGAAGGAAAAAATATTCATGAAGTCCAGAGTGTTGCTTCCATATCTAAGATTATGACAGCAATTGTTGCGATTGAAAATGGACAACTGGATGATGAATATGAGATTGGTGAAGAAGTTAATGAAGCATGGGGAAGTGGCATCTATATACATATAGGTGACCGCATTAATTTAAGAGATTTATTGCATGGTTTATTATTGAGAAGTGGAAATGATGCAGCTAATGTGATTGCAAAAAATGTTGGTGGAAGTATTGAACACTTTGTTGAAATGATGAATCAAAAAGCTCAGGAACTTCATATGACAGATACACATTTTTCTAATCCAACTGGTTTGGATGAAGAAGATGATGGAAATCAGTCCAGTGTTTATGATATGGCTTTGCTTATGTCTTATTGTAGTCAAAATCCTATTTTCAATGATATCGTCATGAAAGAAACTTATAAACGCGAAGATGGTGGGGGAACATGGCATAATAAAAATAGATTGCTAGAAGAATATGAGTATTGTGTTGGAGGAAAAACAGGATATACCAAAAAAGCAAAACGTACCTTAGTCACACGTGCAATTAAAGATGATGTTTCTTTAGTTATTGTGACGTTTAATTGTGGAAATGATTTTGAATTTCATCAAAAAAAGTATGAAGAATGTTTTCAAAAATATCAAAATGTACTGGTTTTATCTAAAGGAATCTATCAGTATCACGGTCATTCATTTCTCATTGATCAGGATCTTTATTATTGTGGACAGGAAAGTCAAAATGTATCCCTGCAATCACAGGGTGATATATTAAAAGTTTATGTAAATGAAAATCCCATTTATGAAGTCAATCAGCAAAATGCTTTACAAATGATTTTTCAATATGCATGGATGTTGTTTGGAGAATGCATGAATGGCTAGAATCTGGAAATGGAGTGTTGTTGTCTTTTTGTTGATTGGTTTATGTCGTCATCAGGAAGAAGCCATGATGACAGCTTTAATGGATACACCATTTATGGTATGGGATTTACTTTTAAATGTGTTACTGGCAGCTTGTTTATGGGGTGGTTTTTTAAACATTATTCAAAAAACAGGATTCATGAATTATTTTTCAATTATTTTCAAACCATTATTTTGTGTCATTTATGGACCAGTCATGAAACATGATGATGTTTATACTTATCTCTCTTCTAATGTGATTGCAAATCTTTTAGGTTTAGGAACACTTGCGACTTTGAGTGGTATTAAAGCTTTTCAAAAACTTCAGGAATACAATCCTCATCCACAACGTCCAAGTCGTGAAATGCTGACTTTAGTGATTATCAATACAGCAGGATTATGTTTATTTCCATCAACATTATTTATGATCAGAAAACAAATGGGCTCACAGGATATTTATGCATTTTATCCATATATGTTAGTTATTGGTATTACAATTATTATCATTGGATTGATTATACAAAGGGTGATTGATCATGAATAAGATTGTTTTTATTTTATTACTCTGTGTCTTTATTGATGGTTTAATCAAACATTATCCTTTATTTGATTTGTTTATTGAAGGTGTCAAAGACGCTTTGACATTATTTCAGACACTTTTTACAACATTAATGGCATTTATGGTTTTTGTACAATTACTTCAAAGTAGTGGAACTATTGAACTTTTGAGTCATCTTTTTCAGCCAGTGTTACAATTTTTACAGATTCCCATTGATATACTTGTACTCGGTTTGTTAAGACCTGTCAGTGCCAATGCTTCATTATCATATCTCTATTCGTTTTATGAAATGTTTGGTGTTGATCATCCTTTAAGTTTACTGGCAACACTTATTCAAAGTGGCAGTGATACAACATTTTATGTTGTGACACTTTATTTTTCTTCTATTCATATGAAGAAAACCCGTTATGCTTTACCTGTAGGTTTAACGATGGATTTTTTGTCTGTCATATTTGCGATTATGATTTATTTAAAAATGTTTGTATAATTTGATAAACTATGTATAATGATAGGGAAAGGACGTGATACTGTGGAAAGACTACAAAAAGCAATTGCAGCGAGTGGATATACTTCAAGAAGAAAAGCTGAAGATCTTATTCGTCAAGGGAGAGTCGAAGTCAATGGTGAAGTCGTAAGTGAGTTGGGCTTTAAAGTCAAAAAAGGAGATTTGATCATGATTGACGGAAAGGCTCTTCAAAGTGAAAATAAAGTTTATTATGTATTTTATAAACCTAAGGGATGTATTTGTTCATTAAGTGATGAACTGGGAAGAAAAACGGTTATTGATTATTTGCCTGATGTGAAGGAACGTATTTATCCAGTGGGAAGATTGGATTATGATACATCTGGTTTATTGTTGATGACGAATGATGGAGAGTTTGCAAATTTAATGATGCATCCCTCATCACATTTAGAAAAGGTTTATGAAGTAAGTGTTAAAGGTTTGGTTAATGGTTTGACTGTTCGTCAATTAGAAAAAGGTATTTATCTTGAGGGAGTCAAGACTTTACCTTGTCGTATTAAGATTGTTGGTAAAGATGAAGAACATGGAACAACCATGTTAATGATTAAATTGATTGAAGGAAAGAATCGACAGGTTAAGAAAATGTTTGAAGCTGTTGATCATCCAGTTAAAAGATTACATCGTTTACGTGTGGGAACAGTTGATTTAAAAGGATTAAGACCAGGACAATATCGTATGTTAAAACCTCAAGAAGTGAAAGAATTAAAGACGATGGCATTATCTAAGAAAAATGCCAGAAATCGTTAAATAAAGGGATATCTTGCAAGAGATATCTTTTTTTGTCGTTATTTGTATGATGAAGTTTATTGAAGACTGATATGAAGTGATTATAATAGAAAGCAAGGAGGATGAAATATGCGTAGTGTTGTTTTAGAACCGGGAAAAACAAATGTTTGTGGTATCTGTGGGGCTAAAGAGCCTTTTATTGAATATAAAGAATTAGAAGGTATTCATTTTATATGGTGTAATAAATGTCATACAATTAGCTTTTTTAAACCACCACAAAATGAAATGAAAAAACATTTAATTGAAAACGAAATGAATTCTTATCCATTAAAAAAAGAGCCTTAAGCTCTTTTTTTTATCTTATTCATTAACAATTGCATCAACTGGGCAAGATGCTGCAGCTTCTTTTGCAGCTTCTTCTAATTCAGCAGGAACTTCACCTAGAATGTTTTCTGCTAATCCGTCAGCGTTTAAATCAAAAACTTCTGGACATACTGCTGTGCAAGAACCACAACCAATACAATTTTCATTAACTTTATACATTTTTATTACCTCCTATTCATACGCCTATTATATACTAAATAGAATTATTTTAAAAGTTTATTTTATAATTTTTTATAGTTATGTTATAATGAGGGCGGTGATGCGAAATGGAGAAACAAACAAGAATTAATAAATATAAAGAATTAAGAGATGAAATGAAAGAAGAGGTAGCAATTGATCGTCAGATGACATATGAACAGGATGATGAAGAAGATGATTTTTTAGCTTTTTTACCTCAAAATCAAAAGAAAGATATTCAGGATACATTGATGGAACCTTTATCATATGAAACATTAAAACCTGATAATGAAGAAATCAAATCTGCTTTAAATGAAGCAAAAGTGAATGTTGGTAAAGAACAATATAATACACGTTTAGATATTTTAAATAAAATTAAACAATCTGAGGAACATCAGCCTCAACATGCACAAACGTCTCAAACACAGGAAATAAAGGCTGAACCACAAAAGAAAATGTCTTTATTAGAAAAATTAGCTGCAATGTCGCCAGAAGAAGATGCCGAGGAGTTAAAGAAATATGAAGAAGGTTTGACTATTGCGGATTTTATGAAGAAAGATAAGAAAAAAACAAAACGTGAAAAAGTTGAAAAAACAAAACCAGAAAAAGTAGAAAAAACTAAACATAAAGAAGAAGTGAAAGTTAAAAAACAAAGAGAACAAATTGTAGAAGAAGATACAGAAGAAGAAAAAGATAGTAAATTAGTGACAATTTTAAATTATGTGATTATTGTTTTTATTGTGATCTTTATTGTTTTAGCATTCTTTATTGCTAAACAGTTGTTTTTTTAAAGAATTCAGTTGGTTTTGAAAAGTGAGGTTATAGAATATGACGAAAAGAATTTCAATTGCTATTGATGGTCCAGCTGCTGCTGGAAAGTCAACAATTGCCAAAATGGTAGCTAAGAATTTAAATTATACATATATTGATACTGGAGCTATGTATCGTTGTGTCGCTTATTATGCCTGGTTAAATCATATTGATTTCCATGATGAACAGGGTGTATCAGCACTTTTAAAGGATATAGATATTCAAATGTTTCCAGATGGAACGATTCAATTGAATCATGAAGATGTCACATCATCTATTCGTGAAAATGAAGTGTCAATGGGAGCAAGTATTGTTTCTCAATATGAAGCAGTCAGAACTTTTCTCGTTGATAAGCAGCGACAAATGGCTCAAGGTGGCGGTGTGATTTTGGATGGTAGAGATATTGGAACGGTTGTTTTAAAAGATGCTGAGTTAAAGATTTATCAGGTTGCCAGCATTGAATGTCGAGCATTACGTCGTCATAAAGAGAACTTGCAAAGAGGTCTTGAATCCAATTTAGAAGACATTCAAAAAGAGATTGCTTTAAGAGATGAACAAGATATGAACCGTCTTATTTCTCCTTTAAAAAAAGCTGATGATGCCATTGAAATTGATACATCAGACATGACATTGGAAGAAGTTGTTGCAAAAGTGATGCAACTTGTAGAACAGAGAGTATAGGGAGTGAATAATCATGAGAAAAGGAATTGTAGCAATTGTAGGACGAGCGAATGTTGGGAAATCAACAATTTTTAATCGTATTGTTGGTCAACGCATTTCCATTGTTGAAGATACTCCAGGTGTTACACGTGATCGTATCTATGCGGATGCATCATGGCTGACACGTGATTTTAAAATCATTGATACAGGTGGAATTGAATTAGAAAATGCTTCTTTTACTGAACAAATCAAAATGCAGGCTGAAATTGCTATAGAAGAAGCAGATATTATTTTATTTGTTGTCAATGGTCGTGAGGGCGTTACAAAAGAAGATCTTTTCGTTGCTCGTTTACTACAAAAATCAAGAAAACCAATTGTATTAGCTGTTAATAAGATAGATGATCAGAAATTTAAAGATAATATTTATGATTTTTATAGTTTAGGTATTGGTGATCCAATTGCAGTATCAGGAAGTCATGGTATTGGTATTGGAGATGTTTTAGATGAAATTATTCATCAATTGCCTGCTGTGGATGAAAAAAAAGAAGATGATGTTATTCGTTTTTCAGTGATTGGAAGACCAAATGTTGGAAAATCTTCTTTAACGAATGCCATTTTAGGTGAAGAACGTGTCATTGTATCAGATATTGAAGGAACAACACGTGATGCTATTGATACACCTTTTGAAAAAGATGGACAGAAGTATTGTGTTGTTGATACAGCAGGAATGCGTAAAAAAGGAAAAATTTATGAAAATGTTGAAAAGTATTCTGTTTTACGTGCTTTATCAGCTGTAGAAAAAAGTGATGTTGTCTTAATGGTTATTGATGGGAATCAAGGAATTATCGAACAGGATAAACATGTAGCTGGATATGCCCATGAAGCTGGAAAAGCTGTTATTCTGGTAGTTAATAAATGGGATCTGATTGAAAAAGATTCTAAGACAATGAAAAAAATGGAAAGTCAGATTCGTGAACAATTCAAATATTTGGATTATGCACCTATTATTTTTGTATCGGCTAAAGATAAAAAACGTGTTCATTTGTTGTTGCCGATGATTCAGGAGGTTTATGCCAATAGTCAAAAACGTGTTGCGACAAGTGTTTTAAATGATGTTTTGATTGATGCACAAACAATGAATCCAACAACAACATTTAATGGTGGACGTTTAAAAATTTATTATGCCAATCAGGTCAGTGTCTGTCCACCAACATTTGTTTTGTTTACAAATGATCCACAATACTTACATTTTAGCTATAAGCGATATTTAGAAAATCGTTTACGTGATGCTTTTGGTTTTGAAGGAACACCTATTCATATTCTTTGTAGAAAAAGAGATTAAAAAATACACTTTTAAATATCGCAAGTTCATCGAAAATTTGAATCATATAAAAATATGAATGACTGTGGAATGAAAGCTTTGTCAATGGAAAAGCTGAACAATCATTTATATATGTGCATATATTAATCTTGGGTGATTCAAATGGATAAACAAGATAAATTATTGGATAAGGTATCGCAGAAAACGAATGTGTCTAAAGCTGATATTTTATCATTAGCAAATGATTTACAGACCAAAGACTTAAAAGATGAGAAAAATATCAGAGAATTTGTCAATAAGATTTCACGTTTGACAAATAGACAGGTGAAACCTGAACAAATGGATAAGATCATTCATATTATTCAAAACAATCAGGTCCCTTCCGATATAGATAAGCTTGTAAAATGATATTTTGGCTTGAAAAGGAATATAAGACAAGCTATAATGGAAATGATGAAGGGAAGTGGAAGGATGTATAAATTTTCTTGCAGAAAACTAAAGATTTGCATCTAAAAGATGCACGCAAGAAAATAGCTCTCTTTTTATCATAAATATAATTATAACGACAAGGACTATTTTCTTGTCGTTTTATTTTATAAAGGAGCTAACTATATAAAATTCAAGTCATTTGATGAAAAAGTTTGAAAATGTT
>OGPH01001487.1_pt1 | contig 17311 bp, 20 predicted proteins | sample 1552891 | NCBI WGS metagenome assembly OGPH01 (sample SAMEA2580272, study PRJEB22360) | human gut metagenome | biome: human gut; feature: human-associated habitat; material: faeces | place: Denmark | collected 2008/2010 | reverse complement strand
ATATATGGAGCAAATGCGAGCGGGAAATCAAATGTATATGATGCGTTTCAATATATGAGCTACTATGTGTCTGAATCATTTGGTTTCGGAGATGAAAGCGGTAACCGGCGGAAAATCAAAGAAGATTATCTGAAGGTTACGCCATTTTTATTTGACGAAAAAAGCCGGGACGAAGAGACTATGTTTGAGGTTTTTTTTATAGATAATGCTGAAAAATCTGAGAAGATATATCAGTATGGCTTTTCTCTGAAAAAAAATGAAGTTGTGGAAGAATGGCTATTTTCTAGGGCCAAAACGGCCAGAAACAGATACAGAACCATATTTTACCGTAAAAAGGGCGAAGAATTGGAAATGAACGGTTTCTCTAAAAGTCATGAGGAGAATATAAAGGCATCTTTGAATAAAGAATCTCTGATCGTTTCTCTTGGAGCAAAACTGAGGATAACAAAATTAAAAAGAGTCAGAGATTGGTTCTTGAATAATGAAATTATAGATTTTGGAGATCCAGCTGAGAACTTTTTCCGTTCCAATATTCTCCCAGAGGGTTTTGCCGAAAGCCGGGAGGTACAGAAGAATGTACTGAAGTATTTTGCTTCTTTTGATGAATCCATTCAGGATTTTAATGTGGAAGAACTGCTTCAGGATGAAGATAAAGATACAGATAAGAAATATAAAATTGATGCGCTTCATAAGATGGCTGATAGTGAAAAGCTAGCCTCCATACCCCTGAGGCAGGAATCCAATGGAACGCTGAAAATGTTTGCTTTATATCCCTCTTTAAAGGATGTATTAGATCATGGAGGGACATTGTTTGTTGATGAATTGAATGCCAGACTTCATCCTCTTTTGATGAGAAATATTATATTAACCTTTTTATCGCCGGAGATTAACACGCAGAATGCCCAGCTGATTTTTACAACACATGATGTCTGGCAATTATCCAATGAACTGCTTCGCAGGGATGAGATATGGATGGTGAATAAAAATAGAGATGGGGTTTCAGAATTATATTCGCTGGCGGAATTCAGGGATGAAGATGGAAATAAAGTACGTCGGGATGAGGCATTGGCCCAAAAGTATTTAACAGGAAATTATGGCGCGATTCCGGCATTAAAGCCAATGGAGATGTTGAGGGGGAGCTTTGATGGCGAATAAAGGAGGAAATGGTAGTGAGAGACGGGCTGGTAAAAGAAGAAATCGGAATGAACGCGTAGGAAGCAGGATCCCGGAGCTGGGTTATTATCTGATCGTTACAGACACGGATGAGACAGAGAAAAATTATTTTAATGGATTACGAGAGTGTGTGCCGGAAGAACTGCAGGATCGTCTGGTGATAAAAGTGGAAAAAACAGCTACGGCCAAACTTGTGGATCGGGCGTTAGAACTCGCCGGAAAGGATCCGCAATATCGCATCCCATGGATTGTATTTGATCGGGATCAAGTGAAAGGTTTTGATGAAATGATCCAAAAAGCAGAGAGAAATGGGGTAGGGGCAGGTTGGTCGAATCCTTGCTTTGAGATTTGGATGTATGCTTATTTTGGAACCATGCCGGCTATTCAGGAATCTTTCATATGCTGCGAACAATTTGCTAAGAAGTTTGAACGGATTATGGAACAGAAATATTTAAAAAATGACACGGATATATATCGAAAATTGGTACGCTATGGCAATGAGGATAGAGCATTCCAAATAGCAGAACAATGTTATAAAAAGTGCGTTAAGGATGGAAAGGATAAGCCGTCAGAAATGTGGCCGGCATGCACAGTATACAGGCTGGTAAAAGAGATCCGGGAGAAAATAAATATTTAGAATATGATTTTTTAGGGTGGCAAGGTGTGATAGGAGGATGCTTATATGTCCTTGATAAAAATACAGAAGATTTTTTCTGATATACCTTCCTGTGAGGCATGGTCATTACAGCTGCTACAAATAAAAACATCCAGGAAAAAAGGGACAACTTATATTGGCAGGGAAATTCAATTGTCTCCCAAAGGGACTTTGCAAGCTTTGGTTTCGGAGATCGCGGAGCGATATGGAGAGGAAAAAAAGGGGATATTGTGTTCTTATACTGATGTGCGGCCATACGACGGTTCGGCAATTGCAAATGTTATATATAAACTTGAAGCGGATAATGAACTCATTCAGGCGGAATATGCCGCATTTATTAAAGCAATCGCTTCCCCCGATAGGGAAAGCGATCCTCTGGAATTTAAGACACAGGCATATTTGCTCAAAGGAATAGTGACATCAGGAGGTGAAGAGCATAGGATAAAACTAATTTCTTTACAAAATCCTGTGACTACACTTAAGCATAAATATTATCAAGCGGCTGGAACATTTAAAAAGATGTCAGATAAAGTGATTACTTTACGAACATCTATGGATGTGTTGATATGTGATAATACTGTTTATATGCTGACACTGTCTGGAGAAAAACTTTTCCATATGGAGCGTGCTTATAGGATGATTTGTAGTCATCAGATGGATGAGATCGAGAAATGTGGAATGGTAGAGGGATTTGAAGCTTTTCGATCGATTGCGGAGTCTGGGCATAATCCCAGAAAATTCGTGTCATTTGATAACAATTATTTTCAGAAACTTAAAAATGTCGGATGCAGAAGAAGAATGGCGCATATGTTTGGTATTCCTCTTGTCGGAGATAGGTTTGCTCTTTCAGAACCTAAATCGGCCGAAAAATGGATCAAGCTTCTTTGTAGACAAGGAATGATCGATCCGTTCGAGAATTGTCCAATGGAGGTCGTTGGCTCCAAAAAGTGGGGATAAAACAAAGGAGGTAATAATATGTCAATGCTCTTTTCGTGTAGTCTATATTACCTTTCTTTTTTCCCGTTATGGCTTGCTGTTCTCTTTGTTGATTTGAAAAGTTATATTGAAAATGAGTATGGAAGATTAACAGAAATAGTCAGTATGATCTGTATTCTGACTTTTGGAATCATTAGTTTGATAATTCTGATAATCGTTATGAGAACAAATGGAAAAGAAGGTTCTATGCGACAAGAATTAAAGTCGGTCAGGGAAGAAAAAGCTATTACTGCTGAGTATCTTCTTTCCTATGTACTGCCGTTGTTTGCTTTTGATTTTTCTGTTTGGAATGAGGTGGTTTTATTTTTAATATTCTTCCTGACATTTGGGTTTTTATGTATCAGACATCATTATTTTAGTGTGAATATTATTCTTGAAATAGCAAATTATAGGTTTTATAAATGTGAATTATTAAATGAAGACGATATTGTAACGGAGTGTATAGTCATTAGTAGGCGGAATCTTATGGGGTACATAAGTGAGAATATATATGTAAGGGCGCTTAATAATGAATACTTTTTAGATATGAATATAAACTGAAAAGTAAATTTATGAAATCTGAATAAGGCAAGGCTCTGGAATAGGTATCTACTGAGCGCTTGCCTTATATATACCATGCTGTTTAGGCCTTCTCAGATATCCAACCTCATATCCCCTTGCCTGATCCAACCTTTCTTCCGCATGAACTCCGAGATCCCAAGCGCCAGAATGGCGGGCAGGAGAATATGCATCAGAAGGATCTGAACCAGGGCGACGCCGGCGGAGGTTCCGGCCTGCGTCATGGTCTGAAACGCCATGATCTGTCCCACCAGGCCGCAGGTTCCCATGCCGGAGCCGGTGGGATTGTTGGGCATCCGCAGAAGACAGGTGGAAATGGGGCCCAGGATGATGCTCGACAGAATGGCGGGAAGCCAGATGACGGGTCTGCGGATGATGTTTGGCATCTGCAGCATGGAGGTTCCCAGTCCCTGGGCGACGAGACCGCCAAAGCGGTTTTCGCGGAAAGAGGCCGCTGCGAACCCGATCATATTGGCGGCACAGCCCACTGCCGCCGCTCCGGCCGCAATTCCGCTTAAATTGAGGGAAACCCCGATGGCTGCGGAACTGATAGGCAGCGTCAGGGCGATTCCCATCAGGGCGGAGACAATGATCCCGGCCCAGAAGGGCTGCTGTTCCGCGCCCCAGTTGATCAGCTCACCCACGGCTGTCATGAAGGAGGCGATGGGAACGCCGATGGAAAGCCCCACCAAAGCGCCCGTACAGATGGTGACGATGGGCGTGACCAGGATATCCACTTTGGTCTTGCCGGAGATCAGGCCGCCGATCTCCACGGCCAGATAGGCGGCGACGAATGCGCCAAGGGGTTCCCCTACGCCAGCCAGGGTGAAAACACCGTCCGAAAGGAGGGTTCCGGCGTTGATCTCCTTTGCATAAGCGCCGATCATGCCGGCTGCCGCAGCGGATACGGTGACCAGAGGCGGTTCCTTGAATTTGCTTGCCACGCCGATGCCGATGCCTGCGCCGGTGAGCTTTTTGGCCACCGTGGAGACCACGATGAGGGCACTTCCCAGAGCGCCTCCGATCAGGCCGCCGATCTGTTCCAGGATGGTGCCCACCAAAAGCGTGGCGAACAGTCCCTGGGCCATGCCGGAAAGGCCGTCGATGAAGATACGGTTGCAGAGTCTTTTCAGCTTATCCATTTTCCCCTCTCATTCCGAAGCGGCCTTGAAATGGCAGTCGTTTCTGCCAGCGCCTTCCTTGCGCTTAGCTAAGCCCTTCTTTCTATGCACATTGATAATAGTTCAAGGTGACAAGACAGGTGTCTTGTCACCTTGAACTATAAAATACCATATCAGGAGGGCGGAAGCAAGTAGTTTTTCTGTGCAAGAACCTGTTCGATGGCATCCAGGATCGTTTCGCTGGAGGCTTCCACGGTATGATAGTGCACGCCGTCTGTGAGCTCTTTGAGCGGCTTGGTGCCGTGCATTTGGATTTTGCGGACGAAGTCGGATACATCCTGTCGGGATGAAATAAGAAGATCTGCGGTGATGACGCCGTAAATGGGATGCGTGACGATGACATCCAGCACCTTTCCGCCCAGATCCACGATGGTGCCAAGTTCATCTTCAATCTGTTCATTGGTATGATTTACCAGAAAGCAGCGCCTGCAGAGGGGAGAGGAAGGCGCATAGAGCAGATAGCCCCTGGCGGTGGAAAGGATATCCCTTCTTCCGGCCCGCAGCAGGGCGATATCCTGAACGATCACCTGCCGGCTGACACCGAGTTTTTTGGCCAGGAGGGAGCCGGACAGGGGTTCTTCGCTTTCCATGAGGAGGGAAAGCAGTTTTTCGCGTCGGGTTGTTGCGTCTGTTAATTTCATAAGAATCTCCTTTTGCATGATATAGCCGCGTGGAATCTGCTGGAAAGCTGCAGCCAGTTTGATACCAGTTACAGCGGCAGCGGTCAAATAGGAAAAGGGTAGCCTTTCCGTAAAATGTATCGCATTTTTGTTTGTCAGCAATATCCCTATTCCTTTGGCAAATGCCAGATTTTTATATGACTATGCAAAATTAAACCACTTCTGTTTTAACGATAGAAAAACTAATTTCAACTACATTTTGATTGCGCCTTGATTCCAATCCGCGACAGAAGAATAATTGGAGAGATATTATCAGCTTCCTTGCTATCACAGCAATCTACTGGAAATAACTGCAAAGATCTTCACTTTTTCTACGTTTCTCCCAAAGTAATATTTATCAATGTCTGCATGATTCAAATTATATCACTCAAGTATGCCGATTCCAAGGTTGTTACTGCTCTTATAGCCTGATTCTTCATAAATTAGTTATTGCTCACGGGGTGGAGGAGATGCCATTGGCCGGAAGGGAGGTTTAGGGTGCAGCAACATAAATTAAAAATGTTTCGGGGTATCCTCTATCCCCTCTCAACAGCCCTCGCCGGACAGATTTCATAACAATTTCCACAGTGCAGGCAATGTTCTTGAAGAATCACAACAGGCTTCGTTGTAATGTCGATACATTTCTGCGGACATTTGGAGTAGCAAAGCTTACAGCCGATACATCTGTCCGTCACATAATAGCCGCCAGTCTTTGCCTGTATGCCGCCGAAAGAGAAGGAGGAGCGCTCGATGGGGGATTTGGAGAGGTCGAACCATTCGCCGGAACCTTCGTAAATTTGGAAAACCGTAAGCGCGCTGCGAGAAGCGGTATCCGGATAAATGCGCGCCATGTATGGATTTTTTTCAAACAGGACAGGCAGCCTTTGGGGGCCGAGCTCCCTCGCTTTGCCCTGCACGGATACCGCTGTGCAGGAGAGGGTATCCTTTCCCTTCATGGCGGTAAACGCAATATGTTCATTCGCCTTCAGGCGTTCATAGAAATGCTTGCCCTTTGCGGTCAGAAAATAAAGCCCGCTTTCGTCATAATCCATCAGGTCTATCGCACAGGTGACGGGATGTCCCATATTGTCAACGGTTGCGAATACAGCGGAATGGATCTCTTCTACGATATATTTCAGATAATCAACTGTTTCCATCATCAGCCTCCTGTCTTTGATTTTGGGCAGACCGGCTCAACACAGTTCTGCATTCAATACAGGGTTGTCCGGATGCCGGCCCGCTGGAAGGCGCTGTCTACAGATCATATTCCTTGGGCGGATTTCCGGAGAAATCCGCGATCACTGCATGTGCATTTTTAAGGTAGAACACCTCAAAGATGGGATTGGTAGCTTCGCCGTACTGTCCCTTCACGATCGGATTTTGGATGCACATCTCCTTAGCGGCCATATTGTCTTCAAAAACAGCCTCACCATTCAGCCGGATCCACGCGTAGGAAGGACTGGATACAGAAAGTTCAACATTCGGATTGGACTGCATATCTCTGTAAACATCCTTGGTGTTGTTGGTGCAGAACCACAGTTTTCCATCCAGTTCGCCGGCGAACATGAACGGACGGCATTTTGCCTTTCCATCACGGCCTACAGTGGCCAGATACTGTACGGGATTTTCCTGTAAAAAAGTTACGACTTCCTTCATGATAACATACCTCCTGAAACTCTTTTGCTTTTTTCTGCTGCAGCTTTTTGGGAAAGGCTTGTTTTTGGCCCTTCGTTGGTTATAGAATATATCCGTACAGAAGATTCGTAAAGTAGGCACAATAAAGTGCTGTAGTTACCAAACGGAAACTAATATAAGGAGGAGAGTGCTATAGAAACCATGGAAGAAATTGTGAATACGCCTGCAAAGGAACTGCCGGCTTGTCCGGTGGAGACGACTCTTATGCTGATCGGAGATAAATGGAAGGTTTTAATTTTGCGTGATTTGCTGCCGGGCACGAAACGGTTCGGCGAATTGAGAAAATCTATCGGGCATATATCACAGAAGGTTTTAACCGCTCAGCTTCGCCAGATGGAGAATAGCGGCCTGCTCAACCGCACGGTGTATCCGGAGGTGCCTCCGCGTGTGGAATATACGCTGACGGAACTGGGCTACAGTTTAAAGCCCATCTTAGACGCTATGTGGGACTGGGGGGAAGAATATAAGGCTAAGAACGGTTCAGAAATCGGCCCGACTGCGTGAAGTGTGCCCCGTCTTTTAACATATCCTATTTTCCACCAAATTCCCCTTGCTCATTACGCCGCGTCATGAACTATACTGAATACGAAGCAGGAAAGGCCGGCCCGTCCGGCCGCCGCTTCCCCGGAACCTGCGCCGCGCGGCCCCGCAGGAGTCCGGGTGAGGATATGCCGCGCAGAAATGAGGAAAAGCATGGAAGAAAAGAAAGCGATCCCGCCCGGCCATATGACGGTGGGAGAATTGGCGAAAAGGATGGGCGTTACGGTCCGCACCCTGCAGTATTATGACAAACAGGGACTGCTGTCCCCCTCCAGCATCAGCGAGGGAGGGCGGAGGCTCTATACGGATAAGGATATGGTGAAGCTGCATCAGATCCTGTCCTTAAAGCATCTGGGGTTTGCGCTGGAGGATATCAAGAACCGCCTGATTCCGCTGGAAAGCCCTGACGAGGTGGCACAGGCCCTTGCGGGGCAGGCAGAAGCCATCCGCATGAAGATAGACGATCTGAGGGAAACGCTTCGGGAGGTGGAGGCGCTGCGGGAAGAAGTGGTGTGCATGCAGGAGGTGGATTTCAGGAAATATGCGGACATCATTGTGAATCTGCAGATGAAGAATGAATATTACTGGCTCATCAAGCATTTTGACGGCCGGACATTGGAACACATCCGTACCCGGTTTGACAGAGACAGCGGAATGGCCTTCTTTGAGACCTTTCAGAAGCTGCAGGAGGAAGCCATCTCGCTGCAGGAAAAAGGTGTGGATGCAGCAGGCGCTGAGGGACAGGATTTTGCGAGAAGATATTGGGAGATGATAGAGGAGTTCACCCAGAAGGATGATAGCATGCTGACAGATCTGATGCAGATGGGAAAGTCTGAAGACCTGGAACCTTCCTGGAGAAAGAAGCAGGAGCTTGCCAACGCCTTCATCGGGCCGGCGCTGGATCATTATTTTGCGGCGGAAGGTATTCAGCCATTTCAGGAGGGACGCGATGAATGAGGTCATAAAGGTGGAAGGTTTGAAAAAAAGCTACGGCAGCCATGCCGTGCTGAAGGGGCTGAGCTTTGCGGTGAGACAGGGTGAAATTTTCTCCCTGCTCGGCGTGAACGGGGCTGGAAAGACCACTGCGCTGGAATGTATGGAAGGGCTTCGCGCCTATGACGGGGGAAATATAACCGTCCATGGCAGATGTGGGATCCAGCTGCAGTCCGCTGCGCTTCCGGAACACATCCGGGCGGCGGAAGCGCTCCGTCTGTTTTCGGAATGGAACAAAAGCGGAAAAGAGACCTCCTGGATGGAGGAACTGGGAATACAGGAATTCGCAAAGAAGCGGTACGGCGCACTGTCAACGGGGCAGAAACGGCGGCTCCATCTGGCTCTGGCCCTGACAGGGAATCCGGATATCCTGTTTTTGGATGAGCCGACGGCCGGGCTGGATGTGGAGGGAAGGCTCGCACTGCATGGGCTGCTGCGCCGGCTGAAGGCGCAGGGCAGGACGGTGATCCTTTCCAGCCATGATATGTCGGAGGTGGAGAGCCTGTGCGACCGCATCGCGATCCTGCATGAGGGGAAGGCGGCCTTCCTGGGAACGGCACTGGAACTGACGGAGCGGGTGGGAAAATGCTATCACATAACGGTGAAAACCGGGGAAGGGACAGAACGGATCGCTTCGGACGATATCACGGAAACCCTGTTGGAACTGTTGGAGACATATAAAAAGAAGGGGCTTGCGATCCTGGACCTGAAGGTTGACAGAGGAACGTTGGAGCAGCATTTTATGAAGATTGCGAAAGGGGAATGAAGGATGAGAGCATTTTTATATGGGCTGGCACTGCAGTGGAGACTGGATATCCGCAGCAAGACGCTGCTGATCACCTGCTATTTTGTCCCGCTTCTGTTCTTTGCGGTGATGGGAGGGATTTTTACGTCGCTGATGCCGGAGACCAGGGAAACCTTGATTGCATCCATGAGCATATTCGGCATTTCCATGGGGGCGCTGATCGGCGTGCCGCCCACACTGGTGGAGACCTACGGCAGCGATATCATCAAAGGGTATCGGGCGAACGGCGTGCCGGTATGGCTTCCCCTGATCCTGACGGAGCTGTCCGCATGCTTCCATCTGCTGTTTATGGGCCTGATTCTGTATATGGCCGCGCCGCTTCTGTTCGATGCAAAGACGCCGGATGAACCGGCGGAATATTTCGGCGCGCTCGTCCTTTTCATCGTGGTGTCCGTGGTAGCAGCCGGCGTGCTCGGCCTGGCGGTGAAGGAACAGTCCAGGACGTCCATGTTCTCCATCCTCTTTTTCCTCCCCTCGATCCTCCTATCCGGCATCCTGTTCCCTGCAGAAGCGCTGCCGGAGGCGTTCGCCGCTGCCGGAAACCTTCTGCCATCCACCTGGGGATACCGGCTGATGACGGAAAATGGGCCTTTGTGGCCGAATCTGTGGCCGTTGTGCCTCCTTTTTGCCGCTGCCGCAGGGCTTGGCGGATATTTCCTGCGCCGGGCAGGCAGGGCCGGACGGGGAAAGACAGAAGGTTGAGCGGGGAAAGACAGAGAGCTGAGTGGGGAAAGGCAGAGGGCTGAGAAGAAACCGTTTGCTGCGTTTTCTTCTGGTTTGCTGCGCAACATGATAAAAAAGATGTTCGCCTGGCGCAATTCCTGCTATAATAGACACGGATAAAGGGATCACTGTCTGCTTTTGGCAGGCTTTGAACCTGGCGGCGTATGCCGGATGAGACAGAAGTGTGTCTGGCCGGCTTACTGTCCGTGGGAATAAAAGGGAAAAGAGAGGAAGAAGCGATCATGAAGAATTGCAGGCCGGGCATTTTATTTCGGGATGGTTGTGTGCTGCAGCGCGGAAAGCCCATTGTTATCTGGGGAGAAGGAGAGAACGGAAAAGAAGTGACCGTAACGCTGGCCGGGAGAATGGCCCGCTGCGTTGTGACAAACGGCAGATGGGAATGCACCCTGCCGCCTATGGACGCGGCGAGAAGGATGGAATTGGTCATTTCCTGTGGAAAGGAGATGGAAGTGCTCCGCAATGTGTCCATAGGAGAGGTATGGATCGCGGGGGGACAGTCCAACATGGAATTTTTCCTGCGTTATGATGCGCAGTGGGAGGATATGCTGGCCCTGCCGCACAATCCGGATATCCATATGTTCAATGTGGCGCGCCTCGCTTATCCGGAACAGGCCAAGGATGTTTCGGACAGCGGATACTGGTTTGAAGAAGGGGATGCGGCATGGCCGTTTTTCTCCGCACCCGGATATTCCTTTGCGCGGAATATTCAGCCCCATCTGGGCGTTCCGGTTGGGATCATCGGATGCAACTGGGGAGGAACCAGCGCTTCTACCTGGATGGATGAATCGTATATGGAGCCGGAGCCGCTGAACGCATATCTGAAAGAATATGAGGCGGCAATCGAAGGAAAGTCGGAAGAGGAACTGATCCGGCAGGAGATCTTTGCTTATGAGGCGGAAGATTCTGAACGGAGACGGAACGAATGGGCTGAAGTGATGTACGGCATGAGCCTGAAGGAACAGGAAGAATATATGCGAAGGGGAAAGGAGCATCCGGAACCGGAGAATCCCATGGGCCCCTATAACGTGGGAAGGCCCGGCAGGCTGTATCATCAGATGCTGGAAAAGATAATTCCTTTCTCCGCGCGCGGCGTGCTGTGGTATCAGGGAGAGACGGACGAAAGTCATCCTGCGATCTACGATCAGCTGTTTACGGCTATGATCCGCTGCTTCCGGGACAGTTTCCGGCAGGAACTGCCTTTCCTGTTCGTGCAGCTGGCGCCGTATGGAAGATGGTTGGAATCCAGCGGCCTTGCGTATCCTGAACTGCGCCGCAGACAGGAGATGGTCAGCCGTACGGTTCCGGATGTCCACATGGTCTCCATCATGGATCTGGGCATGTATGAGGATATTCATCCCAAACGCAAGATGGAAGTGGGAGAGCGGCTGGCCCTGATGGCAAGAGGAAAGGTCTATGGAGAACCGATCCTGTGTGAATCCCCTTCCCTGGCCGGAGCCAGGAGGGAAGAGGGCGGAATCCTGCTTTCTTTCTCGGAAACGGGAGACGGATTGTGGGAGGCAGAAGTGGAGCCGGAAGAGGAAGAAGAAGCCAGCCGCCCTTCAGAACTGACAGGGCCTGCGGAGCAAAAAGACGGCTTTGTGGTAAGCCAGAACGGACAGGCCTGCCGGATTGAAGAGGTGGCCATTGCGGGGAAAGATAGAATTTTTCTGCGCGTGCCGGGGCTTACGGAGGAACCCTGCAGGGTATCCTTTGCGGAAGTGCCCTATGTGAGAGTCAGATTCTATAATTCGGCGGATCTGCCTCTGCGGCCGTTTGCATGTACGGTGGGATGAAGGATACCCTGAAAGGAAGAGTGAAAGGAATGCGCTTTCACTCTCCCTGATTTTGTATGTGCGCCATGGTGCGCAGTTGGGAGCAAAGATGAATATATTGGTGAGCGCCTGCCTGTTGGGAATAGAGTGCAGGTATAATCAGACCGGGGAAGCCTGCAGCGCGGTGGAAGCATTGCGCGGGAAACATCAGCTGATCCCCGTCTGCCCGGAGATTTACGGCGGCCTGCCCACTCCCCGCCCGCCCGCGGAGATCTGCGGCGGACGGGTGGTGAACCGGGAAGGGGAGGATGTGACGAAGCAGTACCGGCGAGGAGCCGAAGCGGCCCTCCGGCTGGCCCAATATTTTGACTGCACGGTTGCGATCCTGAAGGAGAGAAGCCCTTCCTGCGGATACGGAAGGATCCACGACGGCAGCTTTGCAGGCGGGATGACGGATGGAAACGGTGTGACGGCACAGCTTCTGTCTGAGCACGGCATACGGATTCTGGGGGAGACACAGATGGATGAAATCAGAAAGCTGTGAAGGGCGAGGGAAAGCGGATACGCTTTTGCGCTTTCTGATTTTATACGCGTGCAAAGGCGCGCAGATGGGAGCATATATGGAAAGAACGGACAGAATATATCAGGACTATTTGGAGCGGCTTAAGAGCGAACTGATCCCGGCGTTTGGCTGTACGGAACCGATTGCGATTGCTTATGCGGCGGCTTATGTGCGCGAAACGCTGGGAGAGGCGCCGGAACGAATGGAGGTGGAAGCTTCCGGCAATATCATTAAGAACGTAAAGAGCGTGATCGTACCGAATACGGGCGGGATGAAAGGGATCGCTGCTGCCGCCGCTGCGGGCGTGATCTCCGGAAGGGCGGATCGAAAGCTGGAGGTTCTCTCACATCTTACCCAAGAGGATCAGGAACGCATCCATGCTTATGTGCAGGAGGTTCCCATCGCTGTGCGGAAAGCGGATTCGCCGCTGACCTTTGATCTGATCGTGACGGGGACATGCGGCGCGCATGAGGCGCGGGTTCGGATAGCGGGCTCCCACACGAACGTGGTAAGGGTGGAAAAGGATGGGAAAATTCTGCTAAATAAGGCTATATCTGAAGAGGCCTGCGGCGGCAGCCCGGATGGTGAAGCGGAGGAAAAAACGGTCACCGCAGATGGGGCGGCTGGAGCGGAAGGCGTGGCTGAAGAGGAAAAAACGCCGCTCACGATCTTAGGAATCGTGGAATTTGCAGAAGCGGTGAGAATAGAAGACGTTCAGGAGACGCTGGAGCGTCAGATCCGTTTTAACACGGCCATATCGGAAGAGGGGCTGCGCGGAGATTATGGGGCAAATGTGGGAAGCGTCCTGCTCGCCACCTATGGGGATGATGTGAAAGTGCGCGCCAGGGCAGCAGCTGCAGCCGGTTCGGATGCGCGGATGAACGGCTGTGAGCTTCCGGTTGTCATTAACTCCGGCAGCGGCAACCAGGGGTTGACCGTATCGCTTCCGGTGTTGGAGTATGCGAAGGAATTGGGAACGGATCGGGAGAAGCTTTATCGGGCACTGGTGATCTCCAATCTGACCGCGATCCATCTGAAAGAAGGGATCGGGACTCTGTCCGCCTATTGCGGGGCGGTGACAGCCGGCGCTGGGGCGGGCGCGGGGATCGCCTATCTGCTGGGAGGCGGCCTGAGCGAGATCAGCCATACCATCGTCAACGCCCTTGCGAACGTGTCCGGCATCATCTGCGACGGAGCAAAGCCTTCCTGTGCGGCCAAAATCGCGACTTCTGTGGAAGCGGGAATTCTGGGATACTATATGTACCGTAACGGACAGCAGTTTTACGGCGGCGATGGGATTGTGAGAAAGGGCGTGGAAAGAACCATTGCCAATGTGGCCCGGCTGGGACGGGACGGAATGAAAGAAACGGATCAGGAAATCCTGGATATGATGACGGAAGAGACTGGCCGGGGCGGCTGTCTCTGATGGGATGTTCCCCTTCCTGAAGAGAACATGACTCCTTTTGGGTAAGAATGACGATGAAGCATCCTTACCCTAAAGGAGTATTTTATTGATCAACATATACCTGCACTTCATAATTCCATTGCAAAATGCCTGACACAACAATGAGCTGTACTGTAAAATGCGGTTCTGCGCCATACTCTGTCCGGGCGATGTGGGTCAGCCCGCGCAGCATTTGTTCCCGGTTTTGTTCCGTACAGGTGGCGCACAGATAAGTCCCTTTCGGCAGTGTCTTTAACCCGTCGATATTCACATGGCGGATGCAGACAGCAAAGAGCCTGGAGATTCCGTTTTCGGTGTATATGCCGGCCAAATCCTCAAAGGAAAACTGTTCTTTTAAAGCAGGAGGGACTTTGGCGTAGAAATGGCTGAGATAATTCCAGAGATTATCAAGCGTTGGCATTTCCAAGGCATCGGAAAGCAAAAGAATGCGTTCCGGATAATCCTTGAGAAACGTGTGATTGAAGGTTTGCTGCTGCCGCAATTTTTTCTCATAGTCCGCCTTTGCCAGCTGAATCTTTGATTTACTGTACTGAAGCGCCGCTATTTTCTCATCGGCCCTTTTTTCTGCCTGGGCCAGAAAGTCCACAATTTTTTCGAGATCATTAAATTCCAAAACCTTTTTTATCTCCTGCAGGGGCAGGTCCATGAGCTGCAGGGCCCGTACCGTATGCAGCCGGACAATATCCTGTTCGGTATAATAACGGTAATTGGTCCATTCGTCTTTTTTGCTCGGTTTCACCAAGCCAATCCGGTCATAATGCCGCAGCGTTTCACTCGTTGTATGCACAGCCTTTGCGGCTTCCCCAATCGAAAAATAATTTTTCATTTTGATTTACTCCTATTGACCTTTGTGTAACACAAAGGTTTAGAATCCATTTTAGACAGAACATTACAAACGGTACGATTCAGGTTGCCGGGAAGACAATCACCACATCCACTTTGGATACGGGCGTCAGCTATATTGAAAATTTTGCAAAGCATTTCAATCTGCCGGTGCGGAAACTGCTGCGGATCGCTTCCGAAGTAAACCCGAACTATGATTATGATTTCGCCTCGGAGATGATGGAGCGTTTTGAACTGGATGGAAAGAAGAAATTCCATCATCTTTCTCTCGGCATGAAAACGATGGTGTCCACGATTATCTGCCTGGCGAGCAACAAAGAGGTCATCCTCTTGGATGAACCCGTCCTTGGCTTCGATGCGATTATGCGCGTGGAGTTTTATGACATGCTGACAGACAGCTTCCGGAAGCACCCGCGGATCATTATCGTATCCACGCACATCATCGAAGAGATCGCAAAGGCGATCCAAAAGCTGATCATTCTTGATAAAGGAAGCATCCGCTTCTTTGACACCCTGCAGGCGGTCGAAACCAAAGCGTTCAGCATCAGCGGACTTCACAAAGATGTGGAGGCTGCAACCCAAAATCTGAATGTGATCGGCCAGGATACGGTAGGAGGCCTTGCAACGAGTTATATCTTTGATACACCGCCAAAGCAGACGGGTTCCCTGGAAATTCGTCCGCTGTCTTTGCAGGATTTCTTCATACAAATGGTAGGCCATAAGGGAGGTGCAGCAAGATGACGGCTATATTTGCGATCGTAAAACGCTTGCTTTCAAGCAATAAAATCAGTTTCATCCTTACGGCTTTTGTGGTGCTTTGCGCCACATCTTCCGGAGAGGTTGTTTTAAGCAATGGAAATTATACTTGGCTGCTCGCCGTCTTAACCCCATTCTTCTTTGTGTTTTGTGATTTTTCAAAGCTGATGCATTTGGGGGCGAGCAAGCGAGCAAGAAAGATTACTTTTCCAGCTGCCTGATCAGCTATGGATTCCTGGCATTTGTCATCTCTTTTGTCAACACAGGAATCCACCTGTTGAGCGATCCCATCTATTCGGCACGGACGGTGATCAATTTGATGGATGTGTGCGGATGGACGAAAAACGGGATCTTCGTTGCAGGATTGCAGCAAATGGCCTTTTTGCTGCTTGTCATGATCTTCCTTCATGTGCTGCTGTCCATGCAGACACGCTGGGTTGGATGGCTGACTGACGCGCTGCTGATAGCAGTGATCTGCATTTTTACGCCGATCGTGCCTCTGCGCGCCGTTCTGGCTGGATTTTTTCAGCTGATCATGCTGAATGGCAATGCGGCCCTGCATATCTGTATATGCCTGTTCCTAAGCGCCGCATGTGCTTTCGCAGGGCTTGTGGCCTTAAAAAGAAAAACTTTGTAGGCAAGAGGGAAAGACATGATTCGGATAAAAGCAGTTGACGCACAGAATATTTTGGACGTGTGCGAATTGGCAACAAGCCAGGATTGCATTGGCGCGGCAATGGAGGGACATATTTGCTGCAACGCAGTTTCCATAGCGGAAACGAAATATCATGCAGAGATGCATCCCAATGCAATTTATAACAATGATGTGCTCATTGGTTTTTTTATGTATAAACGCGCCGAAGATCAGGCGGAAACGGCAACGATCTGCCGCTTTATGGTGGATGACAGATTTCAGCACAAAGGGCTTGAGGAAAAGGCCATGGAGCATATCCTGAGAGGTCTGAAGATTCAGGGTGTCAAAAAAGTGGTCTTAATGGCAGAAGGCGCGGATGAATCCATAAAGCGCCTGTACCGCGCGTTCGGTTTTCGCTTCACCGAAAAGGCGGAATGCAGCTGTGAGTTAGCGTTATAAAAAATCGATTCAAGATGGAGGAATGGAAATGAAAAGAATAAGTGTACTTATTCTGTGCCTGATGCTGGGAAGTTTCATTTTGGCGGGATGCTCCGAAGACAGCGCTCCGTTTGAGCAAAAGGAATACACTGCGGATGCGTCGCAGATTGAGGAAATAAGGATGGATGTACGCGACCGGCAGATTGAGGTGGCTATCTCCCAGGACGATCAAATCCACATTTCCTATTATGAGAACAGCAAAGAAGCTTATGACATTGCGGTTTCAGAGGAACATGTATTAACGATGACAAGCGCGGACAACAAAGACTGGACGGACTACATTGGCGGAAAGTCCTCTGCCCAAAACCGGAAAATCTCGCTGCAGATACCGGACGCATGCTTAGATACCCTTACGCTGTCCACCACCAATGAAGATATATCCCTTCCCGCGCTGACGGTGACAGGCAGCATAAACATTTCCTCGAACGGCGGAGATATTGCCTTTGGAAACCTGGACGTGGGAAATGCCCTGGAGCTGACTGTTAAGAACGGGAATATTGAGGGAACGGTTACAGGAAGCTATGATGAATTTGCCATACAGTCAGAAAGCAAAAAAGGGGAGAGCAATTTGCCTGACAAGAAAGAGGGCGGAGAAAAAACGCTGAAGGTCTCCAGCAACAACGGAGATGTCCAGATTGCGTTCGAGAACGAATAATTATAATTCTAATTCCGAATATAGGTACACTTAAACGGTCTCAGAAACTCCCCGCGGCTTCCCGATTCGCCGGTCTCTTCGGCCTGGCCTTACGCAGCTCATACAAGATGCCAGGGGCGATGCCGGG
>OGPH01001484.1_pt1 | contig 17318 bp, 20 predicted proteins | sample 1552891 | NCBI WGS metagenome assembly OGPH01 (sample SAMEA2580272, study PRJEB22360) | human gut metagenome | biome: human gut; feature: human-associated habitat; material: faeces | place: Denmark | collected 2008/2010 | reverse complement strand
GCCCTGCCGCAATTTTAATTTTAATTTTCAAAGAATTATAACATCGCTTCCAAACCGGAACGGATCGCTGCGATAAAATCCTGGCTGTTCAGCACGCGGACATTCTCAAGCGTTGTGATCAGCGCCAAATCCTTTGTCATGCTTCCGCCCTCGATTGTCTGCAGGGTCGCCTTCTCCAGTTTGTCCGCAAACGCTGCAAGCGCTTCGTTTCCATCCAGTTCTCCACGCTTTCTCAGCGCGCCCGTCCATGCAAAAATCGTCGCAACCGGATTGGTGGAGGTCTCTTCTCCCTTCAGGTACTTATAATAGTGCCTCTGAACGGTTCCATGGGCCGCTTCATATTCATAGAGCCCATCCGGGGAAACCAGAACGGAGGTCATCATTGCCAGCGAACCGAACGCGGAAGAAACCATATCGCTCATCACATCACCGTCATAATTCTTACATGCCCAGATAAAGCCGCCCTTCGCTTTCATCACGCGCGCCACAATATCGTCGATCAGGCTGTAGAAATATTCCAGGCCAAGGCTGTCGAATTTTTCCTTGTACTCCTTCTCGTAAATCTCCTGGAAAATATCCTTAAAGGTATGATCGTACTTTTTGGAGATCGTATCCTTGCTTCCAAACCACAGATCCTGTCTGGTGCTCACCGCATATTCAAAGCAGGCTCTGGCAAAGCTTGAAATGGACGCCTCTGTGTTATGCATTCCCTGCAGGATACCGGGCCCCTTGAAGTCAAAGATGGTCTCCCGGCTCTCGGTTCCGTTCTCGTCCGTAAATACCAGTTCCGCCTTGCCGGAACCTGCCACCTTCATCTCCACATTTTTATAGACGTCTCCATATGCATGACGGGCGATGGTAATCGGCTTCTCCCAGTTTCCCACGCAGGGCTCGATTCCCTTCACCACAATCGGGGTACGGAAAACGGTTCCATCCAGAAGCGCACGGATCGTTCCATTGGGACTCTTCCACATCTCCTTCAGCTTATATTCGTCCATTCGCGCCGCATTCGGCGTAATGGTGGCACATTTTACCGCCACACCATACTTTTTGGTGGCTTCAGCGGAATCCACTGTTACCTGATCATTGGTCTCATTGCGATGCTCCAGTCCCAGGTCATAATACTCTGTCTTCAGGTCAACAAAGGGGCAGATCAGTTCGTCCTTGATCATCTTCCACAGGATCCTGGTCATCTCATCCCCGTCCATCTCGACCAGGGGAGTGGTCATCTTGATTTTTTCCATCCTCTTTCTCCTTTTCATCCATCAGGCGTTTCATAACCGCTCAGATCTGTCTGAATGGTTACGGCGTTTCTTCATAAGCCTCATACAAACCGCGCTTTACCATATTGGCATACGCGTTGCGGATATGGGCATTCGCTAATTTTTCGGCCAGGCCGGCATCTTTTTCCTTAATGGCCTCCATAATCTTCCGGTGCTCTTCATTGCTGGCCACACCTCTCGCATCATCGGAAAGCGTCTTTCTTCTCACCCGGAGCACATATTCATGGAATTCTTTGAGCACATGTTCCAGCATCTTGCTGCCGGAAGCTTCATAAAGGATCTCGTGAAAGCGGTTGTCCAGTTCCGTCAGCTGCTGCGCATGCCCTTTTCCGGCATGGAAATCGGAAAGGTAGACATTTTCTTCCATTTCTTCCAGCTGCTCAAAACTGATATTTTTCGTAGCCCATTTCGCACAGAGGCCTTCCAGAAGGGAGCGGATCGCATAAATGTCCTGCACATCCTTTACCGTGATGCCGGTGACATACGCTCCTTTGTTCGGTATGATCTGTATCAGCCCTTCCAGTTCCAACTGCCGGAATGCTTCTCTCACAGGGGTTCTGCTGACTCCCATTTCCTCAGCAATGGCAGCTTCCTTCAGCTCTTCCAGTTCCTTGTATTTTCCGTTCAGGATATCTTCACGCAGGCGGTGGAACACTCTTCCCCTCAGGGAATATCTGTCCGCCGCATCCGCATCGGAACGGTTCATTCCGTCCCTTTTTTCTTTTTCGCTCATCTCTCCGCTTTCCTTATCACCGCGCGTCTTCCGCCAATTTACCCATCCGTTCCATTCCAAGCTCGTCGCATATCCTGCCAATCACCGCCGTAAGTTCTTCATCCGTAAGTACGGTTACACGGCCATTGGCGTATTCTTCATCCACCCATTTCTTGACCTCGCCAACAAGCCTGGAATTCTTGTCCACCGCATCTTCACCCTTCAGATGATAATAAGTATTCATCCAATGGGCGATTCCGGCCAGCCCGGAAGTATTGGAAACCGCACAGATCACCGGTCTGTTCAAAAACTTCTCCGTATCAAATATATTATAAATTTCCTCATTTTTCAAGAGACCGTCCGCGTGAATCCCCGCCCTTGTCACGTTAAAGTTCTTCCCCACAAACGGCGTTCTCTCCGGGATATGATAGCCGATCTCCTTCTCGTAGTACTCCGCCAGTTCTGTGATAACGGTGGTGTCCATCCCGTTCAGGTCTCCCTTCAGCTGCGCATACTCGAACACCATGGCTTCCAGCGGCGTATTCCCCGTGCGCTCTCCGATCCCGAACAGGGATGCATTCACGCCGGAACAGCCATACAGCCATGCCGTTGTGGAATTCGTAACTGCCTTATAGAAATCGTTGTGGCCATGCCACTCCAACAGGGCATGCGGCACTCCGGCATGCGTATGGAGGGCATAGATAATGCCGGGCACGCTCCTGGGAATCACGGCGCCGGGATAATTCACACCATATCCCATGGTATCACAGGCACGGATTTTGATCGGTATCTGGTATTCCTCCATGAGTTTCATCAATTCCATACAGAATGGCACCACATAACCGTAGATATCCGCACGCGTGATGTCCTCCAGATGGCATCTGGGGCTGATCCCCTCTTCCAGGCAATCCCTTATCACGCTCAGATAATGCTCCATGGCCTGCCTTCTGGTCATCTTCAATTTCATGAAAATATGATAATCGGAACAGCTCACCAGAATGCCTGTTTCTTTCATGCCGATTTCCTTTACCAGCTTGAAGTCCTCCTTGCTGGCCCGGATCCAGCTGGTCACTTCCGGGAACTGATATCCCTTTTCCATACATTTATACACCGCGTCTTGGTCCTTCTTGCTGTACAGGAAGAACTCGCATGCCCGAATCATGCCTGCCGGACCGCCAAGCCTGTGCAGATAGTCATAGATAGTGACAATCTGCTCCGTGGTATACGGCGCGCGGGACTGCTGGCCATCCCGGAAAGTGGTGTCCGTGATCCAGATCTCCTTGGGCATATTATGGGGCACAATCCTGTCGTTGAACGGAATCTTGGGGATTTCCGAATAAGGAAACATATTTCTGAATACATTCGGCTTCTTCACATCATCCAGAATGTACATATGCTCTTCTATTTCCAGAAGATTGTTCTTCTCATTCATGTGGACAGGGCGGTTGGTAAATGTATCATTCGCATTCATGACGGCTCTCCTTTGTTGTATTCAATTATTTCTTTATTTTTGCATAATTGTATACAATTATACTGCTTCTGTCAAGATATATTCGCCGCATTTTCTTTTGCTGCAGATGTTTATCTCACAGCCCGGCGCGTCATGCCAAGCATTCGGGCCACATTCAGCATGCCCCATCCCTGTTTGCTCCATGGTTCATCCAGATCCGTCGCTGTCCGCAGGATTCGCCGTTTCACCTGCTCGTTTGTATACCAGGGATATTTCTGAAAACAGAGCGCGGCCGCTCCGGCCACCAGGGGTGTGGACATGGAAGTGCCGTTTTTTACCGTATATGGATCCTTGTATCCTCGGGGTGTATTCCGAAACCAGGCGTTACAGGAGGTGATATCCGTCCCGGGAGCCACAATATCCGGTTTCTTAAGCGAGGTTCCGGCAGGCCCTCTTCCGGAATACAGTTCACAGGAGTGTTCCTTTCCCCTCCAATCCAGGCCATCATGGCAGCCCACCGTCACGACCTTACTGCTTTCCCCTAAATGGGAAAGGCTTCTGGACGCGGGCCCCCTGTTTCCTGCCGCCACCACCACAAAAATGCCGTCATCCCACGCCCGATCCAAACAGGAAATCAGACGCTGCATCAGCGCCACATTTTCCACCTCTCCCATGCTGATCGATATATTCAGGATTTTCACCTGATAAAGCGCCCTATTTTTTAATATCCATTCCATTCCTTCTATCATTCCAAGGATCGTTCCGTCCCCTTTTTCATCCAGAACTTTTCCCGCCAGGATCCGGCAGCCTGAAGCCACTCCAGAGAATCTTCCCTTGGAGCAAAAGCCGCTGCCGCACAGGCATCCTGTCACATGGGTCCCATGCCCGCAATCATCATAGGGAAGCCGGCTTGTTCCAACAAAATCTTTAAAGCCGATTACCCGATCCGCAAAGTCCGGGTGCATCGCGATCCCTGTATCCAGTACAGCCGCGGTGATCCCGGAACCATCGTAGGGCCAGATTTCTCCATTCTGCGCATGTATCAGCCTTTTCACTCGATCCATGCCGCTTCACCTTTTCCCTTTTTTCATATAATTATGTGCCTTCCTCTGTGCCGGTGCCTGATCGTTCAGGCATAAAAAACAGGACTTTCTTTTACGGAAACTTTTTCACCCACCCTGGAAACACTGACATGCCCTACGGCATAGTATAAAGCATAAAAATCATTTGGAGGCAAACAACATGAGTGATTTAACGGCAAGCGGCTGCGGATGCAACTCCGGCTGCGGAAACAGCAACAGCAGCTGCGGATGCGCGGCTACGATGAATAACGGATGCGGAAGCTGGATTTGGATCCTGATTCTTCTGTGCTGCTGCTGCGGCAATGGAAATGGTTTCGGGTTCGGCGGGAACGGATGCGGATGCGACTCCGGGTGCGGCAACAATAACGGATGCGGAAGCTGGATCTGGATTCTGATCCTTCTGTGCTGCTGCGGCGGAAACAACTTCTGCTGACCGCATACAGCTTCCAGAGCGCCTATTAAGGCGTTTCGCTGCGGCGGGCATTAACCGCCGCGGCGGTTTTGTTCATGTTCTGTTCTCCAGGGTTCCGACATACTATTTTTATGAAAGGAAAAAGGAACGGTTATGGAGAAACGGGACAATGATTCTATACAGGCTTACGACACGCTGTATACGACCAACCAGATACAAATACTGAAAATCCTGCTGCCATACTGCGGGCAGGACATTCGCCGCAGCCTAGCTGTCCTGATTAAATTTCTGGAACTTCAATATACGCTTGCTTTCACCCGTACACATCCGGAATGTTTTCGGGAACCGCCCCTTCCTTTTTCCCTAAACGACCTCTGTGACCGGATCAAGGGATACTGTCCGCCTCAGCTTTTTTCCATGCTGGAACAATTTCAGGCAATGCAGAATGCGCTGCAGATGTATGAAGAAATGAAGCAGATGATGGAGCTGTTTCAGGGAACCGATGCTTTTCAGGGGGCAGATATGTTCCGAGATGCGGATATTTTGCATGGAATGGGCGCTTTTCAAAGGACAGATGCACGTCCAAATGAAAAGGAAGGCGCCGCCGCTTCTTTTGAAAACGCCTCCAGCCCGGATGGTACCAAGGACAGAGAGCCTGGCGGCGAACCCTCTCAAAGAACGGAAGGAACAAATGGCAGCGCATTTCCCATGGATCTGCTCATGGGCATGCTCTCCCCGCAGCAGCAGGAAATGTTCCGGATGTTTCAATCTGATTTGAACCCAAAGGCGGAAGAACCTCCGCAAGAAAAGGAGAATGAATAATGTCCGATCAAAATACCCCGATGTGGATGCAGGAACCCTCCCTGAAGGATGTCCCCAAGGAAAAACTGGATTTTCTCCAAAAAATGGTATTTGAGAGCAAAAATCTATCACAAAAAGAACTGATTCCCTTTCTGATGGCGCTCGCCCAAAGGAGCCGGGCATCCAACATTACATTTACCCAAAATGAAATGACCGTCATTATAGAAGCGATTAAGAAATACAGTACGCCGGAAGAACTGATGAAAATGAACCAGATCATGAAGCTGATGCAGCGCCGCAGTTAGCGCTGTATCAGCTTCTTTCTGTTACAGTCAGGCGCCTGTCTGCGCCTGTTCCCCGGTCTCCTCCACAACGCCGCTGCCTGTTTCTGCAGAAGTCTCCGCATCAAGCGTGCCGCCTGTTTCTGTGGAAGTCTCCGTCTCAAGCGAGCTGCCCGTTTCTGTGAAAGTCTCCGTCTCAAGCGAGCTGTCCGTTTCAATGGCACTCTCTGTCACGGGCTCGCTATCTGTCTCGCTTTCTGTCTCCGTTTCTTCAATAAAATCTTCCGGCGTTTTCTCAAATGCCGAAACCACAGAAGGCGACAGCGTATAGACGGAAGTATTTCCTTCCACCTGCAGATAATAGTCACCGGTCATACCGTTCGCATCCCCAATATTCAGGATGATGCTGGAACCGTTTTTCAATGTCACGGTGATCGTCATGGAAGGTTCATCCAGGCCATATTGTCCCAAATCTTCCGGATTCTCAATACAGGTATCCGAAGTGACGTGATGAATCTGTGTAAGCAGGCTTTCCACCATAGACTGGCTGATGGACGCATTCCTGTCCTGCGCATTCTTCCATACCTCATTGTCCTTCGTAAAATTCAGAGGATAATCCCCGCTGACGATCAGTTCTATCACATCCGATACGCTAAAATCGGTTGCCGTAAAGGTCTCTGTCTCCTCATTCTCTTCCGCAGTTCCCAGGTATCTTGCGCCAAAATAAGCGCCCACACACAGGAGGCAGACCACCGCCAGTATCAGCAGTTGGATCTTCTGTTTCTTCATTACCGTTTCCTCCTTTCCATCCAGATGAACAGTCCTGTAAGAAGCAATGCGACAGGAAGCAGAAGCATAAGCACTGCAGCAATGCCAAACGCAGTCGTATCATTCACCATGATATCGGATGCCTGATAGGACTTCACAGGGATGGAAATATTGCTTTCTCTGTCCGTCATCAAGGCGATCGTATTGGTAAACAAGGTCAGATTCGCATCTGCCACCATCGTATTCGCGCTGTCCGTGAACAGACTTTCCGAGGTATACAGATACAGACAGGCATTTCCTTCCTCCAAGCTCTTGCTCGCGCGTATCCCAACCGTAAAAGGCCCCTGAAGATCTCCTTCTTCCATTTCATATGTCTGGGCATTGGACAGATCTGTTTTGGAAACAGAATGTTCTGAAGTACTAAGCAGGCTTGTAACCTCCACATCTTCCATCTCTTCCCAGACAATTCCCTGCGCGTATGGCATGAAGATGTAACGCTCTCCCGCGATCTGTTCTGTTGTTTCATCATAGGCCACATCCGGCAGTAAATAGAAAGGTTCCTGATAGTACATGGAAGAATCCCCCTCTGCAACCAGCCCTTCGGTTATGGAAACGCCGAAATAATCCAAGACGGTCTGCAGATTCGGAAAATTTTGCGCGAAATCATCCGTATAGCTGGTGGTCATCAAAATTTTTCCTCCGCCATCCAGATAACGGATGAGTTTGTCGGCGTCGTCCTGGGAAATGTCACTGAGGGGCGCCAAAATCAAAACTCCCTGCGCATCTTCCGGAACCTCATCTGAAGTCAACAGGTTCAGGGACTGGGATGTTACATTCTGTTTGGCCAATCCGTCCGAAAATGTGGATGACAGCGTTAATTCATCCTGCCCCTCCAGCGTATACAGAACAGGCGTATCATCACTCGTTACATAAGAGATCGCACTCGTAATCAGGCCCTCTGCATCATACCCCGTTACCGTGCTTGTATAGGTATTGTAATCAATTTCTGTTTCATAGATATCGGCATAGTCAATCACCGTATACCGTTTGTCACTCTCAACAATGAGGGAATTCATGCTGATGTTTCCGTCCGTATAGTTCTGATAGAAGCCGGGATTCGTTACCGGATCCCGATATTCCACATGGACGTGCCCGGACAGGGCCTGGTACCGATCCAGCGTCTGTCCCAACGTGGTATCCTCCGCGTCTTCTGACTGCAGAATATAAATATATACGTCTTCTGACAGATTGCGCACCAAATCTGTAGTAGTATCCGTCAGAGAATATAGCTTCTGAGAAGTCACATCAATGGAAGTATAGGTGGCGGGAAGTTCCTGCGCGGCCAGATTCAGGAATACGGCCGCCACCAGCACCACGGCAATCATGCCTGTACTATAAGCGCCCATCTTCAGATGTCTGCTTGATATCTGGTAGCGCCTCTTCTGCACGGATTGAATGGTCAAAAACAGAAATACAATAATCAGGGTAAGAAAGTAAAGGACAGATTTCAGGTTCAGCGTCCCCTGCATCATGTCTACAAGCCGCCCTGTCATATCATAAACATTCAGGATCTCTGTCAGCAGATTGCCTTCAGAAGAGATCAAAGCCGTAATACTGCTCATCATATATCCCAGGAACAAGGCCCCAAAACAAAGGACAGCGCTGATCACCTGACTTTCCGTCAAAGAGGAGAAGAACAGTCCGATCGCAATACAACTGCAGCCATACAGATAATAGGCCAGGATCGCCGTATAGCTTTCTTTGAATGCCACCGTTCCAAATGCGGACAAGATCAGCGGATAGGTACAGATCACCGCAGTCGCAAGGGAAAACACCGTTACGGCAGCCAGATATTTCCCTAAGATAATACGAAACACGGATACCGGAGCCGTCAGAATCAGCTGATCCGTTTTTTGCCTTCTCTCATCTGCCATCGTCCGCATGGTGAGGATCGGCACCGTAATAAGCAGTAGAAACAGAATATTATAGACCGTATTCGCCATGCTCGCATAACCATATCTGAGGTTGAGCGCAAAAAAATACAATCCGGACAGGAAAACATTCGCGGCCAGAAAGAGCCAGCCGGTCATGGAGTAAAAATAAGATTTCAGTTCCCTCTTATAGATCGCCGTCATCGTCCGCCTCCTCTTCTTCCAGCTGCACTTCCTCTGCCTGTACTTCCTCTGCCTGCACTTCTTCCGCCTGTGTTTCTCCCACTTTCTGCTCCGTTCCTGTCAGTTCAAGGAATACTTCTTCCAAGGACCTGGCTGCAACATGCAGATCCAGGATCGGCATCCGCTTTCAGGCAAGCTGATAGAACAGCGCTTCGCGAATATCCGCCCCTTCTTCCAGCTTCACCAGCGCTTTCGCGGTTCCTTCCTGGGATTTTTCAAAGACAAAACCGGAGATTCCCTCCAGCAGATTCAGGCATTCTTCCAGCCCGCTTTCTTCTCCTTTCACCGTAACTGCCAGTTCATTTCCTCCCTGCATCCGCTGTGTTAGTCCCTCCGGCGTGTCGCAGGCTGCCAGCTTGCCCTTGGAAATAATCAGGATCTGGTCACAGATCGCGCTTACCTCGGACAAAATATGGGAACTGAGGATCACGGTATGTTTATCCTTAAGGCCTCGGATCAGTTCCCGAATCTCTATGATCTGCTTGGGATCCAGCCCCACCGTGGGCTCATCCAGAATAATCACCTCGGGTTCCCCCAGAAGCGCCTGGGCCAGTCCTACTCTTTGTTTATATCCTTTTGAAAGATTTCGGATCAGCCTCTGATTCACCTCACTGATTCCGGTCTTTTCCATGGCTGCGTCGATACAGTCCTTTCTTTTTTTCGCCGGGATTTTCTTCAGCTGCGCAACAAAACGCAGGTATTCCATAACCGTCATTTCCTGATACAGGGGAGGCATCTCCGGCAAATATCCGATATGTTTCTTCGCCTCCTCCGGCTCTGCCATGATATCATGCCCGTCGATCTTCACATCGCCTGAAGTAGGCGCAAGATATCCGGTGATGATATTCATAGTGGTGGATTTTCCCGCTCCATTTGGTCCTAAAAAGCCATAGATCTGTCCCTTTTCAACATGAAAGGACAGATCATCCACGGCTCGTTTATTCCCATAACTCTTTACCAGATGGCTGACTTCGATCATTCTTTCTCCCATCTGCGCACCTTCACGCACGCACAAACTTTCCATACAGTCCCAATTGCGACGATTGCTTCTGATTTAATTTATTCCTGAAATGTGTAAAAATGTTGGAAGAAATGTGATTTTTATGTGAAGTGATACAGCGCCACACGTTTCGGTAATTTAGGAAATCACTTATGGAAATTTGACTTTATAAAAAATGCTGCCGCACGAATCCTTTTCGTGGGGCAGCACCCGTTGATTTCTCACATGTTCCTCTGTCATCCCGGGAATCGGTACAATCCAGGGACGCCGGGCCAGAAGCAGCTCCTTTACGGCTGCTTCTGGGCTGTTGTCATACAATTTTACTTGGATTTTCGTTCCGTTTACTTCAATATTCATCATGATAAATAACTCCTTTTTATGAAATTACAGGCTGGTGAGGATGGGATTGTTCAGATAATCGTAAACCCGCCTCACTTCACTGATTTTTCTGGTGTCCAGCATAGAGGGACTGCCCATATCAAGTGCTTTTATTCTCTCCATATCTTCCGCATCCAGCGTGAAATCCCAGATTCCCAGATTCTCTTCCATCCGTTCCCTGTGAATGGATTTGGGGATTACAATCACGTCCTGCTGCACATTCCAACGCAGGATAACCTGTGCCGGCGTTTTCCCATATTTTCTGGCAATCTCCATCAGGATCGGCTCTCCAAACATTCCCCTTAATCCTTCTGCAAAAGGAGCCCATGCCTGGGGCTGCACACCCAGCTTTCTCATGAGCTGTAACTCTTCCGCCCGCTGATAGTGGGGATGGCGTTCAATCTGGTTCACCTGAGGCAGGATCTCCGCGTTATAACACAGATCCAGCAGGCGGTCCGGCAGGAAATTACAGACGCCGATGGCCCGCACCCTGCCTGTCCGATACAGCTCCCCCAGTGCCCGCCATGAACCATAATAATCCCCGAAAGGCATGTGGATCAGATATAGGTCCAGATAATCCAGCCCCAGCTTTTTCAGGGATTCCTCAAAGGCCTGCATGGTTTTTTCATAACCCATCTGTTGAATATATGCCTTCGTAGTAATGAACAGTTCCTCTCTGGGAACGCCGCAGCTCCGTATAGCCCTTCCCACTGCTTCCTCATTCTGATAGGAGCTTGCCGTATCTATCAGGCGGTAGCCTGACGCAATAGCGTCCAGAACCACCTGTTCACAGGCATGCTCCTCCACCTGAAACACGCCGAAGCCTTCCTTCGGCATTTCCACCTGATTGCTTAATTTTATGCTTTCCATAACGGACACGCCTCCTTATTCCTTTATCAGAGATTCTATCCATCAGTGCGTTCTGCTGTCCCCAGTTTCGGGTCAGACGGATTCCTTCCACCATGGCTTTCCGGCAGGCTTTTTGTATCAGGCTCCAGGTCGAGTCATCCGAGCCATCATCCACAAACAAAATTCTGCTGTCTGCACTAATCCTCCCTTTCCCGATGAGTTCCGTCATTTTTTTCGACAGCCGATACAGTGTCTTGTTCAGAATCTCTTCTTCCCTATAGCAGGGAATTACCAGAAAAAGCCGCTCGGTTCCCTGAATCGTATCTGTATTCCTTTCCATCCTTTTTCTCCCTGTATGCATGCTGTTGACCGGGAAAGAAGGCAACTTACCATTTATACAGTCCGAAGCCTTCCCTTTGTTTACCGTATGATCGCCGTAATAAAAATCCGTTTTCCAGCCCCAAAAAACAAATCCGGCATCATTTTTATTTCAGCTGGTTGCCCAACTCATATGCACTCTGCGGGAACCTTGAGTGTTTTGTCATAGAGGGGGTTCCGCACCCATATCCAAGCACCATGCCCATATCCTTCAGGTTTAGGTACCGTACCAGCGTTTTGTAATGAGATTCCAGCGCCTCAAAGGTCCAGTCATCGCTGTTCCATGCCGCAGTCAGAAGGGCGGATTTCATATGTTTTCTCTGAATACTGCTGTTAAAGGCGCAGAAGCGGTCAATCAGGGTTTTCAGTTGGGCGGACATACCATAATAATACAGCGGTGTGACGAATACCATCATATCCGCCCCAAGGATTTTCCCCCGGATCTCTTCTACGTCGTCCTTCTGCACACAGGGGCCCTCATAGCCGCAATGGATACAGCCGGTGCAGGAATGGATATCCGCATGGGCGGTGTCAATGATCTCTACCGTATGCCCGGCCTCCTCCGCGCCCTGGCGGAAGCAGTCCGCCAGCAGGTTGGAAGAACCGTCTTTGTTAGGGCTTCCTTCCAGTACAACGATCTTCATTTCAACTGCTCCTTTCCGCTGCCGCAGGCAGCACTATGTTCTGTGTTTTTCTATTATTATCCGCCGGCAGGCAACAAACAGCCCCCATGCCCCTTTTACAGTGTCATCTTCCGTGTCATGGCTTCCGTCCGCTTTTCCAGTCTTGCCGCCATGGGGCTTCCCGCTTTTAACTCCAGCCTCTCCACAGGAAGGAATTCTACAGCTTTTCTCAGGCTATCGTTCCAGAAAACGGAGTCATGTCCCCCCGGACGGCTGTCCCATTGCACCTGATAGCCCAGCCTAAGCAGCAGATCCTTGAATGCCGTATTCGCCTGATAAAGGGATTCATCCTCCGTCCCGCAGTCCATATAGATGGCAGGCTTCTTTTTGCCGGACCGGGCCAACTTCCTGGCCAGCGCTTCATAATCGCAATCCGAACCTTCAAAATCCTCTATCCTCTCCAGCCCGAACATGGATTGGTACTGGATTCTGTTGAAAAAGTCAAGCCCTTCCTCCTCATCGGCTCTCAGGATCAAACGCTTGATCAGCGCGGAAGAAAAGGCTGTGATATAGCCAAAGGTTTCCGGATTGCGGAGCCCGTTCACAATCGCCCCAAAGCCGCCCATGGATAGTCCGCCGATGAAGGTATCTTCCCTTTTGTCCGAAAGTGGGAAGGAATTTCTGGTGAATTCCACCAGTTCTCTGCCGATAAAGGTTCCATAATAATTTCCGGTGAGCGAAGAATCACAGTAAAATGAATTTTCTCCATTGGGTACGACAACCGCCATACGGTACTGCCGGGTCAGATCCCATAGGGCCGCCATTCCGTTCCAATCCTCTTGGCTCCCGGTCATTCCGTGAAGCAGATACAGGGTCGGAAACCTCTTTTTCTCCGTCTCTTCCAGATACGCTCCCTGGTCCGTAGGTAAAAAAACACCGCAACGTACAGAGCGGTTCAGGGCCTGTGAGAAAAATTCTACGTTGAAATGTGCCATAGGTCTTCTCCTTTCCTTCTCATGTATCAATATTAACCAGCGTATAGCTCCGACTTCCCAGTCCGATCGCCTCCGTGACTGCTGCGGCAGAGGGATAGGTCCCGTCATCAATCGTCCATCCGTGCTGACCATTCTTTGCATCCCCAAATCCCATGCATCCCATGCAGATGCGGGAGACGTTCAAATCTGAGTTGCCCAATCTAGTATACTGCATTTTCTGTGTTCCTCCTTATCCATTCCGCTCACTTCAGCCCATCACAGAATTTCCGTTCTTCCAAGCCACTGGAGAAGCGCTTCTCTCAGCCCTTCTCCGCCGTCCCCGATCACCTCCAGCACCTCCCGTACATCTGCCCTGGGACACAGCTGGACAACCTCCCGGCGGAAATCTGCCTCCACCCCTCCGCAATGGGAATAGAATGGAAGAATAATCTTTCCTGACAGATCGTTTCTATACAGCCAGGAGGCCAGGGGCGGAGCAATGCTTCCGCACCAGTTTGGAGAACCCGCCAGAATAACCCTGTAGGGCTGCGGGGAACAGGATACGGGCAGCAGACTGGGACGATACTTGGTTCGGATCTCCTTTCTTACCTGTTCCAGCAATTCTGTAAATGCCATGGGATAAGGCTGCCACGGGTAGATCTCGCACCAGTCACACTGCAGTACCGACTGGATTTCCTGGGCGATCCGGTGCGTATTACCTGAATAGGAGTAGGAAATGATTAATGGATTCCCATATCCCGCATTTTCATGCTTCCTGTTATTTCCCAAGTCCCTCTCACTCCTGTTTTCCAAAGGACATACATTTTCCAATCACATCCCCGGTGCTTAGATATTCATAAGTAGGCATCTCAAACAGCACCGGCTTCAGACTGCGGTAGTCCAGCTTTCCTTCATTGGTAAGCACATCTTCCTCCGCCCAGGTATTTGCAATGGTACAGATGAAGTTGTCAAACCCCTTCGTTTCATAAATATCCTCTACATCGCATTCCATCACCACAGGGGCCTGCTTAATGACCGGCGTTCCCGCCTCTCCCATCGTATACTCGAACAGTCTGGATTTGTCTTCTTTGCTTCCGCTCACGCAGCCAGCATAATCCGCCTTTTCCAGCATCGCTTCATCCACGATATTGATGGAAAGCTTCTTCGTCTCCCGGATCCCCTGGTTGGTATAATGGGACTTTGCCAGACTAACCATCACATGGTCATGTCCCATAATACCAAGGTGCCCTACAAGCAGCCAGTTCGGCTTCCCGTCCACCATCGCCCCTACCACAACAAGAGGGGTGGGATACAGTGCCAATCCGTTTCCAATGTTCTTTTTCATGATTTGTTTCTCCTTTTTCTAAACCAGATATTTTATTCAATCCGCTCCGCCGGTTTCCAGACCCAGGCCGGAAATCCATGCACGCACATCTTTCCGTGCACCTTCCACCCGGTCACTTGTCACAGTAAAACCCTCCAGGATTTCAGTGCCTGCCGCACTTTCCTCTATTCCGGACAAACTTCTTCCAAAGCCGCCGCTGGCGCTTGTGTTAAACGGGATGAGGGTCTTTCCTGCAAAATCATAGCTTTCCAGGAAGGTATATACTGCCATCGGTGCGTCGCTCCACCAGTTAGGGTAGCCGACAAAGATCACATCATAGCTATCCCAGTTTTCCACCTGGCCGGCCAGTTCCGGCCGGGCTTCTTCCTGCTGTTCTGCCTGTGCGATTTCCAGCAGAGCATCATAATCTTCCGTATACGGCTCCGTCGGCACGATTTCAAACAAGTCGCCGCCCACCTCTTCCTGAATCATTCCCGCTACTGCTTCCGTATTGCCGGACCAGGAGAAATAGGCAATCAGAATATTTCCCGTGTTATTTTCCGAGGTGCCAGCCTCTGCTGCAATCTCTTCCGTGGCAGTTTCCGCCACAGTTTCTTCCACAGTTTCCGTCGCGGTCTGTTCCTCGGTTGTCGCTGCGGCTTCAGTCGCTAAACTGCTTTCCGTCTCTGCCAAAGGCCCACTCTCCTGAGACTGTCCACACGCAGCCAGTGTGAATACCATCATGCACAAAAGAACCATACCAAATATCTTTTTCACTGTTTTCTGTTCCTTTCCTGGGGCTTTTGCCTGTCGCTTTCATACACTGTTGTTCTGTTTTCTCCCTCATTATATTGATATTCTTTTTTTGTGTAAAATGCCTGTTTTTTATCGTTTTCCATACATAAAAAACATGGATTCCTTTTCCGAAAAACCTGAAAAAGACAGTGGCTGCTAACTGTCTTTTCCGGATCTTTACATAAAAAAATTCCCGAAACAACTGCTTACCCTACAAGACTCATGCAACAATTGTTTCGGGAAATAACATATCTTTATATTCGATGTTTCACCGATTATTTTTGAAGCAGCAGTTCTGCCGCTTTACTCCATTTTTGACCGAAGCATATTAATCTCCTGAATAAAAAGAGAGACGGCTGGAGAGAACAGACGATTCTTTTTCCAGATCAGCACACTGTGCGTTGTATGTTCCGGTACGATCGGAATGAATTGCAGGTCGGGGCTGCTGTGAATAGCCAGCGCTCCGTCCAGACAAAACGCGCATCCCAGCCCCTGCTCAACCAGAAGGACCGCATTTGAAAGCAACGTATAGCTCAGCGGAATATATAAATCCTTTTCCTCACACTTCATCCAGTTCAATATCTCCGCCCGTACCTTCTCCCTTGATGGTAAAATCAAAGGATATTGCGCAATTTCCTCTGGTGCAACTGACTTTCTGTCAGCCAGCGGATGATCCTTCCGCATCAATACTCCCCAGATTTCTTTCTGAGAAAGGCGGACGAAATCATACTTTTCTGTATCCACCGGTTCCAACAGCAAGCCTACATCCAACAGCCCCTTATCAAGCTTGTCTTTTACATAGTCCGCCATCTCATTATAAAGCAGGAAGCGGACCAAAGGATATTTGTCCGAAAATTCCTTAATCAGCCTGGCGAACAGACGGCCTCCCACTGCTTCTGTAGCCCCGACTGAAATCAGTCCGCTGATATCGGCGTTTCGTTCCACAAAGTTCTGTTCCAGTCGGTCTGCCAGTTCCACAATCTCCTCTGCCCTCTGCCGGAAAAAGATACCGTCATCGGTCAGGGTGAGCCCCTTTTTCCCCCGTATCACCAGCGTTGTTCCCAACTCCCTTTCCAGATCCATAATCTGACGGCTTAACGAAGGCTGTGCGATATGCAGAATATCCGCTGCTTTTGTAATGTTTCCTTCCTCCGCCGCAGTTAAAAAATAACGAAGGGTACGAAGTTCCATGCCTGTTCTCTCCCTAAGAATTAAATTAAGCATATTATATTTCATCCAGTAATTGTACCCATTACAAATGCTTCCACACTTACAGTAACAGATGAGCCCATACATGTCTAATGCTTAAATACTATTATTTATTATACTTTTATTGTATGCTATTATTTTCAGAATAAAATACAGCCAGCGCCTGTACCGCCTCCCATACAGGGGATGACACAGGCGCTGGCTGCTTTCTCACACGATAAACATGATGCATAATGCCAGATAAGTCGGCACAGCCTTTCGGTTCAGAAGCAAATAGACGGAACCAAAACAGAAGCCCCCGAACGCGCTGTATAGACCTGCGGCCAGGGAACCTTTCGTTCCCCAGTGCGCAAGCCCCCAAGTGAGGACGACAAGGATCCCGCCATAGGGGATCTGTTCCCTGCCGAACCAGACTTCGCACGCTTTCTGTCCGAAAACGATAATCAGCATAAAGAGCGCCACTTCAAACAGATAATAGATATATTGAAACAGGAATTTAGGCATTCCCAGCCGGCTAAATTCCTGCAGCACCTTGCTGCCGCCCCAATCGATCCAGGTGGAAATCAGGCAGACTGCAGCGAATACAGCGGCCAAAACCCATTGCCAGACTTTGATCGGAGCGGTCTTTTCAAACAGTTCAAAGCCGCATTGCTTTCGTGCCTGTCTGATCACATACCATGCAAACAGCCCCCAGATACAGCAGGTCAGTATCCAATGGAGAATGCTCTCTCCTGTCGTCCAATCCTGCATCGGTCTCCCATAGATGAACGGCTCGATCCAAAAAGCCAGCAGCGCCTCCATACCAAGGCCAAGAAATGCTGTCAG
>OGPH01001476.1_pt1 | contig 17394 bp, 13 predicted proteins | sample 1552891 | NCBI WGS metagenome assembly OGPH01 (sample SAMEA2580272, study PRJEB22360) | human gut metagenome | biome: human gut; feature: human-associated habitat; material: faeces | place: Denmark | collected 2008/2010 | reverse complement strand
ACAATGCACCAGGTCAAGAAATGATATATCTGGTTACGTTTTTGCATGCAGAAAAATAGAGTAATGCTGGTGCATTACTTTTTATTTTGCTCATTGTTAATATTTGCTTTAAGCATTTATCAACCAAACGAAACCAAATTCCTATAATATAAAAAAGTCCCCAAAGGAACTTAGGCATTTCTTTTTTCTAATGTAAATCCTTTACCACCGACTTCTTCTACGTGAGAGACAATCACAAAAGCATAGGGATCAATTTCATGAATTTTTGCTTTAATAGATGGTAATTTACGATATGGAAGAACAGATAAAATAAGTTTAGAATTTTCTTTTGTATAACCTTTTTCACTTGCTAAAAGAGTTACACCGGCATCAAACTCATGTAAAATAGATTCTTTGATTGTTTCATATTCATCACTGATGACTGTTAATTGTACAAGACTTGTTCCTTGTATTAATGTTTTATTTAATACAACAGCTGTAATCATAACAATCATAATTCCATAAATCACATGTGTTGTATCATTAAAAGTAAACTGTAAAACCAAAATAGATAAATCAATGCAGTTTAAAACAATATGTACAGGGAAGCCCAATTTTTTATTTAATAAAATAGCTAAAATATCGACTCCTCCAGTAGAAGCATTTGCTCTTAAAATCAAACCAATACCTACACCTACACAGCAGGCAGCTAAAATGGCAGCTAATAATGGATCATTTAAATAATGATGAAACATGGCATGTGTTTCAAAGAATTGTAAAACAATTGGAAATAAAAATGTAGAGATTAATGTTGTCATGGCAAATTTTTTCCCAATGAAAAATAATCCTACTAAAAACAAACAAACGTTTAAGCATCCAACACTTAATGAAACAGGGATATGAAAATAATAATTTAAGACATTTCCAATCCCAGAAGTTCCCCCTACAATAATATGATTTTCTAAAATTAATGTATTGACTGCTAAAGCAATTAAAATATTTCCAACAATAATATAAATCAAATTCAAAACTTTTTGTTTCATATTCCTCACCTCGCTCAAGACTTTATCATATCTGCTTTCTTTAAAATGTAATCTATGTTACAATTAAAAAGAAAAGTGGTGAGAAGTCTATGAAAATAAAAAAAGAATATTTTCAATATTTTATAGAAGCTGGTCAAAAACAAGTTTATCAACCTTCAGATATCATTTATATGCAGGAAGATGATGCTGATTTAATATATTTGATTTTAAATGGCAAAGTAAAAGTCTATGTTATGAATTCTAATGGAAAAGAAGTCACTATGGATATTTTACAATCTGGAGATATTTTTGGTGAATCTGCCTTTATCAGTCCATCTAAACGTCCAACAACCATTCAAGCAATAAGTGATGTCGAAGTCATTGCCTGTTATCCTAAACATCTCTATCCTTATCTTCAACAATCACAAGATTTACTCATCAATATTTTACAATCTTTATCTCAGACATGTGATTATCTGACAGCCATGATCAAAAGATCCTATACGTATAATCGTTATGAAAAAGTCGCTGCTTTTTTATTGGATCAAATGGATCACTATCATCATCATGAAATCACATATTCGCATGAAGAAATTGCTTCATTGCTTGGTTTATCACGTGTCACTGTAACCAAAGTATTAAATGAATTTGTGAAAGAAAAAATGATACTTATTCAATATAAAACAATTATTGTCAAAGATAAAAACAAACTGTATTCATTTTTACATAAATGAATACAGTTATTTTTTCTGTCTTCTTTCTTTTAAGACTGTCAATAATAGCCAGATACCAAGTCCAACGGCAGTCATATATCCAATGAAGCCAAGAGCTGGAATACCAAATACTTTAGGTGTCATTTGAGTCGTACATAATAAACTGCTTGCCATCAATAAACCTGCACTGACAATTCCCACAACAAGTTTATTAACCATATGATTAATAGCTGTCATAGGTACACTGGATTCCATAATATCTAGATTCACTTTGAGTCTTCCTTTCATCAGCATACGCATAATATCTGATATCTGACCCGGTAAATCTAAAACATTCTGACTAGAATTATAAAGTTTTTTTGCTGATTTTGTGAGTTCTTTTTTATAATCCAATTTCTTTGATATATGATTAGCCACATGATTCGCCGCAATTTCTAAAATGCTAATATGGGGATCAATAAGCATAACAGTACTTTCAATCGTCACCAAGCCCCTTGCCAGCATACTGACACCTTTAGGCATAGATATACGATGCTTATGAGCTATCACAAAGATTTCCTGCACGACATCACCTAAATTGATATCCGTTAAATCCATTGATACATAATGCTTCATAAAAGTTTCAATATTATCATAAAATAAAGCATAGTCAATACGATCATCATGTTCTCCCAAAGTGAGAATCACATCAACAAGCTTTTGGGTATCATTTTGTCCAATAGCCAAAACAGCATCTCTCATTAAATCCCTATCAGCACGATTTAAAATACCCATCATTCCAAAATCAATCCAGACAATCTTTCCATCTCGAATTCTTAAATTACCAGGATGAGGATCAGCATGAAAAAAACCATCATCTACAATTTGTTTAATATAATTTTCAGCTAATTTCGCTGCAATTTCTTTTAAATCGTAGCCAGCATTTTTAAGGGTGATACGATCATCTATTTCATAACCATCAATATATTCCATCACCAGAACTTTACTTGTACTGTAATCATCAATGATTTCTGGAGCATCAATATATTGAATATCATGATGTAAATGAGAAAACCTTTTTGCATAATGCGCTTCATTTAAAAAATCCATTTCTTCTTTAGCTGTATGCCAAAATTCATCTAATACAATATTTAAATCAACAACACTTCCTAAAACATCATTTAATTTTAAGATTTTCACAGCTTTACGAATTAATGAAATATCTCTTTCCATCATTTCATAAATGCCAGGACGTTGAACCTTCACAACAATATGGCGTCCATCTTTTAATGTTGCTTTATGTACTTGTGCAATAGAAGCACTTCCTAATGGCACAATATCAAAATCTAAAAATACATCATTCAAATCTTCCTGATATTCATTTTCAATCACAGTCTTGACTGTTTCAATGCTCATAGGTGCAACATTATCTCTTAATTTGACTAATTCCCGACAATAACGCTGAGAAAACATATCTTGTCTGGAAGCCATAATTTGACCAATCTTTACAAATGTTGGTCCTAGATCCTCTAAAATCATCCTAAATTTAACGGGATCAATGCCCTTTGCTAAATGATGTTTTCTCAGTATTGTCAGAATTTGTGCAAGACGTCGTTTTGTACTTAAATTATTCGTTTGTTTCATTCTTTGCTTTTTGTAATTCTTCAATCTTTGCTTTTAAAGTTTCCAAGTCTTCTACGTCCATATTCTGTAAATCTTTTTCTACTGTTTCTACACTAACTGGTTTTCTTAATTTTTCAGCAACATTATGCTTTAATTCTTCATTCAAAACCTTTCCTTGTTCAACAGTTAATTCTCCTTTTTTCACCAAATCTTCAACAACTTCTTTAGATTTTTCAGCAGTCACTGCAACAGCACCAATTCCTGCTAATAAAACCTTTTTTAAATCTTCACTAAAATTATTCATAACAAAACCTCCTATCTATATGTTTATTTTACTACGAATCTCGACAAATGTGTAGTTTAAGAAAAACGAAATGTTTTGATTTAAAATCACATTTCGTCTTTTTCTATTTTATAAACATGAAAAATAGCAAACGTATAAGCATAAAAATGAAGTCTATCCATTTATAAGTATCGCCATAACATCTTCTTCACTATTCATATTTAAAATATGTACCGTTAAGGCATGTAGTTGTTCATCATTACTTGTTTGAATCTGATAAATAGTCTTTGGTGATAGTTTTCCAAATTTAGATTGAAGTTGTTGAAGTAGTGTATTAATGACTCCTTCATGCAAGCCTTCTTTTCTTCCTTCTTCTTTTCCTTCAAGTCGAGCTTTCTTGCTGATGTTTAATACATATTGACCCATATTTACGTCTCCTTTCTGTTGTTTGATATGATTGTAAATCTCCTTATCATGTGTTAAAGCTCCTAGAACACATGCCACCTCATGACTGACCTTGAAATCATTATCTGGAGCGATTTTTCCATAGAGCATCTTTAATCCTTTGACAAGGTTATAATTGTCTTTGTTAGTAAACTTACTTTCATCCAGCTTGGCCATTTCAATCAATGGCATAAAACGTACATTGTAGTATCTTTCAAATTTTCTAGGCGCATCCATTGTCATGTCTTCATAGTTTCTGGCTCCTTTCCATTTATCTTCTTCACCATAGTAGATAACAATTGTGATGATTTTCTTGATTTTTTTCTTGCCGTGGCTATCTTGATAATCATGATACTGCTGAAGATAATCAAGGTAATCATATTCCATAATACGCTGAAACATGGTTTTATCATTATAGGATTGATGTTCAACACCAACATAGCAATGCTTTCCATCAACCATGACATGAGTAAGATGATCTCTTGTACGTTCGATTGTTTCATTGGTTGTCAGTAGGACTGTTGATTTTACGGTTGGAACGTATTGAATCAAACGAATACGTGTATCTTGACGACCATTAAAAAGAATAACTGATAAAAGATCATCAAAATGATTGTGATGACGAAAATAATTTTTAATGCGTATATCAAATAAATTTCTGAAATCTGTCATAGAATAATTCCTCCTATTTATATATACGCATTTTATTCATTGTTTTTCTTTTTATTTCTTCAATATTTTTCACTTTATAATCTTATTATACCATATTATTTGCTTAAAGCATATTTATATATAAAATAAAAGCAAGATAACTATCATTGTTAACTTGCTTTTAGATTGATTCTATTAAATTTTTTGTGGATACATTCCCTTTTCAACTAATAACTGGATATTTTCTTTTACATTATCTTTATCTTCTTTATATGTCACTCCAAACCATTCATCATGTGATTTTAATGCTGTAACTTCTGCTTCATTGTTATGTAACATATCTCCTATGATTGTTGGTAACAGATATTCTGCTTTTAAGTTATTGGATGGTGTTTCTTTTAAGAAGTCATTGAATCCCTGTTCTAGCATTTCTATGAACTCTGGATATAATCCCCACATATTCATAGATACTGCTGAATTGAGATCTATCTCTTTTCCCTCTACAACTGCTTTTCCATCTATTTTTTCTATATTATGTGTTTCCACAATATCTATTAGCTTATCATTTGCAATCTGGCAGATTCCTCTTGTCACTCCCCCATTATCACTCAGTGTATTCTTTAAAATAAAACCTACCATGCATACTGGCATTGGATTCTTTGGATGTTCTTGTGTTAGATATTGATATGCTTCTTTATAAGCTTCCTTTCCATAATAGTCATCTGCATTGATTACTAAAAATGGTTCATTGACTAATCCTTGACATGCCAGAATAGCCTGCCCTGTACCCCAAGGTTTTGTACGTCCTGCAAACTTATCCTTATATTCTTCAGGAATGTTATCGACTTCCTGAAAAGCATATTCAACATGAACTTTCTTTTTCATTCTCTGTCCTATGATTTCATCAAAGTCTTTTTCCAAATCTTTTCTAATAACAAAGACAACCTTATTAAAACCAGCTTCTAAGGCATCATGGATAGAATAATCCATAATGATTTCACCACTAGGTCCTACTGGTTCTAATTGCTTGATTCCTCCACCAAATCGACTTCCTATTCCTGCTGCCATAACGACAAGCGTTACATTATTCATTGTATTCAACTCCTTAATTTTTATTCCCAATATTTAGTATATCAATTTCTCAACCTCATTACAAATAAATCATAAAAATTCAACATAAAATATACATATCCAGTCACATAAAAAGACATATGATTCTTTTCTTCTCAAAAATATAATTCATTTTTTCATACACGAAAATAATACAGTTTTATTGTTTATTATGTTTCTTTATTTTTTGAAAAATAAAAACAAACAAAATTAATAAAAATCCCCAAATTAATAATGATATTGAATCACCAGTAAAAACGACAGAGTTTATTCTTTCATATTTTTCTTTAAAACGAACATGCAATTGGTAACCATTATCTTGAATAGGTGCTGCCGTATAGACGTTATCATGACACTGCATAGATTTAACATTTCCATTTTTTGTATAAACAACATCTTTAATTTGCCATCCTGAATCAGGTTGAATGATATATTTTTGTTCAGTCATTCTCTTTACTTCTACACTTTTATGGCGATAATCATAAACTTCATTGTTAATTATAACTTTCCCATGTTTACCAATATCTAATAATACGGTATAAGATGCAGGAATCGTATATGTTACATTCGTAGAATAATCACTACTAGCATAAAGCGTAGTAAAATTGAAACAACTCATTATGACTATAATGAAAAAGACTTTGATTTTCAATGACTTCAACTCCTAATCCGATTTTGAAGAAGTTGTGACATTAAAGATCAACTTCCCTTTATATGTTCCTGCTTTTATCTGTTCATCTTGATTCGCTACTGGTTCATCGACATAAAGAGTTTCATTTCCTTCTTTATCAAAACTCACAAAAGGAGTGTCAGGTGTTATTCCCTGTCCATTTTCAGTATGACTTATTTTAGCATATAATCTCATATCAGAATCATTCTCTTGAGATAATATGATATTTCCATCATTATCAATACCATCAGAAATAGTAATATCTATTTGTTTTCCTTCTTCTATATTTACTTTCTTTACTTCTACGTGAATCATAGATTCGTTAGATAAATCAACGTTTTGGGGAATTGATATTGTATATGCATTGGATACTGTATAAGAAATTTCAACAGTATAATTATCAACAAAAAACAAATGTAATGTACTGTCCTTTTGAATACTATAATCTTGTAAAGTATTTCCATCTTCTAAAACCTTTCCTGCAAAAACAAGTTTTATATGATTTGAATCAATGCCTTCTTTATCTTCAATCTTTTCTTTAACATCTTCAATACGATCTGTTGGTTCTACTTCTAATGTAATATGCTTTCCATATAATGTCTTAACAAAAATTTGCATAGCATATGCAGGTGTCAAAGAAACAAGACATAATGTTAAAATTAAACATATTGATGTCATTAATTTTTTATTCATATTTTTCATTCCTTCCTTATGAAACATTCATAGTAAATGTGATTTGTGATCCATTTAGCGGTGTTAATTCCTCATTCATTTGAAAACAGTCATATTTTAAAATACAATTTTCATATATTCCAATCTCTAATTCTTTTTGGATTGTAACTTGTTGAACTGCTTCTCCAGGTTCTAATAAATCACTTTGCCATAACAAAGTGCCATCATTAAAATAAAGAGATAAACGAAAATAACAAGTATTCTCATAGGGATTATATAATTGTATTTCTTGATTAAGTGAATTAGCTTTAAAGTTAATAATATCAAATCCAGGTATATCAATTGAATCATTATTTTTATTTTGATTTGAATCCATTTCATTTATCAAAGTGTCATTATTTGTTTCTTTAAACCATTCATCCCAATGTAAACCTATCAACACACCACTACATACAAGAATTATAGCCATAAAAAATATAATGACATAATAGCGTATATGTTTCATATTATCACCTACACATCTTTAACATTTATTATAAATAATGAATATTCATAATGCAATGTTTTTAGTTACAATATAACATTCTTTCAAAAAAATCGTTGATAACACTTTGTTATCAACGATCATTTCGTTTATTTTTCAGAAACTTTCTTTTTTAATACAATTGCTCCAACAAGTCCTAAACTGATTAATGCCATTGCACCATAAAGTGCAATATTTGAAGTGTCTCCAGTTTTTGGTTCTTTGGCAGTTTCTTGAGTATTATGCGTATTTGTTACTTGTTGATTATTATCAGGAGTAACAACAGTTTCTCCTTTTATATCATCCTGTGACTGACCAGGCTGTGTTGGTTGTTCTGGATTATTTGGCTGATTTGGAGTAGTTGGAGTTGTTGTTGATTCCTGTGCATCTTCATATGCTAATGCATATGTTGAAAATTTATCAGTCTTGAATGTCAATGTTCCATCTTCATTTTCAACTGTATCTAATTTCTCTACTTTTCCATCATGCACTCTAATGACATAGAATGTTCTTCCTTCTTTCATTAAATCTTCTGGAATAGCAACAGTAAATGTAACTTCTTTATTTAACTCATTAACTTCTCCAATAACCGCATTATCAACTTTAATGACCACACTAATATCTATGTACTGTGCAATATTAGTTTTTTCATCAATATAATCTTCAATTACTTTCTTATCCTGTGCATCCACTTGTGATGTTTCAACTGGCTTAACCTGAACTTCAGTAGAAACAACTTTACCATCATTAATAGCCTGTTTAATTTTTTCTGCAGTCTCTTGATTTACTGATGTCACTTCTTCTCCATTTGCAATACCATTTACAATTGATGTTAATGTATCAGATATATTTTTTTGCGATTCTTTATCATTGATTCCTACTGTAACTTCATCAACTGGTTTAGAAGTATCAATGATTGGTGCTTCAACATCTGATTCCACTTCATAAACTGTAACTTTGCATTTAGCTTCATGATTTCTTGCTTTTGCAGTAATAGTAGCTTTACCTGCTCCAACTGCTGTTACTTTTCCATTGGCATCAACAGTCACAACTTTACTATCATCTGAAGACCATGTAATTTCATCAATGGCACCTTCAGGTTTTAAAGTTGCAATTAAAGTCATAGCATTTCCTTTAGGTATATTTATATTTTCATTAGATAATTCTATACCTATTGTTTCAGGAACAACTTTGTAACTATTATCTACAAGATATGTCTTATATCCTTCAGCTACATATTCTGCTACATCAGAACTGAAAGTACCACCTTTGATAATAATATTCTTATTTCCGGTTGCAGTATTATCTTTCAACATCTGTACTGCAAGCCCTTTATTGCTCTTAAATATGCCATTAGCAATATTAACTTGAATATCTCTGTCATAGTTTCCTTCTACATATATAGCAGCACCTGTATCATTGACACCACTGTTTTCTCCTGATGAAGGTTCTTGTTTATCTCCAGTACCTATAATATTTGCATTATTTTCAATATTAACAGTTCCACCTTTAATAGCAACACCTGTCGTTCCAGTAATTTTCGTTCCATCTATTGTTAAATGACTATCATCAGCTGGCATATAAATACCAATCATATCTGTTGCAGTAACTGATCCACCTTTCAGATGAATATTAATTCCTGTACTCATGCCATTACAAACAATACCAAAATCATCATTGTTAGTGCCATTTGCAATAAGATTAACATTTTCTAAATCAAGGGTAACATTATTATAATAAGTAGTGACTCCTCCAACTCCTCCACCAGCTGGAATACCTACTTCCGCTCCCGTACCATCTTTAGTAATCATTGTTCCATTTTTAATCATTAGTGTTGAATTATTTGTATTAACACGAATGACAGATTCACCTTGACTCGTTACTGTATGCCCATTTAAATCTAAAGTATAATTGACATTTTTTGAACTTAATGCAATCCCATTTTCATAATCATTTAATAATTTGGCTGTATGATTAATATCATTTTTAGCAGCTTGAGTAAAACTTCCATGAACATATTGTTTACCATCTGAATGAGTTGCTAAAAAACCTCCTGTTGAAATGCATGAAGCTACTTTTTCATTATATTCTATATATGCACTTGTACCTAATTCAATAAGTGTACTATTATCATTAGATATAAGATTAATATTATTATCTAAAAAAATAGGCATTGGCTTATTACTATTTCCTGAACTTGCATATAAAGGAATACTAGCTGTAATAGCAGAAACATTACTTGAAGAATTTATAACTTTTACTCCTAGGTCACCTTTTGCCGAACTTGAACTAGAAGTAATTTTTAAACCATAACCATTTTCTGAAGTATTTGTAATTTTATACCCATTTAAATCTATTGTTGCAGAGTCCACTTTAACTTTAATATCACTTGAACCACTATAATCTTTTAAAAGAACCAATGTTTCATTGTCTTTTAAATCACTTGCCGCCTTAACAAGCGAAGCATAATATGTATCTCCAATAGAAGCTACTGAATTTTCTTGAGTTAGATTTTTAACTTCCCAATGTCCATCTACTTCTACACACATCATACCTGCAGGTAAATTATTAGAAACATCTTGTTCAAACCAACCATTTAATACAAAATCTGTTCCTATATTGCCTAATAATTTTCCTACAGTTCCACTGTTAACTGTTATGGATGCAGTTGCGCTTGATGAATAGATTCCTTGAGTATAAACTCTTTTAGCATCTTCTTCAGTTTGTGTAGTATTTTCAAATTTTTGCCCAAAAACAAGTTGAGAAGTCGCAGATGAAAGAGATATTCCTCTAGTACTCCCTTCTATTCTTCCACCAGTTATTTCAGCAGCGGCCGAAGAATTAATCAATAATACATATGATGCCTTACTATTTAAATGTCTAGCAATTCCTCCTGTCATAATAAATTGGCCTTTACTCCCAACTCTAATAACAGCAGATGAGCCTGTTCCTTCCATTATACCGCTTTTAAAATTGACTATATTGCCACTATTAGCATTTATATCGATAATATATTTAGACCCACTCAATTTTCCATTATTTCCTGTACTATCCATTACCGTTACATTAATAGGAGTCGCTGCATTTGATTCATTAATCTTAAATGATTTATCTCCCATAGTAACAGTGTGCCCATTAAGATCCAAAGTGATATCTTCTTTTATCGTCACATTTTCACTTAATGCAAAATTATCAATTAATTTAATAGTATCACCATTATTTGCATTTTCTAATGCTTCTGATAATGTTACATATTTCTCATTACCCACTTCAGCAACATATCCTGTTGATGCATTAACATTTATAGGCAATACAAACAACGACAGTATCATTGCTATAGATGCTATCACTCCAAACATCTTTCTTTTCATAATTTGCATTTCCTTTCCCTCCTCATCAATATGATACCCCCCCCCGCATAGTTCTGTCAACAAAATGCGACCTTGTCAAACAAAAAAGTATCGTCTTTTCACGATATTCGCTAAAAACGATACTTCTATTCATCTGTTCATTTATTTTTCAGAAATTTTCTTTTTTAGTACAACTGCTCCAACAAGTCCTAAACTGATTAATGCCATTGCTCCATAAAGTGCAATATTTGAAGTGTCTCCAGTTTTTGGTTCTTTGGCAGTTTCTTGAGTATTATGCGTATTTGTTACTTGTTGATTATTATCAGGAGTAACAACAGTTTCTCCTTTTATATCATCCTGTGACTGACCAGGCTGTGTTGGTTGTTCTGGATTATTTGGCTGATTTGGAGTAGTTGGAGTTGTTGTTGATTCCTGTGCATCTTCATATGCTAATGCATATGTTGAAAATTTATCAGTCTTGAATGTCAATGTTCCATCTTCATTTTCAACTGTATCTAATTTCTCTACTTTTCCATCATGCACTCTAATGACATAGAATGTTCTTCCTTCTTTCATTAAATCTTCTGGAATAGCAACAGTAAATGTAACTTCTTTATTTAACTCATTAACTTCTCCAATAACCGCATTATCAACTTTAATGACCACACTAATATCTATGTACTGTGCAATATTAGTTTTTTCATCAATATAATCTTCAATTACTTTCTTATCCTGTGCATCCACTTGTGATGTTTCAACTGGCTTAACCTGAACTTCAGTAGAAACAACTTTACCATCATTAATAGCCTGTTTAATTTTTTCTGCAGTCTCTTGATTTACTGATGTCACTTCTTCTCCATTTGCAATACCATTTACAATTGATGTTAATGTATCAGATATATTTTTTTGCGATTCTTTATCATTAATTCCCACTGTAACACTATCAACAGGTTTAGATGTATCTATCGTTGGAGCTGAAATATTAGAATCCACTTTATAAACTGTAACTTCACATCTCGCAGTTTGATTTCCTGCTTTTGCAGTAATAGTAGCTTTACCTGCTCCAACTGCTGTTACTTTTCCATTTTCATCAACAGTCGCAACTTTACTTTCATCTGAAGACCATGCTAATTGGTCTGTTGTATTTTCAGGATCTACTGTTGCCTTTAAAGTAACTGTATCTCCAACTTCTAGATTTACAGTTTTTAAAGATAAATTCAATTTGTTTGCAGGCACAGATTTACCTTCAATATAAACAGGTGCCATTTCATTATCTTTTTTAGCAAATGCAATTTGCCCACCAACAATAACTTTTGTTTGTGGTTCAGTCCATGTCCACCCATTGTCTAAAGACACATTTTCTAAAGTTGTATTTGCATCAACTGTTACTTGTAAATTTGGTTTTTCAAATACTGATGATTCAGGTCCATTTACAATATTAATCAAGTCTCCTGCTTTATCATAGACTAATACACGAACATTAGAAATTCTTGCAGTATCAGATACTTCTGCTGTTTGATCAAATGTATAAATATCTCCATTCGTCGAAGGTTGCAAAGTATAATATGTTTCATTTCCAACCGTAATAGTTTTTGTTTTGCCATCTATTCCTGTTGTTCCATATACTCCGTTACTTCCATCATAAAATTTAACTTTTCCTAAACTAGAATAGTATGTGTTAATACCATCTTCAACATTAATTCTTTCACTAACAGAATGTTTTAAAGTTCCGTTCGCAATACCATTACTTGTAAATACATTACTATATACTTCTGAAATAACTTCAAAAGCACCAATAGAATCATTATTATTTGTAATTTTTAATTCATTGTTAGTATTTAACTGAAAACTAGCATCTTCTAAACTTGGAGCCTTTTGTAGTTGATCATATCCTTTAGATTTAGTACTCAATTCACTTTCTAGACTATCAAATTTTTCTGTATTGTATGATACACCACATAATAAATGAGGTTGACTATCAATTCCTAAAATATTTGCACTAGTTAAATTTAAATTTTCAACTGATATAGTAGATGTTGGATTTACACCAGCAAATTCAATGCCATTTACATGTTGTAATCCGTAATCACTTTTACTACTCATTGAACCATTCCCAAATAATATACCAATATGTTGCGCAATATATTTTCCAGAAACAGAACAATTTCTAAATGTGTAAGTACTTTCTTTATATGGTTCATATCCTACAAATAAACCATTATAAGTTGAACTTGTATAGTCTAAGTTAATATGAATACTGTCCATAGTTGTATCCCCAGCAGCATAAATAACAAGTGGTGATTCGTTATTGTTGTTGCTACCAACTTCAACATTACCACTTAATGTAATATTTGTATATTTATGTTCTTTTTGGGTATTTACTTGTTCATAAACTAATGCAGTATAAGTATCTTCATCTCCTAATGTTGACACATTAAGTACCAAATCAAAATTACGCAAATCCCCAGCATAATAGTCATGAATCAAATGTTTTTGCGATGGTAGGTTTTTAATTTGATATCTATTACCATCTAGTTCTCCATAAAAACTTTTTAAATAATACCCTGTAGATGGAATTTCTTGTGATAAATCAATATCGTTTGCTAATCTTGCATAAATATACTTTTCACTTTGATCCAACTGTTTCAAATCGTTTACATTTGAAATTATATATGGATTTTCCTTTGTTCCATCACCTGTTGCTGCATTAACATTTATAGGTAATACAAACAACGATAATACCATAGCTATAGAAGCTACTATACCCAAAACCTTTTTCTTCATAAATTTCATTTTCTTTTCCTCCTCACTTAATATGATACCCCCCCCTCGCATAGTTTTGTCAACAAAATAGGGCTTTATAAAACAAAAAAGAGCTTACTGAATTGAATAAGCTCCTTTAAAACACAATGAATTTATTTAATTTGTGATTGATTGTAAATATTTTTAATTTCATCTTCAATTAAAGTATAAAATTCTCTAGCTAACTTTTTATCAATATTATCTTTTTGATCATAAAGTGTATAATAAATATCATATGTAAATGAAGATTGTCCTAGATAATACTGAACTTTCATAATGTAATCATCATCTTGATAATGGCTATCTATTATTTCAAATTCTGGTTTTAAGCTTTCTAATTGTTCTTTATGGTAAACAATGGATAATAATTCATAGCGATTGAAAATAGCAATTTCATTGTCATCTACTAATGACATATCGCTTTGATCATTTAACCAGTAAATATAGCCTAAAAATAACCAGGCTAGCGTTGCTGATAATGAATATACATAGAAAACTCCAAAATCAAATAATCCGCCTATAAATTCACTCACAAATATCATAATAAATAATAAGACTATAAAATAAGATTTTTTATTTCGATATTTTAATAAAATATCTCTTGCAGTGAATAGTGTTTTAATAAAAAATAAAATAAATAAAACAAAACCAAAAATACCAGCAGTAATGAGTGATTCCATGAAAACATTATGACTATGAAGAATCTGTTGTCCCCAATCATCACTTTGTGTCACATCAACTAACATATTTCTAAAGTTACCTGCCCCTATTCCCTGAATAGGACTTTGTTGCCAAACTTTTAATGAATCTTTAGCTAAAGTAATTCTGCCACTGCTGACTTCATCTGCCAACTCAATAATTTTAGGAATATTCTGTAATTCTCCTGTCATTGTTAGAGAAACGATTTCTTTGATTTTTTCTAATTGAAAACGGTTGTTAGATTCCTCTCTTGCTCCTTGAATTTGAGGAATGATAAAAGCAGCTTCTTGAACAACCTTAGTTCCTAGTAACATGCATAAACACATACCAACATTTAAAAATACTCTTTTTACTGTTGATAATTCTTTTGCTCTAAAGAAACGATAATAAGCAACTGATGTTAAAATCACTGCTAAAATAATGATAGCTGCTCGACATTGCGTTAATATAATATAAGATAACTGAATTCCAATATTGATGATATAAAGGAAACTTCCTTCATAATGATTTCTAATAGCAATCATAGACATTAAAATGACAATAATAGCTAAAAAGGAAGCTGGATTACAGTTAAAATAAACACCAAATAAACGATCTCCAACAAGTCCAATATACCAACCATTTTGACTTCCTGAAATGTTTAAAAAATACATAAACAAAGAAATAAGTGAAGCACTTCCTACTAAAAAACAAGTGAAAGGAATGATTGTATGTAATTCCTGCTTTAATTTTTTAAGAGTCATAGATTTTGGTTGTGCAAAAATCAGTGTAAAAATCAGTAATTGCATAATGGCTATTAATAAAGAATTCTTGGTTGAATAATCTTTATTTAAATAAGTGGCTATAAAAAGCAAAATACCATATAAACCAATTAATAATAAATGATTCTTCGTATAAAAGAATTCATTTTTTATGATACTGTATATAAAAATCAAGCCACCATAAATCAATACAACAATTGATAATGGATTAAAATCAATACCAAAATAACCCAATGCTAAAGTATTAATAAAAACATAGAAAATAAATAATAACTTAAAATATTTTCGATCACCTAAAATTTTATCTAACATAACATACCCCTTTATATATAAAAGTGGAAGTTCCCTTCCACTTTTCTTTTATTCAACTGTTTCTCCGTTTAATACGCTCTTAATTGCAGCAACATTTTTAGATACACTTTCATCATCAGGAATCATGTAGTAAAGTCTTGAGCTTGGCATATAAGCTCCTCCTGTCTGCATAACGCCATGACCTGAGAATTGTTTTTGTACCATGTTCCATGATGCCATATCATTAATTTGCATTTGTATTAAACTTGTAATTTCACGAGATGACATATTTGTTTCAAAGCATCCTTCAATCGCATTCAAGACACTTGAATAGTTTGTAATGACTGCTGGTGACATCATCTTATTCAACATACCCATAATAACAATTTGTTGATGGAATACACGTTCATTATCCCCTGCTCCAAATGCATGTCTTTCTCTAGAATATTCTAATGCTTCATCACCGTTAATAGAGATATTTCCTTTTGCAAAATATGTTCCATTATATCCAGTGAAAGCAACATCGTTATTAATTGTAATACCACCTAAAGCATCAACCATTTGAATCAATGAAGTAAAGTTAACTCTTGCATAATAGTTGATATCTAAACCTAGGAAGTTTTCCATTGTTTTCACAGTGTTATCAATACCTGCCAAACCAGAGTGAGTTAATTTATCTTTTTGTCCCCTATTAGCAAGTGTAACATAGTAATCTCTTGGAATACTTGTTAATAAGATTTGTCTTGTTTTTGGATTAACAGTAACTAACATGTTAACATCAGATCTAGAAACTGTAGATACTGGTCCTGATGTATCAATACCACTTATGTATACAATAAATGGTTCTTTTGTGACATTAACATTCTTAGAAATATCTTGAATTTCTTCTTCAATATCAAATGACCATATTTCACGGACATCATTTTGGAAATCTTCATGATCTGCTTCAATAATTGCATAATATGATTCATTAACCAAAATAGCTTTTGTTTCACTATCATATAAATCATTAGCTGCTTTTAAATAACTATCAACATCTTTTGTTTCAAGAGATGATTCTTCTTTTTGCATAGCTTCAATCGCTTTTTTAGCATTTTCTTCATCTACAGAAGATACCGTTTCAATTGTTTCTCCTTTTAAATCTGATAGTGTCTTATAAGAACTATCTTTTAAAACAACAACAGAATAACGCTGTGTCTGAACATTTGCTCCTGTAATGGCATCAAGAACTGATGTCCCTTGAGCAATTGATAATGTTCCAAATAATAAAGCCACACTTAGTAAGATACTGACTAATTTACCAATAATATTTCTGACTTTACCAGTTCCTTTTTTCTTTGATGGTTTCATCAAGAAAAATGTTCCTACACATAATAAAACAACAATTGCAATAATGATTAAAGCATATTGCATAGGTAATGCACCTAACTTAAATATGATACCAATTAAAGCTAAAGATGCAATAACCTGTATTCCTAAAATGACTTTCCAATCAATTATTTTTCTAACAATACTATTTGCTTTTGACATGAAATCCCTCTTTTCTTAATCGTTACCATAGTATCATATCGGTGTGTATTTTTCAAGAACATCAAGGATTTTGAAATAAAGAGTTTATATTTCATATCTATATAAACTGTTAGCACATTTTTAATTTTTCTTATATTTTCCTGAATTAATATTTTTGATTAAAAATTCCATTTCTTTATGTACATCCCTAAAATTATCATCGGATTTCCTTTGAATTTCGTTTTTTAGATCTTCTAAACTCAAATCACAATCATAATTTAAATCATGATTATATTGATATAAAAATTCTACT
>OGPH01001475.1_pt1 | contig 17412 bp, 11 predicted proteins | sample 1552891 | NCBI WGS metagenome assembly OGPH01 (sample SAMEA2580272, study PRJEB22360) | human gut metagenome | biome: human gut; feature: human-associated habitat; material: faeces | place: Denmark | collected 2008/2010 | reverse complement strand
GCAGGCTGCGGCTCTGTACGCTTTTTATGATTGACCATCTGTTCCAGCTGGTCAAAGCGGTCGCCGCTTTCCGGTGCCGCAGCAGATTCCGGGTGAGAAGCTTCTGCCTGTTTTGCAGCGGGAGCTGCTTCCGTTTTCGCAGGTTCTGGCTTTGCTGCTTTGGCAGAAGGTTCAGGCTGTTTTTCCTGCACAGCGGCAGAAAGCTTCCAAGGCTCCGGCTGCGTCCAGTCATTTTTCAACAGCTCATACATGCCCATCTGGCCGTTCACCAGTGCTTCGCCCTCAGCGGGCTTTACCTTCTGGTAGCTGCCGTCCGGGCGCATCTCGCGGGCATTGACATTATCCCGCAGCTGCAGCTGCAGAATGTCGGTAAGCTTCCGCACCAGCACGGGATCCTCCACGCGCACGCCCACCTCCACGCGGCACTCGGTGTTGCGGGTGAGGAAATCGCCGGATGCAATATAGATGCGGGTATGTGCACCATCGAAGAAGCTGTAAATGCGGCCATGCTCCAGATAACGACCCACAAGGCTGCGGATATGCAGGTTCTCCGTCTTGCCGGGCACGCCGGCGCGCACGCAGCAGATGCCGCGCACGATCATATCAATGCGTACACCAGCACGGCTGGCTTCCTGCAGCTTGAGGATGATATCCCGGTCGCTGATGGAATTGTTTTTCAGGATCATGGATGCCGGACGGCCCATGTGGGCGGCGGCAATGACACGATCCATCTCTTCCAGCAATACGCTCTTGAAGCGCAGCGGTGCTACCAGCATCCGGTCGCTCTCCTCAGTCAGCTTCTGCACGGCAAGGTTCTGGAACACATTGGAAGCTTCCTCGCCAATGCCATGGTCTGCCGTAATGAAGGAGTAGTCCGTGTAAAGCTCACTGGTCTTTTCGTTGTAGTTGCCGGTGCCGATCTGGGTGATATAAGAGTAGCCCTCTTTGCTCTTTTTGGTGATAAGGGTCAGCTTGGAGTGCACTTTGTAATCATCAAAGCCATAAATGACCGTACAGCCTGCGCTTTCCAGCTGCTTCGACCAGTCGATATTGTTCTGCTCGTCAAAGCGGGCGCGCAGCTCCACCAGCGCCACCACCTCTTTGCCGTTCTCAGCGGCTTCCATCAGCGCCTGCACGATCTGGGACTCCCGCGCCATACGGTACAGCGTCATTTTGATGGAAATGACCTCAGGATCATGGGCAGCCTTTTTGAGCATGGCAATGAAGGGCCGGATGGACTGGTACGGGTAGCTGAGCAGCACATCGTGCTTCTGCACCTCAGCGGCAAGGTCGTAGTCCGGCGGCGGCAGCATGGGCAGTGCAGCCGGGTAGAACAGTTCCGGCCGCCCCTCCGCTTCCATGCGGCCGGTGAGCTTGTAGAAAAAGCTCAGATCCAGCGGGCTTTTCTGCTCGAACACCCGTTTATGGGTGAGCAGCAGACGGTTGCACAGCAGGCGTTCTACCTCCGGGGCCGGGGCAGGCGTGATCTGCAGACGCACCGCAGCCAGCTTGCGGCGGCGCTTGAGCAGCTCGGTCATGATCTCGCGGTAGTCGATATCATGATCCATCATGCCCTCTTTTACGTCGATATCCGCATTGCGGGTAACGCGGAAGAGACATTTTTCCTGAATCGTCTCTTTGCCAAAGATGCTGGCCGCAAAGTGCAGCACCAGCTCTTCGGTAAGTGCAAACTGCGTTTCGCCGTCTTTTTTTACAACGTGCATCCGTTCCATCTGGCTGGAAATGGGAATGATGCCAAGGCTCTGCCCTGCCGGGTGTTTTTCCTTGAGCAGAACGCCAAGGTAAATCTCCTTATTGCGCAGGAATGGGAACGGATGGCGGTTATCCACGATCTGCGGGCTGAGGATGGGGAACAGCTCCGTTTGGAAGTACTTCTTCCAGAAGTGCTCGTCCTCCTTGGACAAGTGGTCAAGATCCACCTTGCGCCAGCCGCACTCCGCCAGTGCTTCCAGCGCCTTTGCGTAGTATTTATCGCACTCCTCCTGCAGCTGTGCCGTTTTGGGCATGATGGCAGTCAGCTGTTCCGCCGCGGACATGTTGGTCTTGTTTTCCCTCTTGACCTTTTTGCCCTGTTCCTGTTCCAGATTGGCGCGCTCCTGCAGAGAACCCACGCGCACCATAAAAAACTCGTCCAAATTGGAGCCGTAGATCGCAAGAAATTTGACCCGCTCTGCAAGCGGAACATTTTTATCTTTGCCCAGCGCAAGAACGCGCCGGTTGAAATCCAGCCAGCTCAGTTCCCGGTTGATAAAAATGGTATCGTCACTCATAATCATTCCCCTTTTTGCTGCGCCAGGCCGCCGGCTGCGGCTCAGCTCACGGTTGCCATTCCTGCCCAGGAATCCACAATGGTCTGTGTCAGGCCCGGAACATTGGCTGCATCTTCTACCCGTTCAAACGGGCCATTCTGCGTCCGGTAATCCAGAATCGTCTGTGCGCGCTTTTCCCCTACGCCCGGCAGTGTGCACAGCGCAGAGAGATCAGCAGTGTTCAGATCCACCAGCACATACTGTTCCAGCCCGGTCGTATCCGGCAGGACCTGCGGTTCGGCAGCCTGCAGCGGCACGGCAAAGCCAAAGGCCAGCACTGTGCACAAAACCACCGCCGCCAGCGACAGCGCAAGAAAGAGTTTTTCCTTCTTTTGCAGGACCAGAAGATGCGTTTCTCTCATTGTACCTGACTTTCCTCCAAAAAGAAAGGCTTCTGCGAAAGAATTTGCAGAAGCCTTGCACAAATTTTACGCCAAATTTTCAGCATCCCGCACCATACGGTACAGCACTTCCACTGCAGAACCTGCCGCAGCATCGGTCAAAGTGACCTTTTGGGCAGCAAGACGCAGCTCAGCCGGGGCATCCGCAGCTGCGGTGCTCTGGCTGGAAGCGCGCACCATGTCCAGCATAGGCAGCCCTCCGGCAAGTACCAGCACATCTTCCGGGTCGATGCCCACCGGCATACACACGGCATCCAGCATTTCACGGCCAGAGACGGTTCTGGGGGTCAGGATCAGCGTATCCGCTGCGGCACGCTCGCCCAGCAGCACCGCTGTGCGGTCGCCCAGAGATTTTTCCAGCAGCGAGATCATGGGCACTGCCTTGCTGTCCTGATACAGCAGCACCCGCAGCACTTCTTCCCCCTTGATGTCTGCCGCGTTTGCCAGCAGATAAGGGGTCCATTCCTGCCGCAGATGACGCTCCAATGCCTCGCTCATGCGCAGCACGCGGGTGGTACCGTCGGTCATCTGCAGGGCAATGCCCACGCCCTCTGCCACCGGCAGGCGGGCGAACAGGTCGGCATCCTGCCCGGCAAAGGTGCACAGCGGCTGACGGGTGCCATCGGAAAAATGGTAGGCCATGGCACCGCCGCACACCAGCGCAGGAGCGCTGAGCCGCACACTGCCCAGAATGGACCGCACTGCCCGCGGCGTGCGCTGGGAAAACACCGTAAAACGTCCGCCGCGGCGGACGAACAGCTGCAGCACATCCCGCACCACCTGCGTCAGGTTGCCGTCGGCACCCAAAAGCAGATGGTCCAGATCACACAGTACAAGCGTTGAAGAAAGATGGTTCATACCGTTCCCCTCCTGAGCGTTGCAAGAAAATGAGTGAAGTATTCCGGCAATTCCGAATCGAACCGCAGATGTTCGCCGGTGATCGGGTGCACAAAGCCAAGCGTTTTGGCGTGCAGGCACTGGCCGTGCAGGCTGGTGATGCAATTGTGCGGGCCATACACCGGGTCGCCCGCCACCGGGTGCTGGATGGATGCCATGTGCACGCGGATCTGATGGGTGCGGCCGGTCTTCAGGCGGCATTCCAGCATGGTAAAGTTGTTCAACCGTTCCAGCACCTGATAGCCGGTATAGGCATATTTGGTGTGCGGCTCACTGGCCGGGTAGACCGCCATCTTTTTGCGGTCGGTCTTGCTGCGGCCCAGATTGCTTTCCACAAAGCCCTCATCTTGTGCAAAGCCGCCGTACACGATGGTGCGATACGCGCGCTCCACACTGTGCACCGCCATCTGCTGGGAAAGGCCGATGTGCGTTGCATCGTCCTTTGCCACCACCAGCAGTCCGCTGGTGTCCTTATCGATGCGGTGCACGATGCCGGGGCGAATCTCGCCGCCAATACCGGACAGACTTCCCTTGCAGTGCCACAGCAGCGCGTTCACCAGCGTGCCGTCCGGGTTGCCGGGAGCCGGGTGCACCACCATGCCTTTGGGCTTGTTGACCACCAGCAGATGCTCGTCCTCATAGACGATTTCCAGCGGGATGTCCTGCGGCACGGCCTCAATGGGCTTTGCGTCCGGAATTTCCAAAACGATGGTGTCGCCCGCCTTGAGCTTCAGGCTTTTGGCAACCAGCCTGCCGTTGCACAACACATGACCGTCGGCCACCAGCGCCTGCAGAGCAGACCGGGAAAGACCGGTGTCCTCGCCGCTCAGAAAGCGGTCGATGCGCTGGCCTGCCGTCTCCTGCTCCACCACAAATTCACGCTGTTCCATGGCTCACTGCTCCTTCGGGGACTGCCCGTCCTCAGCGTGCAGCTCTTCCAGAAAAATTACCAGCACCCAGAGGCCCACGCCCACACACACGCAGATATCCGCAAAATTGAACACCGCAAACTGCATGAACAGCAGATTGATGTAGTCCACCACCTCGCCGTTGAGCACACGGTCAATCAGGTTGCCGATGCCGCCGGCAAGGATCAGCAGCAGCGCAGCCTGCTGCAGGTATCTGCCGCGGCTGCGGAAGAACAGCCCATAGGCCACAAAGATCAGCGCTATGCTGGTAGCGATGATGAGGAACAGCTGCTTGCCGCTGAGCAGGCTGAACGCCATGCCCGGGTTGAGCACGAACCGCAGCTCCACCACATGGGGGATCAGCGGCATGGCTCCCACCGGCTGCAGCACATTTGTGGCCCACAGCTTGATGGCCTGATCGATGCCAATGAGTGCCGCAGCCGCGAGCAGATTAAAAACAACAAATGCCATAGGATACTCCCAAAATCATTCAGTATAAAAAACGGCGCTCCCCGGTATAAGGGAGGGCCGCCCTTTAAAACATTGTTTTATGCGGAACGCTTAGGCTTCCACAACACTGGCGCAGCGTGCGCACAGGGTGGGATGTGCGGCATGGCTGCCGATGGAAGAAGAATACTTCCAGCAGCGTTCGCACTTTTCGCCGGTGGCATGTGCAGCAGCAACGCCCAGGCCTTCAACAGCACTTGCAGCGCCGCCTTCGCCCTTGACCAGCTCTACCTGAGAGACGATCATCAGGTCGGCCAGCTCGTCCATGGGGATGCTGTTGAGCAGGCTGTACACAGTATCATTGCAGTACAGGGTGACGGCAGCCTCCAGAGAAGCACCGATGACCTTTTCGGCACGGGCCTGCTCCAGAACCTTCTTCACCTCATCACGGACGGCGATCAGCTGTGCCCACTTTGCCTTGAAGGCTTCATCGGCGGCATACTGGCCGGCCTTGGGCATCTCCTCAAAGACAACGTACTGGTTCATGCCCTCAGTCTTGGGCATGAAGTCCCAGATCTCCTGACTGGTGAAGCACAGGATGGGCGCAATGATCTTGTCCAGAGCCACAAGGATCTTGTACATGGTGGTCTGAGCAGCCTTGCGGCCTGCGCCGTTGGTGCAGTACAGGCGATCCTTGGTCACATCCAGATAGAAGTTGGACATTGCAACAACGCAGAAGTTGTACACTGCATGATAGACCTTGTTGAAGTCATACACAGCGTAGCCTGCGCTGGTGTTGACCATCAAGTCATCCAGAGCAGCCAGTGCCCAGCGGTCGATCTCCTGCAGCTGATCGTCAGCCACACAGTCGGTGTTGGGATCAAAGCCGTCCAGATTGCCCAGAATGAAGCGGGCGGTGTTGCGGATCTTGCGGTAAGCCTCGCTCAGCTGCTTGAAGATGTTCTTGCCGGCACGCACATCCACGGTGTAGTCGGAAGAAGCCACCCACAGACGGATGATATCAGCGCCGTAGTCCTTGATGATCTCGCTGGGCTCCACGCCGTTGCCGGCGCTCTTGTGCATCTGCTTGCCCTGCTCATCCACGACCCAGCCGTGGCACAGAACAGACTTATAGGGTGCGCAGCCCTTGCTTGCAACGCTGGTCAGCAGGCTGGACTGGAACCAGCCGCGGAACTGGTCGCCGCCTTCCATATACATATCAGCCGGGAAGCGCAGCTCGGGGCGCTCCTCCAGCACAGCGGCGTGGGTGGAGCCGGAGTCGAACCAGACGTCCATGATGTCGGTGTCCTTGGTCCACTCGGAAGCACCGCACTTTTCGCACACTTCGCCTGCGGGGATGATCTGCTCGGCTTCGTACTTATACCATGCATCGGAACCTTCCTTGCGGAACAGGTCGCTGACAGCCTTGATGGTGGCATCGGTGATGTGGTAGGTGCCGCACTTCTTGCAGTAGAATGCGGGAATGGGCACGCCCCAGGTGCGCTGGCGGCTGATGCACCAGTCGTTGCGGTCGCGCACCATGCCCTTCATGCGGTCATGGCCCCAATCCGGCATCCAGGTAACGGTGTCGATGGCCTTGTAGACATCCTCGCGGAACTTTGCGATGGAGCAGAACCACTGTTCCGTTGCACGGAAGATGATGGGGTGATGGCAGCGCCAGCAGTGCGGGTACTGATGCTTGATGTGCACCTGACCCATGACAGCACCGGACTCGGTCAAATCGGCCAGAATGGTCTTGTTGGCAGCCCACACGCGCTGACCTGCATACTTACCGGCCAGCTCGGTCAGATAGCCGCCATCGTCCACGGGGACGGTGATGGGCACCTGCGGATACTTCTGGCAGACGTTGAAGTCGTCCACGCCGTGGCCGCCTGCGGTATGGACACAGCCGGAACCGCTTTCCAGCGTGACGTGATCGCCCAGAATGACCCAGCCCTCCTTGGGCAGGTAGACGTGGTTGTAGCGCATCAGCTCGAACTCGGTACCGGGGACCGGCTCGCCCACGATCTCGTAGTTCTCGATGTGGCAGGCGTCCATGACGCTCTTGACCAGTTCGGTGGCCATGATGTGGAACTCATCGCCGATCTTGACGAAGGAGTACTCGAACTGGCCGTTCAGGCAGATCGCCTCGTTAGCGGGCAGAGTCCAAGTGGTGGTGGTCCAGATGACGAAGTAGGTCTTGTCCATCGGGATGCCGTGCTTTGCCAGCACACCGTTGGGGTCCTGAGAGACGTGGAAACGCACGAAGATGGAATCGCAGTCGTCCTCGCCGTACTCGATCTCGGCCTCTGCCAGAGCCGTGCGGCAGTCCGGGCACCAGTACACGGGCTTCAGGCCCTTGTAGATGTAGCCCTTCTTTGCCATCTCGCCAAAAATCTCGATCTGGCGTGCCTCGAACTCAGGCTTCAGGGTCAGATACGGATGCTCGAAATCGCCGATAACGCCCAGACGCTTGAACTGGTCGCTCATGATATCGATGTGCTCAGTAGCAAACTTTTCGCAGATCTGGCGCAGTTCCAGCTTGGAAATGTCCTTCTTCTTATCACCGACGGAGGACAGAGCCTTCAGCTCGATGGGCAGGCCGTGGGTATCAAAGCCGGGCACATAGGGAGCCTGGAAACCCTCCATGTTCTTATCGCGGATAATGATATCCTTGATGATCTTGTTCAGGGCAGTACCCATGTGGATATTACCGTTTGCGTACGGAGGGCCGTCGTGCAGGATGAACTGCGGCTTGCCCTCGTTGTGCTTCATGAGCTGATTGTACAGGTCGTTGTCGTCCCAATCCTTCAGCATGACCGGCTCCTTCTTGGGCAGGCCGGCACGCATTTCAAACAGGGTCTTGGGCAGGTTCAGAGTACTATCGTACTGCGATTTGTTCTTAGCCAATGGTTTACACTCTCCTCTATATTTCCTTATGGGGTTGCCTTACTCGCTGAACTTGACACCCTGAAAAGCATCGTAGTCCGGCTCGTCCGGCTTAAAATCAGCAGGAGGCGCGGGCGGCGGGTCCAGCTTGAGCTGGCTCTCATCCTTTGCCCAGAAATCCTCGCTGCTGTCAGCTGCCTTGTCGTCGTCATCTTCAACAACGGCAGCAGATTCTGCATCTTCCTGTGCGGGCTGTGCAGGCTCTGCTTCCGGCTCCTGCACGTCCGCTGCCTGCGGCTGGGCTGCAGCGGCAGGCTCGCTTTCCTCTGCAGCAGGCTCTGCCTGTTCGGCATCCTGTGCAGCCGTTTCCTTCTGGAACTCCGGCAGACGGCTCAGCGACTCCACATGGCTGCGGTACAGGTTGAGCACATCAGACTTGAAGCGGGTCACTTCCAGACGCACGCGGTCATACTCGCGCTCCTCTGCAAGGCGCTTCTCGTTTGCTTCGTTCTCGATCTCGTCTGCACGGTCGTTTGCCTTCTGCAGCAGTTCGTTGGCATCGCGGATGATATCATCACCGTGCAGATTTGCACGATGGATGATCTCTTCTGCTTTCTGGTTTGCTTCGCGGATGACATTTTCGCCCATGCGCTGTGCATTGATCAGCGCGCTCTTGAGCATTTCACCATCTGCCTCAAAGCTCTTCAGTTCATCGTGCAGCTTCTGGTTTTCAGCAGTCAGGTCCGCAATCTGCTTGCGAAGCTGTTCCGCCTGCGCATCGTCTTCCCGCAGCTGTTCTTCCACCTTATCCAGAAAACGGTCTACGTCCTCTGTGCGGTAGCCGCGGAGGTTTTTCTCAAATTGCACAGAACGGACATCCTGCGGAGTCAGCATAGTCATTTCCTCCCGTTGCTTTTAATATTGAAAAAATTCGATGATCGACCGATCTTTTCTGCTTTTGCCGGGCAGTGCAGTCAGGTTGAAGCGGCCCTTGCCGCGCACCGTGAACACATCGCCCTCATATACCTGCGCATGAGGTTTATCCGCCGGCAGGTGGTTGATCTCCACCCTGCCCGCCTCGATCAGTTCCGAAGCCTGTCCTCGGCTGCAGTGCAGCATAGCTGCCAGCACAGCGTCCAGCCGCAGGGACGATACCGTTGCACTGTGCATCTCACGCTCCGCCTGCGGAAACTGCGGCACCTCGTCCAGCGTCAGCAGTTCTGTGGTCAGCTCCGTGTGTCCAGCCTGAAACAGTTCCCGGCAGATCAGCTGTGCTGCCGGTTCCAGCGCAAACACATAAGCTGTGCCCGGCTGATCCTCCGGCAGAACGATATCTCCCAGTGCCTCGCGCCGCAGCTCAAGGCCCATCAGACTGCCCAGGTAATCCTTGTGGGCGGGCAGCGCAGCCCCCGCCTGTGCACGGCATTGCAGCCGCACACAGCAGATGGGTGCTTCGCCGCAGCTGTACTCCGGCTCGATACAGAGCACCCTGCGCTCCGCATTCAACCAGCCGCCCTCAAACCGGAAGCCCTCCTGCACACCGGCACGGCCCAGTGCCGCGCGGGCCAAGTCCTGCTCGCGGTCACTCAGGAAAGCCGAATACCGCGCAATGTCCCGGGAAAAGGCCGTGTGGGCCAAGTCCTCGATATGGCGCATGAGATAGCGTTCTTCATCGGTACGCGCAGGGATGAACCCGCGCGCCGCCTTGGGCTGCGGATCAATAGAACGCGCCATTGTTCTCCAGCTCGTCCAGCAGATCACCCATGATATCCACGTTGTACGGAGTGATGATGAAGGTGCTGTTGGCCACGCGCTTGATCTGGCCATTGTTTGCATATGCAACACCGGACAGGAAGTCCACCAGACGGCGGGACACTTCCTTGTTGGTGGACTCCAGATTGAGCACCACGGTGCGCTTGTTGTTCAGGTGGTCAGCAATGGTACTGGCATCCTCAAAACGCTCAGGCTTGACCAGAACGACCTTGAGCTGAGTGGTGGCATTGATGTTGACCACCTTGCCGTTCTTCTTGGCACCCTCAACAGGCTCTTCATTTTCGTCGTCAGAGCCAAGGCCGATGCCATTGTTATTGTTTACCATCTGGGGACCATCGTCAATGTACTGATCCTCGTAATCGTCTTCCTGGTCAAACAGACCTTTCTTAATGCTGTCAAGCAAAGACATACAATCTGCTCCTTTCATTCGGGCAGCATGGCGCTGCCTGGCGTTCTTTGCAAAAGAATGCAAATAATAGCTTTATCTATTATCGGATTTTTTGCCTCAGATGTCAATAACTACAAAAGCTTTCCATCATACAAATTTTGTCCGGAAACGATTATTTCGTCATAAAGCCTCACCTTGCTGACCGAGCCCTCGGTCCCTTCGGGCAGAACAAGGATGTAATCGCCGTCCGTGATGAGGGGATGGTCTGCGTCCACCGGGTCGATCGGGCAGAAGCGGGCAATGTTGCCAAGTTTCACGTACACACCGGGAATGTAGTTTTCGCCCTGCGTTTGTGCCTCGGTGCCATCCTCTTTTAAATAGTGCACAGCCGCAGCAGGCACCCGCAGGCCGCTGCGCTCTCCTACCGAGATGCGTGCTGCAGCCCGGTTCAGGCAAAGCACATCGCCGTTGATGGAGTTGCAGGAAAGCACAAAGCGGGCAAGGCCGCTGTCCTGATCGATCTCCACCTCGGTGACGGTGGCCTTGAGGCTGTTCTCTACCTGACCCGGGAAGCTGATCTCCACCGCTGTGCTCAGCGGCTTGCCGTTCTGACCCAGCAGCTTTTCGCCCTGCTTTGCAGTGCACACGCCCACATAGCGCCATGTGAACCCTGCCACGATCTTACCGGCGCAGCCGTCCAGTGCCAGCACTGGGTCGGACTGCAGATAGCCCTGCAGCTCCTGTGCGTTCAGTGCAAGGATATCATCGGCACTGGCATTGAGCCGTCCGCTGCTGGAAGAGCGCACAAAATAGCCGGTCTGCGGTGCAGTGATCTGCGCCGGGCTGCCCAGCTGCGCCTGCACGCTCTGGGACTGCTGGACCAGCGCAGTGATCTGATCGGTAAAGTTTGCAGCTTCGCCCGTTACCACCCAGAGCTTGTTCTGGGCCAGCAGGTAGGCATTGGCATCATCATCCACCGCTTCATAATCGCTGTCGTCCAGCGTATCCAGCAGGTCATACAGCGCAGAAGAACGTTCTTTTAAAAGGGTATCCAGCTGCAGCGCAGAAGTGTTCTGCGATTTCTGCAGCAGGTCGATCTGATCATTCAGCTGGTTCAGCTGCAGGCGCAGCGAAGCCTGCGAAGCGTTGCTGTACACCTCTGCCACTGCGGTGCCCGCTGAAACGCGCTCGCCGTCGGCAGCAAGATATCCAAGGTTTCCGCTGCCTGCGACATAGCTTTCGTCGAACAGCAGAACTCCGTCGGCTTCCACCGTATCCGAAATGACCGCAGGCAGCGCAGTCTCATAAACATTCTGCGGGAACAGGATATGTGCGGCCTGATACACCACATAAATTGCTGCCAGCAGCAGAAACGCGATCAGCACGCCTGCCAGAGTGGTAAGCACATGCGGCGCATGGCGTTCCTTCTGGGTCTCATCCGGCATATCGATCATCCTTTCGCTAAAAATTCGCTAGTTTTGCGGATGGCAGTCTGCACTGCATCCGGTGCACCGGCATCCAGCCAAACCACACCGTCCATATGGCGGAACCAGGTCAACTGGCGCTTGGCATAGTTGCGGGACGCCTGCTTGAGCTTTTCCGTGCAGGCTTCCAGTGGAGCCGTCTGCTCAAAATACGGAAAGAACTCCTTGTATCCGATGGCCTGCGCTGCCGTGCGGAAGCTTTCCCGGTTCTGCCAGACATGCTCCGCTTCCTTTATAAGGCCCGCTTCCAGCATTTTGTCCACACGCAGGTCAATGCGGCGGTAAAGTACCGCGCGCTCTGGGAAATCCAGACCGAGGATCAGGCTGCGGTAGGGCCGCTCCGGTGGGAGAGACTCCGCCTTCTGTTCGCTCAGCTTTTTGCCGGTGGCACGATAATGTTCGAGTGCGCGCAGCACCCGCACCTGATTGTTCGGGTGGATAGCCGCAGCAGCTTCCGGGTCGGCCTGCTTCAGTTCTTCGTACATGGCAGCACCGCCTTTTGCAGCCAGTTCCGCCGCCAGTTGCTCCCGCAGACCGGCAGGTGCTTTTTCCTCTGTAAAGCGCACCCCATACAGAAAGCTCTGAACATACAGCCCTGTGCCGCCCACAAGGATGGGCAGCTTCTTCCGGGCAGAGATCTCTTCTTCCAGCTTTCCGGCCATGGCGGTAAAGTCTGCCACGCTGAAAGCCTTGTCCGGCGTAAGGATATCCACGCCGTGATGCGGGATACCGCAGGTCTCCTCCGGTGTCACCTTTGCCGTGCCTATGTCCAGACCTTTATAGATCTGCATGGAATCACAGCTGATGACCTCACCGGAAAAATGTTTTGCAAGTTCTACACCCAGCGCTGTCTTTCCGGTTGCGGTAGGGCCGACGACGGCCACCACGGGATGTTTATACGATGCGTCCAAACTGCTTTTCCAGCTCCTTCCGGGTCAATTTGAGTACGCAGGGGCGGCCATGCGGGCAAAACGGCGGCACCTCGCCGGAAAGGATCTTTTCGGCCAGCGCCAGCAGTTCCTGCGGCGAGGACTTGTCCCCCGCCTTGATGGCTGCACGGCAGGAGATAGAATGCAGCACCCACTCGGTGTGCTCGTTCAGCGCATCATGGCCGCCCTTGAGCAGCTTATTTGCGATCTCCACCAGCAGGCTTTCGGCATTCTGCGGCTCCACATCTGCGGGCACCGCGCGCAGCACCACGGTATTGCCGCCAAAGTCCGCGATCTCAAGGCCCGCATTTTCCAGCAGAGGAATGTTATCCAGCAGGGCTTGCTTTTCCTCCGCAGCAAGGTCGATGGCAGCAGGCTCCAGCAGCATCTGGCTGGGCACATTGCCATAGTTCGCGGCTAGTTTTTCGTACAGCTGGCGCTCGTGGGCAGCGTGTTTATCGATCAGGCACAGCTCATCGCCGCGTTCTGCAAGGATATATGTTCTGAACACCTCGCCCACATAGCGCAGCGGTTCCGGCTGATCCGCCGTCGGATCAAAGTTCATCTGCTCCGGCTCGGCCAGTACAGTTTCCTGTTCTGCCGCTTCCGGCGCGTCCGGTTCTGTTTCTGCACAGGGTGCACTCTCAGGTTCTTCCTTCGGTGCTTCCTGCGCAGGGTTCCACGCTGCCATATGGTCCTGAGGCGAATGCAGTTTTGTCTCACCAAATTCCGGTTCCACATCCAGCTGCGTTTCACTTGCCGCCGCACGGAACGGCTCTGGTGCCTTTGTCGTTTCCAGCTTCGGACTGTGAAGGGTCACGAACGGATCCAGCATATCCTCGTTCTGAGCACTGCCTTTCCAGCGCAGCTCACTGGGTGCTGTCGGTATTTGCATTGCAGCAGCCGGGGCAGGCTGCTGCGGTGCTGCGGCGGGTTTTGCCGGTTCCCAGTGCTGCTGTGGCAGAACGCCCGGGTCTGCCTGTCCCCGAATGATCGCAGAAAGGCCTGTAAAGTTATTGTTCTTTACATCATTTTTGATTATATCAGCGTCTTTTTTTGAATTTTCAGCTTTTTCTTCTTCTTTGTCTGCTTCAAAGGTAAAAAGCCGTTCACCGGTGCCGGGCTGAGCTAATGCCAGCTTGACGGCATGATACACCACATCAAAAACATCATTTTCGCGGGCAAAGCGGGCTTCGATTTTGGCCGGATGCACATTGACATCCACAAGGTCGGCCGGCATTTCCAGCAGCAGAATGCCGCCCGGGAACTTGCCCTGCATCATGGTACCCTTGAACGCCATCTCCATACCGGCCATCATGGTGCGGTTGCGCACATAGCGGCCATTGATGTAAAAATGCTGCATACTTCGGCTGGCGCGGCAGCTTTTGGGCGGGGTGACCAGACCGGTGATGCGGTACACGCCCTCCTGATTTTTCAGCTCAATGAGGTCCCGGCTGAACTCCCGGCCCAGCACCGCATAGGCTGCACCGCGCAGCTGGCCGTCGCCGGGCGTGACATACTGCAGCTTGCCCTCACGGATGAACTTGACGCTGACTTCCGGGTGGCTGAGCGCTACATGGGTAACTGTATCCGACACAAAGGTGCCCTCGGAGGAGTCCTTTTTGAGGAACTTCATGCGGGCAGGCGTGTTGTAAAACAGATCCTTTACCCGGATGGTAGTGCCCACAGCTCTGGCACCCGGCTCACGGGAGACCTCTTCCCCGCCCTCAATGCGGTAGACCGTGGCAAACTCGTCCACCTCGGTTCGGGTGGTCAGCTCTACACGGGCCACGCTGGCAATGGATGCCAGTGCTTCACCGCGGAAGCCAAGCGTATGGATGTTGGTCAGATCGTCCGGTGTTTCAATTTTGCTGGTGGCGTGGCGGATAAACGCCGTGGAGATATATTCTGCCTCGATGCCGGTGCCGTTATCGCTGATTTCGATCAGCTTGACGCCGCCGGATTCAATGCTGACGGTCACCTGCGTGGCACCGGCATCAATGGAGTTTTCCAGCAGCTCCTTAACAACGGATGCCGGACGCTCGACCACCTCACCGGCTGCGATCAGCTCGGCTGTGTGCTTATCCAGAACATGGATCACTGCCATGGTGTTTTCCCTCCTTGTATGGTCTGGGTCAGGTAAAGCAGTTTCATCTGTTCAGGCTGCCCTTCAGGGTCTTTTTCAGCTCGTAGAGGAAGTTCAACGCCTCAATGGGGGTGAGTGTTTCCACATCCAGAGCTTCCAGCTTGTCCATCATCTCGCTGGGCACAGCCGGAGAGTTATACTCCTGCAGGGCATCAAAATCCATCTGCTCTACTTTATTTTTAGGTGCAGTTGCTTCCAGCGCGCGCAGCACCTCATGGGCGCGGCGGGTCACACTGCCGGGCAGGCCTGCCAGCTTTGCCACCTCGATGCCGTAGCTGTCATCCGCCGGGCCGCGCACGATGCGGCGCAGGAAGGTGATGTCCTCGCCGCGTTTTTTTACTGCAATATTGTAGTTTTTTACGCCGTCCACGCCGCCTTCCAGCTCGGTCAGCTCGTGGTAGTGGGTGGCAAACAGAGTCTTGCAGCCAAGGCCCTTGGCGGGGTCTGCAATGTGCTCCACTACGGCGCGGGCAATGCTCATACCGTCAAAGGTGGAAGTGCCGCGGCCGATCTCGTCCAGCACCACAAGGCTTTTGGCGGTGGCATTTTTCAGGATCTCCGCTACCTCGGTCATCTCCACCATAAAGGTGGACTGACCGGCAGACAGGTCGTCCGACGCACCGATGCGAGTGAAAATGGCATCCACCACACCCACATGGCAGCTGGAAGCCGGTACAAAGGAGCCGATCTGCGCCATCAGCGCGATCAGTGCATTCTGGCGCATGTACGTGGATTTACCTGCCATGTTGGGGCCGGTGATGATCAGGCAGCGGTCTGCACCACAGTTCAGGGTGGTATCATTGGGTACAAACATGCTGCCTTTCAGCATCTGCTCCACCACAGGGTGACGGCCCTCGGTGATGGTCAGCTCGTCACTGTCGTCCACGATGGGACGGCAGTAGTTGTTTTCCGCTGCCACCTGCGCCAGCGCCGTGAGCACATCCAGCTGGGCCACCGCATTGGCCGTGCGCTGGATGCGGTCCAGCTGAGCGCTGATGCTTTCCAGCAGTTCGCTGAACAGGCGGTGCTCCAGCGTGATGAGCCGTTCGTGGGCACCTAAGATCTTGCTTTCCAGCTCTTTCAGTTCCTGCGTGATGTAGCGTTCGCCGGATGTCAGGGTCTGCTTGCGGATGTAGGTCTCCGGCACCATGCTCTTATAGGAGTTGCTTACCTCGATGAAGTAGCCAAACACATGGTTATAGCCGATCTTCAGCTTGGGGATGCCGGTCTCCTGCCGCAGGCGGGCTTCCAGCTGCGCCAGAACGCCCTTGGTATTGTCGCGAATGGAGCGCAGCTCGTCCACCTCGGCATGGTAGCCTTTGGCAATGACACCGCCATCCTTGAGGGTAGAGGGCGCTTCCGGGTCCACCGCCGCATAAATACGGGCCTTGATGTCCTCCAACGGATCGATCTGTACTGCCAGTTCAGCAAGCTCCGGGCAGCCGCAGGCCTCAGCCAGCCTGCGCAGGCCGGGCAGCCGGTCGCAGGTCTGGGCCAGCGTATAGATCTCCTTGGGTGTGGCAGAGCCGTAAACCGTGCGGGTCATCAGGCGTTCCATATCCGCAATGTAACCCAGCTCTTCGGTCAGGTCGCCGCGGGCCATGGTCTGCTTGACAAGGCTCTCCACAGCGTTCAGGCGGTGGTTGATGAGTGCACTGGAAATAAGCGGCTGCTCGATCCAGCTGCGCAGCATACGCTTGCCCATGGATGTACTGGTCTTATCCAGCACCCAGAGCAGCGTGCCCCGCTTTTCGCGGCCGCGCAGCGTCTCGGTCAGTTCCAGATTGGCGCGGGTCACGGGCGAAAGACGCATGAACTGGGCCTTATTATAGGTTATGACCGTTTTCAGACGTTCCACGCCCTTGATCTGGGTATCGTGCAGATATTCCAGCAGTGCCGCCATGGCAAAGCGCACAAGGCCGTCCGCTGCAATGCCGGTGGTCTGCGCCCAGTCGCGGCCAAACTGGTTTTCCAGCGATGCCGCCACAAGGCCCGGTGCATAGCGCTCCTCTTCGATCAGCTCCACCGAACAAGTCATATTCTTTTTGATGTACGCCGTCACCTCGCGGCAGTCCAGCAGACCCGGATTCATCAGTACTTCGCTGGGATGGTAGCGGCACAGCTCCGTAATGACCGCTGGGGCGATCTTGTCTGCATTCAGCTCTGTGATATGGGCCGTGCCGGTAGAGACATCCGCAAAGCACAAACCTGCTTTCTTTCCTTTGAGGAAGATACTGGCAATGTAGTTATTGCGGTCGTCCTGCAGCATACTGCTCTCAATGACCGTGCCGGGTGTGACCACGCGGATGATGTCCCGCTTGACAAGGCCCTTGGCCTTGGCCGGGTCTTCCACCTGCTCACAGATGGCTACTTTGTAGCCCTTGGCGATCAGCCGCGCCACATAGCCCTCGTAGCTGTGGAAGGGCACGCCGCACATGGGTGCCCGCTCTTCCATGCCGCACTGCTTGCCGGTCAGGGTCAGATCCAGTTCCTTGGATGCCGTCAGGGCATCGTCAAAGAACATCTCATAAAAATCGCCGATGCGGTAAAACAGAATTTCGTCCTTATGTTGTTTTTTGATCTCAAGATATTGCTGCATCATGGGCGACAGCTCTGCCATGGTTTACCCTCTCTCCCGTTCTATGGTTCTGTGCACAAGTTTGCGGCTTGTAACCGCTTTTGCAAACAAAACGCGGTCTGTTTTGCACAGCCGCGTTTTGTTTTTGCCGGTTTTAGTGGCAGGCGCCCCCGGGGGGGGCGGGGGCCCCGCCACCAGCCGGTAATACATCTCCTGGGGATACTGTTTTGTCACCGGCGCCT
>OGPH01001464.1_pt1 | contig 17470 bp, 18 predicted proteins | sample 1552891 | NCBI WGS metagenome assembly OGPH01 (sample SAMEA2580272, study PRJEB22360) | human gut metagenome | biome: human gut; feature: human-associated habitat; material: faeces | place: Denmark | collected 2008/2010 | reverse complement strand
CGTGCATTCTGAATGCGCTCTCATCTGCATACTGTTACCAGTGGCAGCTTTCCCGCTTAGGCATTGTAAGTTTAGGAAACCGTCCTGACTTCAAGCCCATTTATTGAGATACGGCTGCCTGCAGCGATCACGATACATTCCCGCCCGTCTATCACACGGGTACGAATCAGATCCATTCGTTCCGGATTGACTTTTACTGTTACATCCTGGGTTTCCAGTACGATGCCTTTCTCACCGGCGATATTTGTCAGAAGGACTGGTTCGCTACCGAAAACAGTTTCGTGCTTCATCTTAAAGTCTTCCATCTTCTCTTCCGGAATCCCAGATTCTTCAAACACCCTCCTGATCTCATTGCATCCAAGGGGAACCGGATCAGGGATATTCTCATTTTCAACGGCCATTTCTTCAAGTCGCTCATGGATGCTTTTTACTTCATCATATCCTGCGTCATCTCCCAGGACGGTAAGGATCAATTCATTGAAACAATCTTTCTGCGTCGTCTGCGTCTGTGGGATTTCACATCCCAGGATTTCACTTATGAAATCCGGCTGGATGTCACTTTCTTTTTTTGTAAAGTAAAGCGTACTGTGAATATCAGCGTTCCTGTCATTAAAGGCCGGGAACAGGAACCCATTTTTGGGCGCATCGACAACCCAGTCCCTGATCCGCTCCCCGATCTGGTTTTGGGATGTATTATAGGACAGTCCCGGTTTTGAAAGAAGCACCGGGCAGATGGTGCAGAGCAGGAAGCTGTAAACATCTTCGGACGAATCTAACATTTCCGTATCGTCTGAGGCAGCTCCCGGTATATCATAGTCCCCATAGACCAGTATGATGTAGTAATGGTCCTCACATCGGTAAGATTCAATCACTTTCTGGTAGAATTTCTCCAGCAGCTCCTTATCTTTCAGCCGACTGTCCCTCAGCTCAAGAAGGAAGTCCTGTGCACCGTTCTCCATTTCGGCATCCCTTGGGAATTCCAGGTTCAGGAGGCATTTACCAATCTTTCCTGTCAGGGTTTTCTTGAAGATTTCAAAATATTTCAGTGTCTCTTCTTCTGGCAGGCTCAGAAATGCCTGGTCCAGCTCAGTGCGTATATTCTTATCCCCGTCAACATAACAGGCACAGATTTTTGACAGGGAGCAATATTCTGGTTTAAACTGCTTTTTTATTTCAAATATTTCTCTTTTATTCATCTTTTACCCCTTATCCGTTTTGATTGCAATCTTCCAGCATCGGCAGAAGTACCGGCATATTTCCCTGAGTGTATGCCGTTTCCAGCTGCGGCGCCATCCATTCCCCTACCGTTTGTCCATCCGGTAGGACAATGTATGACAGAAATTCCCGTTCAATCGTGCTGATGCCAGTATCAACAGCTTCCATTTTAGCTTTTATGACCAGATACAGGGATCTCCACTTTGACCTGCAGGCCTGTTCCCATGCGGTCCTTGCTGCATCATCCTACCGCCTCTGGTTCCTGCCTGGTGTATACATAAAGTCTTTTTTCTCCGGAAGCGGCAGGACAAACCTAATCTGACGATCTGCCATTGAGAATCCAATTACAGCAAGATCACCTCTGTAACCGGAAATGAACTGATCAGCGCCATATTTTTGTACCAGTTCTTCAATATCCGCTTTGGTTTTCGCAACGGACACTGTCGTTTTCTCTGCATATGCCATACTATCATCCTTCCTCCGAAAAATCAGACTGCTTCCATAGATGCAAGCCAGAACGCAGTCCCATTTCAAATGCAATATTGATAGCGTCTTGGTAATAATTATTTATACCCGCCTCCGTATATAGGTCTTCGTCTTGTGCAATCTTTTCCTCTTCAGTTAGCCCATTCCAATCAGTTTTTTGAATCTGTATGCTGTACTCATGGAGGCTTTTCACAAAATCAGAATTATTCTGATACAGCCGTTCCTGTAGAGGCCTTGGATCCTGTTTGACGCATTCAGCTCCATGAAGAATGAATTCGGTGATCTGCTGGAAATTGACCCTATCCCAATAGGTTACGCTCATACTGTTACCTCCTCAAAAATTAGTTTGTTACGACAAATAAGTGGTAAAAGCAGGCCGTCCGGTGCCAGTTAATTTAGCACCGGACAGAATATCATCACTCCAGCGCAGCTTTCAGCTCTTTATAGTGCTGGCTCAGTACATCAAAAAGCCCAGGGATTTCAGGCTGTACATACATACGGAGCATCATATCCAGGCTTACATCGCTCATGCATTTTCCGACTGCCGCAGCAATCTCCTCTTCCCGGCCATTGATATCTGCTGCCTTCCCGCAGTAAGCATACAGAAGCTCCGTGAAGTGGGTGATGTCCGGCTTCTCTTCTGAAGCCTCATCCAACACCAGTTCAGGCTCGTTCATATCGCCAGAATCCATGGGAATGATATCGGCTCCATTTTCCACTGTGCCAGGATTTTCGTCTGTCTCAACATTATCCGGAATATCACCAGTTTCCTGCTCCTTGGAAATTTCTTTACCCTTCTTTTCAGTGCCGGCAGTTTCCGCCTTCTTCCGTCTTGTCCTCTTTACAGGTGCTTTTGATGTTTCTTTGGCAGTAAAAAGACTATTACAGGTCATGCCAGTCTTCACGGCAGGAATTTCGATTCCTTCCGGAATGCAAAGCTTCAGGTCCTTACCGATACCGGGCAGTCCTACAACGTATACCTCATCACATCCTTTGCCAGACAGCCCAACCAGCAGATGAATCACATTCATCCGATTCTCTTCGGGCACCGTCAGGAAGTCAGTCCTGCAGGACAGGGAATTCAGCTCCCGGAAACAGGAAACCGGTACCATTCCAGATTCCGTAAGGATGTAAAGGGAATCCTGTTTCGACATATGTTCCTTCAGAGCTGTCATGTTTTCGGGCAGCTTCTCTGCCATTGCAATAATTACAGTCTTCATTTTTCATCTTCTCCTTCCATTTCAGCCGATCCAAAATTGGATCCAATTTTCTTATTTCCAGCTGATTCCGACGCATGATCCATATCTATGGATACATGCCGATTGACTTTTGCATCATAACTGTCCGCCTTTACCAGGTCAGCCAGGTCGATCCCAACAGTTTCCTTCATGGTCTCGAACAGCCTGGACATCACTGCCGGTACATTCCCTGCAACGGAAGCAACCCCGTTGTCTTCACCTCCGCCGATGATTGTAATCTTATCAATCTTTGTCAGCGGCTCAGCGATCTTACCAGCAATTTCCGGCAGCACTTTGATCAGCATTTCAGCCATCGCAGCGTTATTATACTTCTGATACGCCTGAGCCTTTTTCTCCATGGCTTCCGCCTCTGCGATACCTTTAGCCCGGATCGCTTCAGCCTCTGCCTCACCGACCATCCGGATACCTGCAGCCTCTTGTTCTTTGATGAACTTCTGGGCTTCTGCTGTGGACTTCATGGCAACTGCGGACTTTTCCGTTTCATAAGCTTCCGCTTCTGCCTTTTTCTGCCGCTCATACAACTCAGCTTCAGACTGCTGCTGCTTCGCATAACGTTCCGCTTCTGCCTGCTTCTTGACATGGGCATCCAGTTCCTTTTCCTGAACTTCAGCCTCTTTCTCTTTGAGAACGATCTCCTTCTCCTGCTTGGCGATGCTGGCTTCTGCGGTAGCAATTTCAATCACCTTCCGCTGCTGCTGTTTCTGGATCTCATAAGCGGCATCCGCCTCCGCCTTCTTGGTGTCTGCCTGCTTCTTGAGGTCAGCCTTCTGGAGGGCAAGTTCATTATTTTTCTTTTCCATCTCCCGTTCGGCATTTACGCGGGCATCGTTCGCCTGGCGGTCAGCTTCCGCCTTGGCAACAGCAATCTCTTTATCTGCCTCTGCTTTCGCAATAGCAGCCTTTTTCTTGATCTGGGAAATGTTGTCGATGCCCAGGTCTTCAATAACACCATTCTCATCTGAAAAGTTCTGTACATTGAAGCTGATGATGTCCAGGCCCATCGCGCCAAGGTCAGGTTCTGCATTTTCTTTAACCAGGTTGGCGAATTTCTGCCGGTCGCTGACCATTTCTTCCAGCCGCATGCGGCCTACGATCTCACGCATGTTTCCTTCAAGGACTTCACGGGCGATATTTGCGATATACTGGGTATTCTGGTTCAGAAAGTTTTCTGAAGCCAGGGCCAGTTTTTCCGGTTCACTGGAAACTTTTACATTGACAGCCGCATCTACCTGGATATTGATATAATCTGCAGTCGGCACAGAATTTGTAGTTTTTACGTCAATGGCAATCAGCTTCAGACTCAGCTTATCCATCCGCTCCAGGAAAGGGACCTTTACACTCGCTTTTCCGATGATAATCTTTTTTCGCATACCGGAAATAATAAACGCCGTGTCCGGAGGGGCTTTCTTATATCCCGAAAAGACAATGGCAACAAGTACCAGGATCAAAATTACTACTACACCAGCAACAATCATTTTTCTTTATCCTCCTTAATCAATTTTTCCTGCCTAAGTATTCTTTAACGAGCAGTGCCAGCCAGGCGAGATTGACAACCACCCAGGCCATTTCGATCACAGTAGAAATCCTGCTCAGGCATCTTACCGGCCTACTATGTTCCGTTTTCTTTCCTTTTACTTCCATCATCATTTCCTTTCATTTCTCCGGGATTTCTGTCCCTTTATGTTTCTATATATATGGTAGCATGCGAAATTGGGCTTCGTTTTCAAAAACATGACTTTATGAGAAAGCAGAGCAGAACTTTCTGCATCAGTCCAACTCATTCTGGATATCATCCGCATCCACCACGATAGAGAACACTCCCAAACATAACAAAACGGTCAACAGTACAACACTGCCAGCTATAAGAAATGTTTTCTTCACGCCGCTATTCCTCCTTCCATCTCAGATTCCAGTTCAACATCATCTATACCTGCATCCGGCTCCTTGATCACGGAGAGCATAGAATCAACCCACACGGACCCAGGCCAGGTGCTGCCCCAAAGCCCCTGAAGTCCTTTTGGCATATCACAGCCGACCCATACCGACATCACATTGATCTCGCCATCGTTTTCCGTCCATCCGCACATCCAGCCGTCTTTCTGGTCATTCGTAGTTCCGGTCTTTACATAAGCGGGGATGTCTGTCCTTTCATACCAGCCAAGCCCGGAGCCTGTTCCCCGGAGCATAACCCCAGAGAGCAGATCTTTCATGGTTGATGCCGTTCCCATCGTATAGACGATCCCTTCCTGCTCCCCCTGGAGCATTTCATTCCCATATCGGTCCACGATACTGGTCAGGCAGGTTGGCTCCCTGTACACGCCACCGTTAGCAAGGCAGGCATATGCGCCGCACATCTCCACAGGGGATGCCCCATAGGTAAGCCCGCCAAGCGCTGTGGAAAGCGTAAAGTCCTCCGGAACGATCTTTTCAAAATGCATTTCTTCCAGATAAGGGACACAGCTCCCTACCCCAACATCATGCATGATCATGTATGCAGCTCCGTTTAAAGACTGTTCCAGGGCAGTACGGAGGGAAACAAGGCTGCCAGAAAGGTCATTCAGGTCATACGGAGTGCCATAAGTGATCCGGTCTTCTTCCTTCTGATGTGCCTCAGAGACACTGATATTCTTTACCGTGGAATCCGCCGTATAGCCTTCTTCCAGTGCCGGAGCGTATACGACGAGTGGCTTGATGGAACTGCCCGGCTGGCGGAAGGATTGGTAAGCCCGGTTCAGGCTGAACCCGGAAGAGGATTCGCCGCCGATCACAGCCTTTACCTGACCTTTCTCATTAGACAGGACCACTGCCGCCTGCAGATCGGGGCTTTCATCCGTCCGCGTATCCGCAAGGAACTGGTCCACAATCTCCTGGATTCCCTGCTGGGCATCTTTTTCGATGGAGGTATATACCCGGTATCCACCGCGGTACAGTTCCTCCCGCATTGCTTCATACTCTTCCTGATAGGCGGCCTGGTAAGCTTCCAGTTCTTCATCTGTCTCAAAATGGTACTGGAATGTAAAGCCGTCAAGCTCCATGAACTGGCGGATCGCACAGTCTGCAGCATAAGTAGCCGCATAATCGCCGTTCATCCCCGGCGCCGGGTTGATCTCAATGTTTTCCGCCTTCGCCCCTTCCAGCTCCTCCCAGCTAATGAAGCCTACGTCATACATGGATTCCAGAATCAGGTCGCGCCGTTCAAGCGCCCTGTCCGGGTCATTATACGGGTCATAGAAAGTCGGGGAGTTCGGGATCGCGCAGATATAGGCGGTCTCCGAAAGAGTAAGTTCTGAGGCGGGTTTTGAAAAATATCCATGCGCCGCAGCCTCTATCCCGTAATAGCCATTAGCATAGTAAATATTATTGACATAAAACTCCATGATCTGCTCTTTGGAATACTTTTCCGTCAGACAGACAGCCAGAGCCATCTCCTGCAGCTTCCGGTCGATGGTGACCCCGTTGTTCAGGAAGATACACCGGGCGAGCTGCTGTGTGATTGTTGACGCGCCGCGGACGTTCTCCCCTTTCGAGATAACGGCATCATAGCCTGCCTTGACGATATTCTTGATATCAATCCCCGGGTTCGTCCAGAAAGAACGGTCCTCCACTGTAACGAAAGCTTTTACGACGTCATCCGGTATCTCCTCATAAAGCAGGTATACCGTATCGCTGTCCTTCATTAATTCCGATATCATGCTCCCATCTTCATAATAGAGGATCGTCGTTTCATTAAACCGGAAGGTATCCTCTGTCGTTTCTTCTACAGTCTTCCTGGCATTTTCCATGTACTGGTCATACTCGGGTTTCAGCAGGGTAAAAGCGATCCCGGTCACCACAGCAGCAGACAGGAGCAGTATCACAACAAGACACAGGACGGAACGCAGCACCGTCCGTATGATGTCGATCAAGACGGAGAAAAATATGATGATCGTAAACATCGGCTGCCCTGGTCTTGGCTGTGCCTGCATAACCTGGGCCAGGACGGAATTCTTTTTCTTCCGTTTCCGCTCTTTTTTCAGCCTTCTCTTTTCCTTCACCGTCAATGTATCTGTACGGACTTTTTCAAATTTCTTATCATTCATTTCGCTTTTTGACATATCCACCTCCATTCCCGTATCAATACCCCATGGACGACGCCAGGGCGAAAACGATCTCTACAATGCCAAGCACGATCAGGAAAGACATCACCATGTAAAAGATCCGCAGCACAAGACATGCCAGTGCGAAATTGGACCGGATTGGGTCATATCGGAAATGGACTGCGAGGACGATGGCCGCAATCAACCCGATAACCGGGAGGGAGATCAGTATCCCATAACCAATCATCCCGCCAAGCCCAAACGGTTTCCAGACGAATCCAGTCTCTTCATCAGCTGCGTCTTTTTCATCCGTTTTTTCGGCATCCTGCAGGGTTCCATTTTTCTCCGTTGACTTCCAAATTTCTTTCTTTGCGTCTATTTTTCCGTTTTTAGCTCTTCTTCCAGCACTGTTTCCTTTTTTTCGTCTTCCCGGCTTTTCCTTCTCTTTCGGCCTGCCATGAGGGTCGCCCCCGTCCGTCCCGTCTGTGGTAACCTCAGAAATGGCTGTAGCGCTGTCTTTACCAGAGCTGAGCTCCGGCCTGCTTTCACTGGCTGAGCTTTCCCCCGACGGGAGTCCCTGATCCACTCCAGTTGTATTTTCACCGGATGCCGTTGCGGCGCATCCATCTCCGGACGGCCCCAGCCCAGCCTCTTTCATATCTTCCTTCATTTCTCATAACCTCCTCTGCAGCTTTTTCGCCATTTTTCCTTTTTTCCAGCATCTTGATATCACGGAAGAGACAGAACCAGAAATATTCGTCTTCTGTTAAGTAGACAGCCTGTTTCCTATGCCGTTTCTTTTTCCTATGTTTCCTTTCCATCCATCTCATCCCCTTCCCTGTCCGGAAGTTTCCACAGCCCATCTGTCGGGAAGATATCCCAACGGGAGGTCTTTTCTTCCAGCTCGTTATAGATAATAAAATGGGTATCCCCGCGGTACACATGGAGCATGCCTTTTGCCTCTGCGTCGCTCCTGCGGCTTTCATCGTCATTGATGTACTCAGGCGGTGTCGGCTGGTAAGGTCCGCCCTCCCCGTCATCAATGATAACTTCCTGCAGTTTTGCGTCTTCCTCAAGCATCTCCAGCTGCTCCTGGAGTTCTGTTTCCGCGAGGACCCGCGCATCCTGTTCCGTTGCGGCGCCTGTTATCCTGCGGTGCCCATCGTCATCCATATAGGTAACGATATATCCCGGCAGGGACTTTTCCAGTTCCTGCAGATCGCGTATGGCGTTCACCGCCTGCATGGCGGTCTCTACGGAAACATACGGGACAGCCGGGTCAAAGTCCCGGTAATGTTTCAGCGGCACAGCGCTTCCAACTGCCCCTTTGGATACAGGTCCTCTCACCTCACCCTTCCCTGTCTCCTCCCATCCGGGACGTTCCATCCCTGCCCCCCATGGATTCCCTTCCGCAGGATCGTCAGGCACAGCGGATTCCCCGCCCGCTTCCATGTGGGGGATTGACTGCCCCAGCGGCTTCCGCTTCTTTTTCCGTTTTTCCTTTTCCTTCCACCGTTTTTGAGCATCCACCGCCCATTGGTATTTCCCATTGAACTCGTCCACATAGAGCCGGAGTTCTTCCGCAGTTTTTTCGTATCTCATCATCTGCCCCTTTCTTTCCTGGGTTCACAGGAAATATGAAAGATTTTTTTCTGCCCCTGCCTTGTGGTTCGGGACAAAAAAACCTGCAGGTTTTCAGGCCTGCAGGCGTTTATGAAATGGGCTTATCCATTTTTTCTTCTGCGGAAAGCATACACCAGCACGGCAGCAAGCACCGCAATGCCGGCTGCGAGCACCCCAGCCATCAAAGCAAGGTTTGAAGCATCACCCGTGCTCCTTGCAATGGTAATGATCTGATCCAGCGGGCTTACTTCCCCAAGGGAAGTGATGACCGTGTTGGAATCGATCTCCTGCCCGATGATGCTGGCGGTTGCCGTGTTCGGGATGGTCATCCCGTCGCCTTCTGCGACTGTTTCCGGTGCCCTTGCGATGAAGTTTACAGTTGCGGATCCATTGCCGGGTACATCAACGTACCATTCAATGGTACCGCCGTACCCTCCGATGGTTCCGGAAACCAATGTCCCGCCCAGCGTATCCAGCAGGGTAAGCCGGTGGTCCAGAGTATCCGTGATCGTAATCCTCTGCATTTCCGGGGATGGGTTCTTTACTGTGATCCCATATGTCAGCACCGTACCGGGATCAACTGTCTTGCCGTTTACATCGATATTGTTTGCCATGACTGTCTTCACGGGCTTCTCCGGCTTCATTTTGATCAATGCGCCCTTCTGCCCGCTGACGGCAAATTCCACGATCTTGGAGACATGCTGTCCAGGGGTGATCACCTTATCGTTTTCATAAGGGACTTCCTTCCCGTCGTCGTCAAGCTGGTACTCATTCACGGTTACCTTGATATCGCCTTCCTTGACATAGATATCTTCCGCATGTTCATAGCCGTTATTCCACAGTTCAAATGTCTCGGAGTAGGAAGCTTCCTTATTTTCATCCCATCCATCTTCACCTTTCGCAACTTCCGATGCTTCTACGGTGATGACGATCCGGAAACCAAGGTCGCTCTGTTCACTGGTCCATTCTGTCGGGAGCTGTACTCCATTGATGAAACGGACCTTCTGTCCGCTCTCGACCGGATCACTGTAGTAATACCAGTCCCCATCCTTCTTCCATTTTTCGGAAGCGAAATTGATCATCTTATCCGAAAGCCCGTCCAGCCCTTCGTCGTACTCATAAGTGATCTTTGCGCGGAGCCAGGCGCTGTTCGGAGTGATGATGTTGAAACCATATACAGGGGCAGGTACCATTTGAAACACAAGAGGCGCCAGAACTGCAAGACGGAAGACTATGTTCCTGATTGATTTCATAATGTCTTTCATTTCTATACCAGGGGCCGTAACAGCCCCTGGATACCTCCTTCCCATAATCAGCGGCCCAAATAAGCCTGGTTAATATGCTGTGATTATTCTCCGGAGTTTACATCAGTAACCTGGATCGTTGTGGAAGCCGTAACGGTCTTGCCGGTATCCGGGTTCTTCGCCGTAGCGGTGATAACGGTCGTACCAACGGACTTCGCTTCGATGTTACCCGCATCGTCAACAGTCGCAACAGAAGGATTGGAGGAGCTGAACGTAGCGGTGGGAGCCGTTCCGGTACCGGTGTAAGCGATCTTCACAGTCGCCTTGGTCTGGGTATCAGCAACAGCGCCGGTATTCAGCTGCAGGTGCGTGTTGTCTATCGTCATGGTCACGTTTAAGGTGGTGTCGATCAGGGTCTGGTCGTTGCTGGTATCCGCGTCGTCTGCTTCCACGTCACCGGACTGGTTGACATAAACCTCGAAGATATTGGTGAGTTGCGATTTATCCATCACTTCGTCATAATCCGCAGTGGTCAGCCCGGCAATATTCTCCGCCTGAATCGCATATGTGGTAATTACGATATCCTGAACGGTGTTATCAACCTGTCCTTCGATTACGTTGGCCAGCTTGACCACATCAAAAACAGGGGTAGTGGTTTCATCCACGTCGAGGACGGTCTCATAACCATACAGCCTGCGGGTGAAGTCGCACTTATCTTTACCAGTCTCAGTTCCATCTTCCAAAATGTACTGTTCGTCAAGCAGAACCCATTCCTCATGAGTGGAATTAAAATCCCCGGGTTCTGTACGGAACAGGAACAGCTCCGTATTCGCCTGCTCATTCCTGTGTCCTTCATCATCAGCAGTGATCACGTTTGCCATGGGGATGTCGATCTGCTGGTAAACCACTGCCCTGTTCTTCCCGGAGTTCTTGATCTGGGGATCCTTCGGAACCTCTTCATTCGGTACAAGGTCGGTCACTTCGTCCGATCCATTTCCGGGATAATTCGGCTCAATCGTGTCAATGGTGACTTCTCCTACCGTAAAGGTATTTGTAGTTGTATCCGTGTCGGTCAGGTAAGCTACAGCTCCACCCGTGCACATCGCACCAGCAAGGAGACAGGCTGCTGCCGCAAGGACGATTTTTCTCTTCTTCATATTTCTTCTCCTTTTTCTGAATAGAATTTTGCCGCAGGAACCGTTAAGGCCTATCCGCCCCTGTCCAGCCTTCTAAGGGTTATTCCTCTCATAGCTTTTCCTCCTACTCTTTTTCTCTGGCTCTATTCTTAACGCTCTCAGAAAGGAGGTACTCAATCAGATACAATGCGATGAGCCCGCCTATAATGATCAGCGCTGCCGCAGGGAACTGGATGTTTCCGATGGAAACCGGGCGGCTCTCGTAGGCTGAGAGCAGGTAACCAGCTTCCGGTATCTGTAACAGGTATGTGCCCAATACCTGGCTTGGGGAAACGGGGCTCAGGTCGGCGGATTCATTGGCATCGCCTTTCGTGATGTACCCCTGGCCGGAAGTGCCTTCTACACGGTGGAGTACGACTGTCCCATCTCCAATGTCATAAGCGATCACATCCCCGACAGACGGATCTGTGTCCCTGGTATCTACAAACGCCAAAGCTCCTGTACTGATTGCCGGCTCCATGGAGCCGGAAGTTACGATGTAAGAATCAATCCCGAACAGGCGGGGCAGGAAGACTGCACCTGCCACAACCACGATCAGTACAGTGACCAGCGTCGTAAGAATGCTGAATGTTTTTGATACTGCCCTCATGGAAGGACCTCCTTAATACTCAAACAGGTTGATAATCTGCAGATTTTTCTGTGCAAGGAATTTCGCCATCAGTACCCCGTCGGATTCCGTGCTTGTTATCCCGTTCTGGTCCGCGGAGAACTCATAAATGTACGGGATATACCCGGACTGGCTGTCCATGATTTCGGAGTTGTAGGTCATCGTCACAGCTCCCGCAGTCAGGGGGCTGGTATTCCCGCTGGCAAATGTCCCCGTATAAGGGGAGATATAAATCACATCCGAGCCGTTGGTCAGCTCAACCGCCTTGTCGGTCATGACAATGTTCTGCGCGAAATCCGGGTTTGCAGGCTGTCCAAAGATCGTAAACGTATCGATCTTTACTCCTGCACGTGCATTGTTCAGGATGCTCTGCACTACCGCAATGTCCTCTTCTGTGGATTCGGTACTGCCAAGCGTATAAACGACAGCAATTGCGGAAGTGCTGCTGACCTGCCTTTCACCGATCAGAATTGGTGTACCGTCAGCACCGGTGAATTCGGAGATCCCGTTGTAAGTAGCGTCAACGGCATTGATCGTCTTTACTACCGCCTGGTCATTCACTACAAGATAATCCGAACCAGAGTCATAACGTACGGTATTCTCACCTTCCAGGTATACAAAAAGGTCTTCCGAAGTAGTCTCCGCATCTGTCTTGGGGACGCGGATAAAAGAATTCACAAGCTTCAGGCTGCCGTCCTTAAGGATGATATTGGTCGAGCCTGACTGTGAGGCTGACTCCTGGGCAGGGGCTTCCGTACCGGCTTCGGCTTCTGTGCCGGTTTCCGTACCGAAATCCCCCTCAGTGGATGTTTCCGTCTCTGCTTCCGCAGCCGTTTCTGTACTGCCGCTGCCTGTTCCCGGGCCCGCCAGGGCAACATCCACGGATGTGTCAAAGCTGATGCTCTTCTTTACATTCCCGACATTTAACGATGTGACAATGCCCAAAATCAGGGCCACAGCTGCCAGGACGATGCTTATATACTTAATGATTGATTCACGATCCATCCTCATTTCGCGGGTAACCCCGCTCCTCCTTCCTGCTTACTCTGCTTCTGACTCTATTCCTGCTTCTTCCTCTGTCCCATTTGATTCCGTTTCTGTATCCTGTCCCTCTTCTGCTTCGACATCCCAATAGGTGATCGTCACAGCACCGGTCCTGGAGTTCACGGAATAAAGGATTACTGAATGTTCCTTATCATCTTCGATATTGATACCGCCACCGGACAGCACGGTAGGGAGTTCCGCATCTGCAAGAGTTTCAGGTTCCTCATAACCGCTGTTCCCTTCCGCAGTATCTGAACCGGCCTGGCTGAAATCTTCTTCCTCTTCATTGGAAGTTTCCTCTTCCCCTGTGTTCCCGCTTCTTTCAGAACTATCCTCCGAAGGGATGCTGGCCCCAGAAATTTCTCCATCCGGGCTGATCGTCATCCCGTCAGGGTAGATCACGGTGCCGTCAGGCTCAACGATTGTTCCGTCGGAATATATAACAGTACCGTCCCTTTCCACTTTCGTCCCATCTGAATAGGTGACAGTCCCATCGCTTGCAGTCGAAACCGGGTCATCCCCATTGGCTGCGCTGATGATGGCAATGTGTCTTTCTGCCATGGCGCTTAGGCCGCTTTCTGTTGCCATTTCCGCACGGTCTGTATCCGTGCCTTCTGCGGATTCTTCTTCCGTCCTGGACATGCTCTCCGCACTTTCTTCCCCAGCCTCTTCCGCAGTTTCCTCTTCTTCTCCTAAAGTGCCGTCTTCCACGGTTCCAGGCTCAAAACCGGTACAGACATATCGTTCTGTCCTTTTGGATCCGGTGCTTTCACCCAGAAGCAGATACATAACGGAGCCTTCTTTGATCGAAGAAAAGTTCGTAATATCGTTCCCGGACAGGATCGTGAGGGTATTCTTGATCGGTTTTTTCCCATACACCTCAGGTTCGATTTCCCTGCGGAGCTGTTTTACCAAAACGTTTGAAACGCCTGATAATTCGGAGGGCTCCATTTCAGCTTCTGACTCATACGCTGCAAGCTTTACATCATCGCTCATGCCGGATGGGTTTCGCACAAGTACACCGCCGTATGCCCCAGCAAACTCTATGATCGAATCATAGAAAGCATTTTCTACCGCCTTTGCAGCATCCTCTTCTGCGTCTTCTGAAACATTTGCCATCTTTTCCATGGAAGTGAACACGGAATCCCCCTCCAGCCTGGATAGCTCAGGATACTGCAGGAACAGGTCGGCACGTCCCATAATCTCTTCTGCGTCCACGCTTAGCTGGATATCCTCCCCCTGCCCAAGGACTGCAGCAAGCTGGGCCTGCCCTTCCTGGTACAGCCTTGCCTGTGAATCAACGGAGTTCGCATTGGCATTGGCACTGATGCATAGGGCGATCGCGGCCGCTGATATGCCGGCTACAGCAATGGGGACACCGTAAGACAGTTTATCCTGGACACTATATGGGAGTGCTGATCGGACTGAATCGCCCAGCTCCCCGAGCTTATCCTGGATCTCGTTGAAAAAATTCTGCATGCCAAATTCCTTTCCCAAAAGTTCCGGGCAGGGCAGGAGCCCCCCAGAAAAGCTTCTGTAATTTTCATTCTGCGAAAAATATGATTGTTAGCAGAAATCAGAAAACGATTTTTCTGAGCAAAAAATGCATTGAAAAAGTGAACAGGAGAAAAAGACTTGTTTTTTCATGATTAGAGATTTTACATGGGCATTTCTGCCATATTTAGGGATAGCTGTTGAAAAAAGTCACAAATGCCCTGAACTGTGATATGACTGCTGCGGAATCTACAATCCAGGATGCTACACCGGAAATCTATTATATATAGGAAGAAACATGCTTCTCCACCATCTGGATAAGCATGAATTTGAATCTTTTTCCTTACCACAAGAAAAAAGTGCATGGTCGTTTTTTAAGTGATGTACTGCTTCTCATATTTTTTCTGTAATGATTGACAACGCCTTTAGATACAAAGGCATTTAAAACGACCCCTGATCGTAAACAGGGAGAAGGAGAAATTATGAAGAACAAGAAAATGACTGCTGCGGACATTGTTGAACTGGTTATGACATTCCATAGAGATGACTTTATGTTCATCGGGACAAGGCTTAAAGCGTTCCGCTTTCACGAGGCTGCTCTCAGGAAGGAAGTCTTTTACGACAAGAGGGATGCGCTTGCCAGTGCTTACCGTCTCGACAATAATGCAGACGATCTTTTCCGGGAAGGTAGGAGAATCGGGAAGATGATCCTGTCTCTCAACACATCAGCAAAACGGGATCCTTATATAGGTGTCCCGTTCCTGAATAGGACCTATAAGATCTGCGCAGCACCGGATCCCAGGACCAGCACGGATGAGGAGATCATTACCTATTACCGGGATGTTTATCAGCTGCTGGATGACTATGAAGCTCTTCTTTATGATGCCCGTCCCCGAAAAGAGGAAAAAAAGGACCGCTATCTTGAAGAGATCCCGCTTTCCGAGTAAGCAGTCATACAGTAAAGCCAGAGGCTCATCGGTACCGCAGTGTGGTGCATGAATCACTGGTGTGAGAAAATGACAGCAATGCGAAAAGGCCCCAGAGGGGCCTTTTCCTTTGTAAGTACAGTATTTCCTAGTGGGGTTTGCTTTCTGCATTTCTACTCCCAATCCCTTGAAAACTCCCCATCACGCTTGTGCGCTGCTTATGAACTCAGGGATGCGACCGCTCATTCTTTCACCGGCGACAGATCTGCCGTACCAGAACTGTAGCTTTGTCCAGAATCATTTTGACGGTCAGTTTTTTTCATGTTTTTTACGGTGGAACATGACATTTGGGAGAAAGCCAATAGCGGGATTCGAACCCGCAGCAGGCTGATTACAAATCAGGTGCGCTTCCTGTAGCGCCATATTGGCAGACATATGTATTATTTCTATTTTTTGGAAGGCCCCTCCCCGGAGAACGCCATCTCCTTTGATCACAGCCAAGCAGTAGGAAGGGTTGAATGGTGAAGCAGCCAGCTATTACTGGCAGCGCTGACGGTAGGATTCGAACCTACGGACCTTTCGGCTCATCAGTTTTCAAGACTGCTCGCTTATGACCTCTTGCATACGTCAGCAAATATTATGAATAGGAACTGCTCCTTTTCATCTCATAGGGAAATATGAAAGATTTCATCTGGAAGGGTCCCTTTTTTTGACCCAATTTTGTATATTTCCCAAAAATCTCAGTCAGATGCCCATCCCAATCAATCCCCTCCCACTTCAGCCACCAGGTCAAACCCTTCTTCAGCCCGTGGAGGGATGAGCTGAAAATACATTAGCGCAATTCCAATTACCGGTACATGCCGCTCTCTTTTCCTGTTGTTTCTCAATGCCCTCAGAAGGGTAGCTTTTCACCACATCACAGCCATTGTAAAACACTGCGATGTAACTGTTTCCAACCAGTTCTTTTGGTTCCCCAAATATTCCAGGTTCCATATACCTCACCAATCCAGAACTCTCCGTCTTTTCTGACTCTCACTTTCACGCTTTTCCCTCTCAATCTGTTTTCCGGAAGATTTTCAGCTAAAGGATACTTTCGAAAACCTCAGAAGATGTGCTGCATACCCCAGCCCATTCGGAGCTTAAGCTTAGGCTTGATCCTGAGCCAAATCCGGGGTCAGGGTTGAGGAAACGTTGAGCAGGATCCAGCCACGGCGCCAGGGCAAAGCGTTTTCCTGGGTGTCAGTATTCCGGATGTATTTCCAATCTAATCCTGAGCCAGGCCGCGTCTATCCGTATCCCAGCCTTCATATATATTGTACCAGAAAAAAAGAAGTCATGCAGGTAAAAACACAGCCGTGATGGTTCGGATATTTCCTGTCGTCATTTTTCTCCCTTTTTTTCTCCCCATTTTATGGTAAAATAAAAAAAACACTACAAATGAGACACAAAGAGGTAAGAATATGTGGACACTATCAGTAGATGGAATTATAGACGGGATAATGACCATGGAATCCCAGCTCATGGAAGGCGATATCAGCTCAGGCATCCAGAAGGTATTGAAGGATTACCAGGACCAGGGGTATACCTGTCAGCCCGTTGACGGCTCAGGATTTGTCTATAGTCTCTATCGATGTGAAGAAGATGAATTTACCCTGGCGGGTATCGATTATGTAGAGGATACGGATTCAGACAACGAGATCTTGTCGAATTTCTATTCCCTTGGAGGAAACAGATACCTTGAACTGGTTATCAATTCCTGTAACGGGCTGATTTCATCCTTACTTTATACATCAGGTGATACCCCGGAACGGGAATACCTCCTCTCCTCAGGAGCCTCTGCCGATCCCGGATCTGTAAAGCTCATAAAAGAGTCATTAAAAAAGATCGGGTTTGAGCTGAACGGGGAAGAAATGGAAAGCGAATCTTCAATTGTCTCCCTGTTTAAGTATATTGATGAAATGTGTTGGGCTGAAATTTTGAGCGACCCATATAACAGTATCTCGACCCTTTATCTTTATAATGGTAAGGATCCTTCCCAGTCAGTGAAGGTAAGCGAAATCAACACAGGTTCCAGATATCAGAGCCACTATGAGATACTGGCCAACCATATGGACCTGCTCAAAGAGAAAATTTCAGAAATGAAATAATAAGTCCCGCCAGCGCCTGAATACGGTGCATGGCGGGATTGCTGTATTTTGGTTTTTCTGTTTTGCGGTTACTGATCCTGCTGCGGGCTTTTGTCTGGATCGGCTTCGCTATCCAGCTGACTGCTCTCCACACCTTTACAGGTGGGAGGTTCC
>OGPH01001459.1_pt1 | contig 17542 bp, 18 predicted proteins | sample 1552891 | NCBI WGS metagenome assembly OGPH01 (sample SAMEA2580272, study PRJEB22360) | human gut metagenome | biome: human gut; feature: human-associated habitat; material: faeces | place: Denmark | collected 2008/2010 | reverse complement strand
CACCCCACTTGTTATCCAGTATACCATACTGTCTAACAATTGGGGTGCAGGTCATATTTCAATCATGGGGGATTCATAATGTTTCCGAGCCCTTCTTTTCTCTTCCATATGTTATTCATTCTCTAATGGTAATTTTAGCGCTGCCATCGTGAATCTGATCCGTCAATTGGATTCGCCCATCGTCCGTAAAGGTAGCGATGATTCCGTTGTGGTTGACCGTAGCATACACGGAAGCATGCGCAATCATCACTAGGTTCCATTTAACATTGGGATAAATTTTACCCAGCTGGTTTGTAACAATTGCAATTTCTGGATGGAGCGTGCGGATGAAAAAAGGATTGGTTGCCGTTGTGTAGCCGTGATGGCCTACTTTGAGTAGGTCCACTTTGCCGACCAGCGGCGCCATTCTGTTTTCCAGCCCGCCTTCCGCAGAGATATCGGCTGCGAGGAAGGCGGTGCGTTTACCTTTGGTGACCTTCACGCCGACGGAGCTGACGTTTTCGCCTGCATGGGGCTTCGACAGGTCGGTCACAGTATTAAAAAACTGCAAGGTAAAGCTGCCGAAGGTAAAAGGCTCATCCGGCAGGTCGGAAACGATGGGGATATTTTGTTTTTCAAGCGCCTCTACCGTTTCTTTGTAAACAATATCAAGCCCCCACTTGTTTTTTTCCATGTTTTTGAGAATTTCCGGGTTAAAAGGCTTCAGATAAGCTTTTTGAATCGTGATATCCGGGTCGTTAATGATCCAGCGAAAGCCGCCGATATGGTCGTAATGGCAATGGGTCGGCAGGATAAAATCAAGCACGATCTTGCCCTCCGCATTGATAGCCGTCTTTTTAACATAATCCAGCACAATCTGCTCATAGCCAACCGCGCCGTGCTTGCGGCGGTAGTTGTCGGAGGAATCGCCCGCGTCGATCAGGGCGAAATGGCCGTCGCTCTCCAGCAGAATGGCGTCGGAATTGCCGGTGTTTAAAAAATGGATTCGATCCGCTCCGGCTGTTTTTACTGTTACTGTAGGCTCCGGCGTGACGGCATAGCGTTTTTCATAGTGATTATATAACGCCACGGTTAGGATATCCAATAGAAAGATAAGGGCCATCAGGGTGACCATAAAATAAGTAGCAATTTTTTTAAACATGCAAGAAACCTCAATTGCTCCATGGGAATTTTATCCCCACAGTAAATATAGGATGATAAAAGATACGCTGCGATTATAGCATGAGCAGAGTGCGCTGTCTATCTCCATGTGCGGAAGTTGTGCTATTTTTTCTGTTTACGGAAGATAAATAATTTACTAAATACATAGTTGATGATGACAATCACAATCTGCACGATGAATTTTGCGATCATTTCACGCATCCCCATCGCGCTGACGAATAGATACATCAGCCCCATATCCACCAGAAGGGAAAACAGCCGTGCGGAGAGAAAACCGGCAAATTCCTTCCACACGACGGCGGCCTTCCAACTCCGACTGTTAAAAACAAAGCGTTTATTGGTGACAAATGCAAAGAGCACCGCCGCAATCCAGGAGAGCGCATTGGCGATCAGATAGTTTTTATCTCCTAAAAATCGATCCTTGCCCAAGAGCTCATTGAAGAGATAAAAGGAAACCATGGAAACGACGGTCGTCAGTAAGCCGAAGAATACATAGCTGATGATCTCATGGTTAACGAGGCCCAACAGCTTGTCAAAGGCTGTGTGGTAGCCGTGATCCGGCTTTTCCTCAGTGGAGGCTTCCAGTGCGCGCATATGCTCGCTCACATGGAGATAGGAGCCATAGGCAGTGAAGATATGCAGCAAAAACCAAGTGAATGCAGCCCCCGCAGCTTCACCGGAGGCGCAAGGGACCCACTTGACGGATAGCCCGGCATATTCCGCCGCCGCCGTGAGAAAGGCTCCTGCACTCGGCCCCTTTTCCGGTATGCAGTCGAGCAGAGGAGTGAGCTTGTCCGCTTGAATCAGCACAAAGGCCGGTGCGCCGGAGGGCAGCCAGCGCATCGTAAAATAGGAGAGCAGCATTTTAGAGAGCCAAGCGGAAAAGCCCGTACCGTGTGTTCCGGCTAAACAGTCGCATTCTGCCCGCTGCGCCCATGCTTTTGCAAATTCCGCAGGGGAATAGCTCTGGTGGGGCAAAAGGATATAGTCTGCCCTGCTGCGCAAAGCTGCCTGTAAGTCATCTTTTCTATTTTCACCCGCAACGGCGGCCGCACACTCGAGGCCGAGCGCCTGGCAGGCCGCTTGCCAAGAGGAAAGCAGCTTTTCCTCCGATAAAAGAATATAGATCCGTTCCAATCAATCATCCTCCCGAATCGCGTTTTAAGCACTTTGGGCGCCTTCACATGCTTCTCATAAGATCCTGCACAAAAGTTATTTTATTTTACCACTGAAAATGGCGCTTGACAATCTTTCAAAAGAGGAATTTCTCAAACTAACTTCCCCGTTCGGGCTTTTCATGGTAAAATAGCTTCAAACAAAGTTTGAAGCATTGGAAAAATGCCTGTCGGCGTGAAACGCCTCCTGCTACGGTGCGGCAACGCCATTTTTTATATGGAGGAGTTTTGCGAGTATGGTAAATTTACAGCTTAAAGCGGAAAATTTTAGAGTTTATGATCGTTTTGCGGGTATCGTAAAATAAAAGAAAAGCTTCTGAATTTGGAAAGGCGGCGGTTTCATGCGCGTTACAGTAAAAGCAGCGGCAAAAATCAATTTGATGCTCGATATCGTCGGGCGGCTCGAAAACGGCTACCATAACCTGTGGATGGTGATGCAGTCTGTTGACCTATATGATACAGTCGCAGTGGAGCGGACAGGAGCAGGGGGGGAAATCCGCCTTACCTGTTCGGACGACCGCCTCCCCACGGATGAGACGAATTTGGCCTTTAAAGCCGCGCGCACATTTTTTGAGGCGACGAAAGCGGCAAACGACGGCATTTCGATTACAATCAATAAGGCGATTCCGTTTGCCGCCGGGCTTGCCGGAGGCAGCGCGGATGCCGCGGCAACGCTTCTGGCGTTGGATAGGCTGTATGGCACGCGGCTTAAAATGCGCACGCTTAACAAAATCGGTTTAACGCTTGGCGCGGATGTTCCGTTTTGTTTACAGGGGGGCACGATGCTGGCGCAGCATATCGGGGAGTTGCTAACACCCGTGCCGGAGCTGCCGGATTGTTTTATCGTGCTGGCGAAGCCCGCGCAGGGGGTTTCTACCGCGCAGGCGTATCATTTATGCGATACCGCGCCGAATCTGCGCGCGCCGGATAGGTTTGGTATGCTGGGCGCCCTGCTGTCAGAGGATTTAGAAAGCATTGGCAGGCTGGCAGGGAATGTCTTTGAGCAGGTGATTGATGTGCCGGAGCGGGTGAGAATTAAGGCGCTCATGCGGGAATACGGCACGCTCGGCTGCTGCATGAGTGGCAGCGGGCCTACAGTATTTGGTTTGTTTGATACGCATCAGGCTGCGCAGAGCTGCGCAGAACATCTCAGGTCAGTTGTGCCGGATGTATTTATTTGCCGCCCGGTAGAGGAAGGCTGTGTTGTCACAGAAGAGGCAACGCGGTGAAATTGAAAAACAGAAGATTTCCTGCATAATGGTAAAAAATCCCGTCCATACTCTTGGTACTCAAAGAGAGGACGGGATTTTTATGAAGCTGAAACGAATTGAGGCCGCGCTTTTATGCGCCGTGCTGGTGGCATCCCTTTGCAGTGTGACGAGTTTTGCCTCTTCCTGTGCACAAATCCGGGAGAGCGTGCTGCGCCTTCATGTTTTGGCCAATTCCGACAGCGATGCGGACCAGGCGCTGAAGCTACAGGTGCGGGATGCGGTGCTGGAAGAAGGTGCGCATATTTTTGACGGTTCCCTGACGGCGGGTGAGGCAGAGCAGGCCATCGAACAGGCGCTCCCACAGCTGGAGCGGGCTGCGCGCAGCGAAGTAATGAAACGGGGCTATACGTATGAGGTTCATATTACCGTCAGTGAGGAATATTTTGATACCCGTACTTATGAGGATGAGGTGACGCTCCCAGCCGGACGCTATCGGGCGGTGCGCGTGATCATTGGCAGTGGGGAGGGGCATAACTGGTGGTGCGTGATGTTTCCGCCGATGTGCCTTCCGGCCGCGCAGGGCGGCGTAGATCTTGACGGCGTGTTGGATGGAAAAGAAGAGAAAATTGTGCGCAGCTCCCCCAAATATGAACCGCGCTTTAAGATTGTGGAATGGATTGAGCGGTTGCGGGAATATCTGCGGGAGGGGTCGGAAGAGGATGGTTTGGAAACGGATTATTTCACCGTGACCAAAGTGGATCAAGAGAGCACAACAGAGTCGAAAACAAAGCCGTTATCTATCTGGCAAGGGCTTTTTCCCTTACTGTGGGATGGACAGGCAGATGGGAGAGAGGGGCGCTTAGCAATATAAGGCTTGATCAATACTAAAAAAGAGGCTGTTGCAAAATCCTTTGCAACAGCCTCTCATTTTTTCAGCGGCTCTTCGCCTTTTTATTACAAAGCAACGCCTGCCATAATCGCACAACAGAATGAGATATACGCCCCTTTTATTAGAACAGGCGGCTATGAGCGATTCTTTCATAAGCTCCCTACCATATTGCAGCCGTCTTCAAAGGGAATCGCATTGGCGAAACGGGCGGAGAACGCCGGCGCGGACGGATGGCATAGTCTGATGCCGATTTTGCTCCCCATTTCGGCACGCACAGGCACAATAAAGCTCGCCTTTTCCCCGCTGGCGAGTTGCTCCGGCAAGTAAGAAGCTTCATAATCCACTACCTTTCCCTCCCGATTCGAGATGGAAACGGTGAGTCTGGATAGCGTGTAGGGCAGGGCAAAGCCTTTGTTCAGAAGTGTAAAACAAATTTCATGTGTAAAGTTTTCATTCTTTATATCTCGGTGCGCACCGCAATCGAGCAGATGAATCTGATATCCCAAATGATCGCATAGATAGTCAAATATGGTCCGTCTAATCGGCTGTCCGGCATGATTCGTAAAATAGGCCGGGTGGTATGGGCATTGATAAAAATCCAGCTGCTCAGGGGCAAGGGCTTCTCCTTGCCAGCGGAGCATGTTGAAGCTGCCGCCTCCCTCCCGGTAATTGTGTGATATGCTCAGGGTTGAGAGGCTATGGTTTGCGCAGCAGGCAAGCATCTGCAAGCCGTCGATCCGACCGTTCTGATAGACAGTATCCTTGCCCCAGGGCATTTCCCCATCGTTGAAACGTAGGCGGGAAAGTGCGCGGAACGTGCGCTCTCGCCTGTTCCAGAAGCGGCCGCGGTCGCTGTTCCATTTAAAATGCGCGCCCACGAGATAATCATCGTGGAAGCCGATTCGCCCTTGCTCTTGATGGGGGGCTTTTTCCCAAATCGGAAGAGTGCGCACCTGGATGGGGAGCTGTGCAGGCGCCATTTGGCAGATGGCTTCCATCAGTTTTTTGCCGCTGTGATGGTGCTTTGCAGTATGCCATTCGCCCCATGCACCGTTGAAGCCTGCCTGAAGGGCGGCAACGGTTTCGTATACAAGCGCTTCGTGCTGTTCCATCCACACGCTAATTTGGCCGGCATGCGCAAGGATTTGAGCGGTCACGGGGCCGTTTTTTCGGTCGGCTTCCTCCTCATAGGCGAAGCGCAGTAAGGCCCGCAGGCGCTTCTGGCGCAATGTTTCTAGATACGTCTCCAGTTGGGAAAAGGCATGTGCATCAAGCGGCCGGTCAAGGTATTCCGAGAGATAGACGTAAAGCTGAACGAGCTTGCAATCTTCCTCCCGGTAGAAAACGAGTTGTTTTTCCAGATAAGCCCCGGCTAAATGCTCATGTACGGTAAAGAAGCAAGCAACCGAAAACAAGAGATAGACCGCCAGCACCACACTATTCCGAACCAAAGAAAGCAAAGACCAAAAGACAAGCATTATGGAAATGTGCATAACAGGCTATGGAATCATGGATAACTCTATTCACAGCACATGGAAAAGCTAAAGTGCAGCTTTCCCACGTCCTGCAAACAGAGTTACCCACAATTCCATGAGATAGCCAGTTATACACATTCCCACAATGCCGACTACTACGGAATCTCTCTCATACTCATACCTATATCTTCCAAGAGATATTTTTCCTTAATTTTTATTGAACGTATGTCATGTTGGATTGTAATTCAAAAAGATTGGTGTAAAATGTTTTTTATAAAGTTTAGACAAATACGAGCACAAAAAATCGGGCAAACGATTTTTAAAAATTGTAATCTATAAATGCACAGGAGGTAACAGAATGGAATGGAGTGAAAGTATCAGTAAAGCCATCAACTATATTGAAAGTCATATCACAGAAGAATTGACGATTGCAGATATTGCAAAACACGCAATAATCTCACCGTATTATTTTCAAAAAGGTTTTTCTATGCTTTGTGGTTTTACAGTTGGAGAATACATCAAAAAGCGTAGACTAACGCTTGCCGGAAGTGAGCTTATTTCTACCGACAGAAAAATAATTGATATCGCGCTAAGATATGGATATGATTCGCCGGATAGTTTTACAAAAGCATTTCTTCGTTTTCACGGTGTTACTCCTACTGCCATACGCAAGGGGGAGGCAATGATAAAGTCATTTGCCCCTCTAAAAATAAAATTAGTTTTAACAGGAGGTTATACTATGGATTACAAAATTGTTCAAAAAGCCCCATTTACCGTAGTAGGAGTATCAGCGACATTCAGATATGAAACCGCTGATAATGAAATCCCTAAATTCTGGGAGCAATTTAACCAGTCAGGGAAAAACACACTTATTGCAAGTATGTACGGAGTATCCATTGATAAAGACATGGACGGTAATGAATTTGAATATCTGATTGCCGATAATTATAATCCACTTAAAGAAATTCCAGCGGATTTTGTTACACATCTTGTTCCCGAATATACATGGGCTATCTTTTCATGCAGAGGTGCGCTTATGGATTCTGGTTCTTTGCCGGATATTCACAAAAAAATTTTTACAGAGTGGCTGCCCCAAAACAGGGACTATGAGATTGCAGCCGGGTATCACATCGAAATGTATAGTAACCCTATCGACTATGCAAAAGGTATAGAGGACGAAAACTATTACAGTGAGATATGGGTTCCTGTCCGTAAAAAATAGAATCGCATAGAAGCATAAGGCAAAGTTAGTCAATAGTCAAGATGAACGACTACGCTCACCATTGATAGCCCGCCTGTCTTTGCTGGTGGATAATCAAGGGGCGATAGCAAACAATACTGTCGCCCCTCTGAATTATAAATGCAACCATAAACTATGCACCAACCCATGTGGGAGAAAGGGGGAATCATTTATGCCTTGCACGGAAGCATACAGAGAACACATCATGTATACGTTCAATGGCTTTTGCAAGACCGTCATACGCTATGCAGCACTCAACGCATGGCGTGACAGGAGCAGACGGCGGCAAAAAGAAATATCCCTTGAATACCTCACAGAAGAAAAGTTTTACCCTTTAGGCACAACAGACGAATATTTTGAAGCACCCTATGAAGAACACCCTATAACGATATGCGGTCAGACAATTATCCTCACGAATGGGAAACTTGCTGCCGCCCTGTTATCGCTGCCGGAGTACGACCGGGTATCAAATCCGCAGGACTTTACAGCTTCTGCATAAAGAAATGGAGGTGCTTTCACATGGGGAATCCGAACCTTTTGCCCTATGAAACTATTGTCCGGGCGACCAGCGGAGAGCCGGAAGCCGTGGACGAGGTTTTAAGGCATTACAGCAAGCGAATCCGAATCGCCGCCATTGAAAACGGACATATCGACAGAGATACCGAGGATAGCATAAAACAGCGGCTTGTCGCTGCCCTGTTCAAGTTCCGTTTTGATGAACAGGAAGTCTAAGAAGTCCTTTTGTTTTTCGATAAAAGGAAATATAATAAAGCAATGGAAAAGTGAAAGTTGCAAAGGAAGTGGAATTGAAATGTGCATGGAATGTTATATTGATGAAAACAGAATAACACCATTATTAAAGCCATTGGATTGTTTAGCAAATCACACACAATACATTTGTGGAACTTGTGGGCGGTGTATTTGTATTGAACATGACCCCAAGCGTGGATTGCAACGGTGGAATTTCCCTTTTAAGTCGTTAGAAATTGCAAAATTGTATTTGCGTACTGCTGATTACAGTATGAAAAAGCCATGTGGCATTTATGAGATAAAAAGTAAAAATGGCAGACTTTCATACAAAATCTTTGCGGACAGCGAGGCTATGCAATTATATCTAAAAAACAATAATGGAAAAACTTGTGAAACAATGAAGCCTATTTTCATTGTTGATGAATACAAAGAATACCCAAATACACAGGTAAGAAAATTAACGTTTGATGAAATACAAAAATATATGTCAGAGCGATAAATTCCCGCTTAAATTGTAGTCAAAAACTGAATAACCGCCATTACATAAAATGGTATAACAAGACAGGAAATCAAGAAAAGGTTTCCTGTTTTTTTGCGTCCATTTTTGGCATTTTGAAAAATTGCCAGTATTATGCCGTGCAAAGGGGATAGAAAGAAATTTCCGCAAATCTCCGTCATTTTTGCTTTGCGTGGTGTTGTAGGTAGTAGGGGGAGAAATATCGCCGCAGCTTTGGCAAAATTACCGTTTGCGGCACTAAAGGTATTGACGGAAGCCAGCACAGAGGAAGCCGCCACTTTCTAAGAGCAAGATTCTACCACAGTACCAAATTTCGCTAATCGCTCATTTTGTCCTATGGGAATCTTGTTGGGGTTGCCACCCCAAGCCCGCCTTTTTGCGGCTTGCGCCGCTTGAAAAATCCCCGAAAAAATATTTTCGGATTTTTCAAAAAACACTTCCGCTTTGCCCCCTGTTTTTCTCCTATTGGTGAGAGGGCAAACCATAAAAAGAAAGGAGCTGAAAGCCATGAAAAGATACAACACGCCCCACCGCCACCGGGTAATCAAGACACGCTTGACCGAGGAAGAATACGCCGAGTTTTCCGAGCGTGTCACCCTCTGCAAAATGAGCCAAGCCGAGTTTATCCGGCAAGCCCTTATTAAGTCAAGCATACGCCCGGTTATCACCGTTTCCCCGGTCAATGATGAACTGCTTTCTGCCGTTGGGAAACTCACAGCCGAATACGGGAAAATCGGCGGCAACTTGAACCAGATTGCCCGCTGTCTGAACGAGTACGGCGCACCCTATAACGCCCTCTCCCAAGAGGTACGAGCCACCACAGCGGAGCTTGCCGCCTTGAAGTTTGAAGTCTTGCAGAAAGTAGGTGAAGCCGTTGGCAACATTCAAACATATCAGCTCTAAAAATGCCGACTACGGGGCAGCCGAGCAGTACCTTACCTTTGAGCATGACGAGTTTACCATGAAGCCTACCCTTGATGAAAACGGGCGGCTTGTCCCCCGTGAGGACTACCGTTTTGCCACGCTGAACTGCGGCGAGGAAGATTTTGCCGTTGCCTGTATGCGCTCCAATCTCCACTATGGCAAGAACCAAAAACGGGAAGATGTGAAGTCTCACCACTATATCATCAGCTTTGACCCACGGGACGGAACGGACAACGGTCTGACCGTTGATAAGGCGCAATCGCTGGGCGAGGAATTTTGCAGAGAGCATTTCCCCGGACACCAGGCCATTGTCTGCACCCACCCGGACGGACACAACCACTCCGGCAACATTCATGTGCATATCGTCATAAACAGTTTGCGGATTGAAGCTGTCCCGCTTCTGCCCTATATGGACAGACCAGCAGACACAAAATCCGGCATGAAGCACCGCTGCACAGACGCAGCTATGGAATATTTCAAGTCCGAAGTCATGGAGATGTGCCACCGGGAAAATCTGTATCAGATTGACCTTTTGCATGGCAGCAAGAACCGAGTGACCGAGCGTGAATACTGGGCGCAGAAGAAAGGACAGCTTGCCCTTGATAAAGCCAATGCCTCGATGATAGCGGACGGTATCACGCTCCGGCAGACGAAGTTTGAAACGGACAAGCAGCGGCTCCGGCAGACCATACGGAAAGCCCTTGACCGGGCTGGCAGCTTTGACGAGTTTGCCGCCCTGCTTCTCCGGGAAGGTGTAACCGTTAAGGAAAGCCGGGGGCGGCTGTCCTACCTTACCCCGGACAGAACCAAGCCTATCACAGCCCGGAAGATGGGGGACGATTTTGACCGTACCGCCGTCCTTGCCCTTTTGGAGCAGAACGCCCACAGAGCCGCCGAACAGACCGCAGCCATACCCGAATACCCCGGCAGCATTATGGAGCATTTACAGCGGAAAAAAGCCACCAAAACCGCCCCGAAACAGGACGGTTTACAGCGCATGGTTGACCGGGAAGCGAAACGAGCCGAGGGCAAGGGCGCAGGCTATGACCACTGGGCTTCCCTGCACAATCTCAAACAGATGGCGGCTACCCACAACTTCCTCATGGAAAATGAACTGCTTGACCTTGACAAGCTGGACGCAGCCGTGGAGAGCAGCCGGAAAGCCCTGTCCGAAGCGAGGGAAAGTCTGCGGGGCATTGAACAGAGCATTTCCGATAAGAAAAATCTGCGAAAGGTTGTCAGCGATTACCGCCGCACCCGCCCCACCATTGACGCTCATAAAAAGCTGTCCGGGAAGAAAGCGGAAGCCTACTACCGGGCAAATGAAGCGGATTTTATCATCTATGAAGCTGCCCTGCGTCAGCTAAAGGTACTTGCACCGGGAAAGAAGCTGCCAGCCACTTCCAAACTGAATACGGAGATTGAAGCCCTCATTTCCGAGAAAAACGCAGCTTACAACACCTACCGCACCGCCAAAGCGGAGTATGAGCAGCTTGCCACCGCCAAACGGAACGCAGAGCAGATACTACACGGCACACCGAGCCGTCAGAAAAAGCACGAACAGGAGCGTTAAAAACCGCCCCGAAATGATACCGAAACCATACAAAAGGCTGGGGGTATAGCTTACCCTACCCGCATACCCCCGCCCTTGCAAACGGGGCTTACAGGGCAGATTTTTCCCGAAAATGATACCGGGAACATACAGATTTTGCCCCTGTCCCGTTACACCCGACCAAACCGAAGAAAGGAGCGTTTTTTCATGCCGAGAATGAGCAAGAAGCGGCGGCTGGAATGGGCGTTCTTCCTCAATGAGCGAAACCGCATTACTTTCAATGCCCTTTGCCGGGGCTGTACCCATGACTGCAAGCAGAGTTTTAGGGCTATCGTGGTACTCTGCCCCCGGTATTACTCAAAGAGATGGAAAGCCCGCCCCGCAGATAAGGAGAACCAAGATTATGTCAGATAACCGCAAATATTATTACCTCAAACTGAAAGAAAGCTATTTTGACGATGACGCTATCGTGCTGCTGGAAAGTATGCAGGACGGTATGCTGTATTCCAATATCCTCTTGAAGCTGTACTTAAAATCGCTGAAATACGGCGGCACTTTGCAGCTTGACGAGAATATCCCCTACACCGCCCAAATGATAGCCACCATTACCCGCCAGCAGGTCGGCACAGTTGAACGGGCTTTGCAAATCTTTATGAAGCTGGGGCTTGTCGAACCGCTGGACAACGGGGCTTTGTATATGAGCAATATCGAGCTTTTCATCGGTCAGTCCTCTACCGAGGGGGAGCGCAAGCGCAGGGCAAGAATGAAGATTTCAGAGCAAAAACGGCTTAGTGGACAAGTGTCCGAAGCAAAAGCGGACATTTGTCCACCAGAGATAGAGATAAAGAAAGAGATAGATATAGAGATAGAAAAAGAGAGAGAGTCAGAACCAGGACGAGCCGCTCCCGCTGCTTACGGCAGATACAAAAATGTGATTTTGACAGATACGGAGCTTTCCGAACTGCAAGCAGAACTGCCCGACAAGTGGGAGTATTACATTGACCGGCTATCCGGCTATATCGCTTCCACTGGGAGGAAATACAAGAACCATGCAGCCACTATCCGCAGATGGGTGGCTGACGATACCGCTAAAGCTGCCCCGAAAAGGGGCATACCCGATTACAGCTACAAGGAGGGAGAAAGTCTATGAAACCAGCTTTTGAAGATATGAATTTACAGATACCAGCAGTCACCGCCGAGCCGGAGGACTACACAGGTGAGGACGGTCTGCTCTACTGCGGCAAGTGCCGGACACCGAAAGAAGCCTATTTCCCGGCTGATAAGGCTACCCTGTTTGGGCGTGACCGACATCCGGCTGAATGTGACTGCCAGCGGGCGCAGCGCATGGAGCGTGAAGCCGCCGAACAGCAGCGAAAGCACCGGGACAAGGTGGAAGAACTGAAACGCCGGGGCTTTACCGACCCGGCTATGCGGGAATGGACTTTTGCCAATGACAACGGCAGAAACCCGCAGATGAAAACCGCCCATTTCTATGTGGAACATTGGGAGGACATGAAAGCCGGGAACATCGGCTATCTGCTTTGGGGCAGCGTCGGCACAGGCAAAAGCTACCTTGCCGGATGTATCGCAAACGCCCTCATGGAGAAAGAAATCTCCGTCCGCATGACGAACTTTGCCCTTATTCTTAATGACCTTGCAGCCACTTTTGAGGGCAAGAACGAATATATTTCCAACCTCTGCCGCTATCCGCTGCTTATCCTTGATGATTTTGGAATGGAGCGTGGCACAGAGTATGGCTTAGAGCAGGTCTACAATGTGATTGACAGCCGATACCGAAGCGGCAAGCCGCTGATCGTCACGACCAACCTCACGCTTACCGAGTTGCAGAACCCGCAGGACACGCCCCACGCCCGGATTTATGACCGACTGCTTGAAATGTGCGCCCCTGTCTGCTTCTCCGGCGAGAACTTCCGCAGGGAGAGCGCACAAAACAAGCTGAACCGCTTAAAGCAACTGATGAACGATTGAAAGGAGTTCGCCTATGACCGATAAAAAAGAGCATATCAGACACAGCATGAAAAGCACCGCACCCGCCGATTGCGTGACGGAAATCCGTATAGGGAACTCTGTTCTTGTCGTGTCCGGCTTTTTCAAGCAGGGCGCAAAGGAAACCGCCGCCGACAAAATGGCTAAGGTGCTGGAAGCGGAAGCTGCTACAAAATGAGGGCATGGAAAAGCGGTCATGCCCGGAAACATGACCGCTGAATGGATAAGTTAAATTTTAGTTTGTTTCTTGCAGCCGTTCGTACAGCTGACTGTCAATTTTATAAATTCCCTGATAAGGCTGTTCGATATAGTGTTTTCCGTTTTCCTCATAGGCAAAAATGGTACTTGTTCCTGTTTCAAACTGAAAATCAATCTTGATATAACTTTCAGTCTGCGGAAAATCTTGAACACTTTGCTTACTGGTTGGTTCAGAACTGGAAATGTCAGAAATTATTTCACTTATCCAAGCTGTGTCTGAATGATTTGTGGTGTTTTCCCCAACAGTTACATCAACAGATGTAATGTCGCTTGTTTGGGGCAACTGAATGGGAGCAGCTTTTTTCCCACACGCAACTAAAGTTAAAATGCAAGTCAGACATAAAAACAAAGAAATATATTTTTTCATAAGCCTTTTACCTCGCTAATTCAATTTTTGCCATTATAACACAGCAGAATGAAATGGACTATCAAATAAAAGTAAAATATTTATGAAGTTGAATCTGCGTGATAACCCTAACACAAAAAAACGTCATTTTGACGGGCGGTAAAGAAGCACTTTTACACTTTGCCGCTATACAAGCCGCCCCGCTGTATGGTACAATCGAAGTACGGAATAGTGGGGCTGGCTGTCGGAAACGGAGGAAACCATGTTAAGACAGACAACCCAAAACCTTATTACCGCCCTTTATCCGAGATTATCCCATGAAGATGAACTGCAAGGGGAAAGCAACTCTATATCCAACCAAAAGCGCATTTTGGAAACCTACGCCAAGCAGAACGGCTTTACCAATCTCTGCTGGTACACAGATGACGGTTATAGTGGTGCGAACTTCCAAAGACCCGGATTTCAAGCCATGCTTGCAGACATTGAAGCCGGGAAAGTCGGCACAGTCATCGTCAAGGATATGTCCCGTTTAGGGCGAAATTATCTTCAAGTGGGAATGTATACAGAAATGCTTTTCCCGCAGAAAGGCGTCCGCTTTATCGCTATCAATGACGGAGTGGACAGCGCAATGGGCGACAACGATTTTACCCCGCTGCGTAATCTTTTCAACGAATGGATGGTGAGAGATACGAGCAAAAAAATCAAGGCAGTTAAGAAAGCAAAAGGCATGAGCGGTAAGCCTGTTACCAGCAAGCCCGTGTACGGCTACCTCATGGACGAGGACGAAAATTTCATCATTGACGAGGAAGCCGCCCCGGTAGTCAAGCAGATTTACCAGCTTTGCCTTGCCGGGAACGGTCCGACCAAGATAGCCCGTATGCTGACCGAGCAGGAAATCCCCACGCCGGGAACGCTGGAATACCAGCGCACAGGCAGCATACGCCGCTACCACCCCGGCTATGAATGTAAGTGGGCGACCAATACCGTTGTTCATCTGTTGGAAAACCGGGAATACACAGGCTGTCTTGTGAACTTCAAGACGGAAAAACCGTCCTACAAGATGAAGCACAGCATAGACAACCCCATTGAGAAACAGGCGATTTTCGAGAACCACCATGAGCCAATCATCGACTTGCAGACATGGGAACGGGTGCAGGAGTTACGCAAGCAGCGCAAACGCCCCAACCGCTACGATGATGTGGGCTTGTTCTCCGGCTTGCTGTTCTGCGCCGACTGCGGTCATGTGATGTACCAGCAGCGGTATCAGACCGACAAGAGAAAGCAGGATTGCTACATCTGCGGCAGCTATAAGAAGCGCACCGCCGACTGTACGGCGCACTTCATCCGAACCGACCTTTTGACGGCGGGTGTGCTGGACAATCTGCGGAAAGTGACCGCCTATGCACAGAAGCATGAAGCCCGGTTCGTGAAGCTGCTTATCCAGCAGAATGAAATGGGCGGCAAGCGGAAACAGGCGGCAGCCACGAAGCAGCTTGAACAGGTGCAGAGCCGCATTGCAGAACTTTCCCGCTATATCAAACGTCTGTATGAGGACAATGTAAACGGGAAAATCAATGACGAGCGTTTTATGGAAATGTCCGCAGACTACGAAGCCGAGCAGCGGGAACTGAAGGAGAAAGCCGCCGCATTGCAGGGCGAACTGGACAAGGCACAGGAAGCCACGGTAAACGCTGAAAAGTTTATGAACGTTGTCCGCAAGTACCTTTCTATCGAGGAACTGACACACACCCTCTTGCGTGAAATGGTGGAGAAAATCGTTGTCTATGAATGTGAGTATGACGAGAACGAAGTACGCCACCAGCGCATTGATATTTATTATAGCTTTGTCGGCAAGATTGACTTGCCCGAAGAATAAGCCCGACCTATCCGACACCCTGCGCAAGTGCCGGATAGGAACGGCAAAATTTTTTACACTTCTATTACTTCTTTATCACACATAAGCAAAATAGCAGGAGGTATCCTGTGTGAGCCTGAATGTGCCGGTCAACTGGGATACTTTTTTGGGCAGGGGAATCAACTGGATCATAAGTCCTCCTCAAAACTACTGGATTGAATTTTATACTCAAAATTAGCGTTGTTGCTTTGCCACTGATTTTTTAACCTTAGCGTCGTCAATCAAATTATGCAGGCCTGCCCAGTGTAGCTGCCGGCGGTTAAACCAGAGGGAATAGCCCTTTGCGCGCAGGGCGCCCGGCATTGCCTGCTTGAGCGTTGCGGGGTGTTCCACGCCGTATACGGACAGCAGGCGGTAATAATCCTCAAGCTTTTGCTGAAAGTGCGCCCAGCTTCTGTTCTCCGGCGCTGTCCAGGCAATTTCTGCAATGGCGCCTAAACGTGGATATGTGCAGTAATCAGCCTTTTTCATATTAGGCACATATTCCGTCCAGAGCGGCGCTTCCAAGCCAAGCAAATTTTTGGCCGATGCTGCATCGATGTGGGGAATTTCCGGCGTGTTTTCATAGGTTGCTCGCAGGTTGAACCAGCCGTAAGGCAAATCAAGATAGTAGGGGAAAGATACGGAGTTTACCATGCGGCGGCCCGCTGTGATTTCTGCCTGGGTGTTTTTCGGCATGCCACACATCTGCCATATGATATCGCGGTCGAGCCACTGCGTGGCCTCCACAGAATCCCAGTTCCACATCATGGAAGCAACGCCTTTTTCTTTTAAATACCGGCTGACGCGGCTCATGAAGAATTGCTGAAGCTCCTCCTCATCCTTCAATCCGGTCTTTTTCATGAAGGCTTGGCAGTGGGGGCAGAGCTGCCATCGCATTTTGACAACTTCGTCGCCTCCGAGATGGAAATACCCATCCGGGAACAGCGGAATTAACTCATCAAGCACGTCAAAAATAAATTGATAGGTGCTTTCCTTTCCAGCGCATAGAATATCATGCTTCACGCCCCAATGTGTTGCCACGGGCAGTGAGCGGTTAAAGCAACTCAGCTCCGGATAACAGGCGATGGCGGACTGCATGTGGCCGGGCATGTCAATCTCCGGGATCACCTTGATGTATTTGGAGTGCGCGTAGGCGACTACTTCGCGGATGTCCTCCTGTGTATAAAAACCGGAATGGGGGCGAAAGCCAAAATTCGTGTGGGAGCGTTTGGAGCCAAACTCCGTCAGGCGCGGATGTTTTTTAATTTCCACGCGCCATCCTTGATCCTCTGTTAGATGCCAGTGAAAAATGTTGAGCTTATGTACCGCCATGAGATCTAGGAAGTGCTTTACCTCCTCAACCGGATAGAAATACCGGCCGACGTCGAGCATAAAGCCGCGGTAATGATAGAGGGGAGCGTCATTGATGCTGAGGCTTGGAATTTTGCAGCCATTGGTCAGCAAGATTTGCTTCAACGTTTGCAGCGCGTAAAAGAGGCCGGCCTCCCCGGCGGAAGAGATGCAGATCTCCTGCTCGGAAACCTCTATCCGGTATGCCTCAGGATCCCCTTCTTCCATTCGGGCGAGCACAAGCCGTGTTGCTCCCTCGGACTGAGTCAATCCGAAATGAAAATTTTTCTTTAAAAAAGATTGGAAGTCTTCCAGCGCAGCTTGCGCAAGCACAGAATTGACCAGTGCGGTTTCGGCGGAAAATGGAAAGCAGCCTGCGCCTTGGTGGATCGTTATATCCTTTGGTTCAGGGATGATATGCATCATTCGTTAAGCCACCCTCAAAAACTTTATTTTATACCATTATAGCAATGATTTGTGGCAGGTGCAAGCGGCGGAGCGCGGAAAGCATTCGCCAGAAGAGATTTTTCAATTGCTTCCATTCATAAATTCCTCTGTTTTGCTCAAACTAGGAGTGGACATCAATCGGTGCATAGGCCGCAATTGCCAGCCTGCCCGTTGTCCATGAAGGGAGGTGAACGGAATGTCCCAGCAGAACCAGAACAACCAGAACAATCAGTTCAACAACCAGCAGAACCAGAACAATCAGTTTAACAACCAGAATAACCAGCAAAATCTGAAGAACAACAAGGCGAAGCAGCAGGCGAGCAACAGCCGCAACCAACAGAAC